>Ga0131853_10005735_pt1 | contig 22438 bp, 18 predicted proteins | sample TergutLab28metaG_FD_92764 | JGI IMG/M metagenome (GOLD analysis project Ga0131853, IMG submission 92764) | Labiotermes labralis P1 segment gut microbial communities from Petit-Saut dam, French Guiana - Lab288 P1 (version 2) (version 2) | ecosystem: Host-associated > Arthropoda: Insects >... | reverse complement strand
TTTTTTATGTTTTGCTGACCGTGCATCTCAGTATATTTATCTCAGTAATTAACCAACTTGATGCACAAAATTTTTGTTTTACAATAAGTTTATTTCATGCCTCTACATGTTTCGAGCACATGTCAAAATTGCATTACACCGCCTCTGGTATCATCACACTGAAACAAGTGAGTGATCTAAAATTACTAAAATACGGTTCTATAAATATGAGCAAATAGTAGTATTACTAATATTTGTTCATATTTGTAGACCTCCTGATGATAAGCACATGTGCTCGAAACATGTAGAGGCATGAAATAAACGTATTGTAAAACAAAACTATTGTGCATCAAGTTGGTTAATTACAGAGAAAAAAACACATTTAATGCTCAATAACTTTTTTTTTTTAAATCTTGCCTTTATGAGATAATGTGAAAACAATTTTTAGAATGGGGCAGGCCACAGATGACAATATGGCGCATGCGTATTGCATGCTATATACCTAGAGCTACAAATACATACTCAGGTTGTGTAATACTCATTACTTTTCCACTGCAACGATGGTTGCACGAACGCGCATCATTGTTAGGTTATACGTACACTGCCTGTTTTATCTTTATTTTTACCAGAGGATTTTGTCACCAGGAGTTTGCCTCTTTTCATTATTGAATTTAAAAACGATTGTTGGCCATTTTACACCACAGTTTGCTGGTTATCCTGTTAGAAGTTGCTGACAGTGTCATATGAGTTGGAAAATACAGTTATTACTTCGCGGACATGAAATAACTAGATCCTTACTTACTTAATTGCTTACTTAATTACCTACATACTTACTTACTCCATGGAACAGAGTCCTTCTTGAGAAGCTAACCGGTTCTCTGCTAGTCAAGAAATTTCCTGCATTTTATGCAACCCAAACGTTCATTACTGTGTTCAAAAGAGCACGTCAACTGTCCCTGTTCGGATCCAGATCAATCCAGTCCATATCCCTATCCCACTTCCTGAAGATACATTTTAATATTATCCTCCTATCTACGCCTGGGTCTTCCAAGTGGTCTCTTTCCCTCAGTTTCCCCATCCAAAACCTATACAACCTCTCCTCTCCCCCATACGAATAACAAGATGTAACAAAATATGATACAGGATCTGGTGCTTTAGTGTGATATTCTGAAGGACGTAAATGACCTAAATGTGAAATCCAAAGGAAGAGGAGATTTAGTAACTGGACTGTATGAAAATGTTCAATTTTTAAGATAAAACTCCGGCTAAGGGAAACAACAATGAGTAAAACAAACAATGTACGTATTACGTAATGCTGAGGCGCGTTCGTGGATACATTGTTGCAGTTGAAAAGCAAAAATTAATTACATGTTCTAAATGTTTGTTGCCTTGCCTAGCGTTCACAGCGCATGCGCCATATTTTATTGTCATCTGTTGCTTGTCTGTCTGTACCATGTTTTCCCACATTATCTCATAAAGGGTACGATTTTCGAAAAATTGCTTTTTAACATAAAAAATGTTTTAATTTTTTTCTGCGGTATTTGAAAGATTTTTTATCGTAAGAGGATTTCTACAAAATATTATAATTAACCTTACATGTGCCTTCACGTAAAGTACCCGTTGCTTTTGTCAAATTTTAATGAATCTTACTTATTCTCGACAGAGTTTCAAAAAATACTCATATATCAAATTTGATAAAAATCCGCCTAGTGGGAGCTGAGTTTTTCCATGCGGACGGACGGACAGACAAAATATGATGATGCTAATAGTTTCTTTTTGCAATTTTGCAAAAGCGCCTAAAAATGAAAAATTTAGTAAAATTTTAAATATGTAAGTCAAATATGCTGTACAGTGCTACTCAGTGGATAGTGGATTGCTGAGAACCGAATCTGAGCACCGATTTCAAGTTTTTAATATTCGATACGAAATTTTCTGTGTTCAATATATGTGGCCTGAACACGGAATGTTGAACCAGATATTAAAAAGTTAAGGGAAAATGAGTTATGCGAATTTTTATGAAAATCGTCTGTTATTTGAGGTGAGATATCAGAATATTATCGGATTGTGTAAAATAATTTAGTTATTTTTTGTAATCGGATCTTAATATAGCAAGATATTTATTTGTGGTGTGCACCTTACCGTGTTGTCTTCAAGCAGGTCATCTGATTAATATTGCACGTAACACCCTGTCAACTCAACACTCACACACAACCCCGCACACGCACGCACACTCACAGGCAAGCGGACTCGCTGGTAACGAAAATTCGGCTGAGTCATCTACCAGTTGACATTACCAACTCTACGGCACGATTGGTGTTCCAGGACCATATTTGTGAACCGTTGCTGCGTGTGTTCAGTGATGGCAATACTATTCCCCACTGGTTCTGTTCGGTGATGAAGGTTGGTTTCATTCCGGCGGACACCTGCCCTCCGTAACAGATATCGACGAGCAGTACCTCCCATGTTAGTGCACGAAGCGCTTGCACTGTGCTTTGGTATGTGTGTAGTGTGTTATGTGTGCAAACATGCTAATTCAGTCTATTCAGCCACACAGATAAGGTACACAGATTCTGACGCCGGTTTTTGTACGTCAGTTCAATTGCGAGACAACCCATGCTATTGTTGGTGTTGGCATCTTAGAGAACAAAGAGTGATCTACTAATAATATTGGACTGAAGAGTTCTGAAAGAAACAAAGGAGAAAGTAGTGTTTTGAATTTCACGGGTTGCATATGGAGCGAGCCGAAGAAAACACGTCTAGCACCTTATTGGAACATGGTGAGTACAGACCTAGTAATTACGTGCAAGAGGGTAAAATAACTTTCCCCACGTAAAATAATTAACAATATAATATTAAATGAGATACATTCAAGTGAAACAAGCGGAAGCGGACACAGGGAAAATTGGATTACTGGTGAGAAGTGGCAAGTTATGTTTGTCAGATAACACACACACACACACACACACAGAGGAGTTTCAAAAATTGGGTATACTCTCTGATTCCCGAAACTTATTCTCCCTACCATGTATACGTGACACATGGGTAATAGACGGTACACACCAGACTTTCCCACAGTTACCAGTGTCCCACTGTGACACCAAATCTTCCGTCTCGAGGCAGAATAAATCGGTATCAAGTGTTTATAGCCATAAAGTTGCAGCTTGATTTACGCCGGCCTTTGTTGCAAACTGCATGCAAGCTAGGCATTTCTTAAGGGGATGTAAAGAGGTAGAAATCACTGAGTGCAAGACTGAATCTGTAGGGGGGATGGACCATAACGACCCACCTGTAGTACCTTAAACAGTCACGAAACCGTTTGGCAATATTGGGCCCAACATTCGATATCTCTACGGACCGTTTAGAAGCAGCTGGCAGGCAAGCGACTTGCAACACGCAGCAGTGAACAAGCTGTCACCGTCTAGCTACAGACCCTTGACACCAGTTTATTTTGCACCAGGATACAATCCTTGGTGCCACTGTGCAGCCAGTGCCTATCAGTGGTGATTACATGGAGGTCTGATGTGTACCATCTGCTATCCATGTGTCATTTATACATCGAAGCCAAATTGAAGTCCTCAACTTCAGTGTTTGTTAGCTTGCATTTTTTTTTTAAATTCTTGTACATAAATTGGTAAGCATATATTTAAATAATAGCGAATTAGACTTCTGCAAGGCACCTTTGTTATGATGTATGGGAAATCTATACAAAAGGAGAGAACTGGGACGTTTAGGAAACGTGAAATTGCCTGTAACTTTGGCAGGATAAAGGGAGATAAATGACGACAGAAGGGGCAAATAAGAGGTATAACGGAGGTAATGAGAGAAGGGATTTAGATGTATGGGGCGGACGAATAACTGACGAGGCGGTACATGGATGTGGTAGAAATGAAGGTAGACGATGGTACGAAGTGGATTAAAGAGAGGGAGAAAGAAATAATGTACATGCCTCATGACAGTATAGTGTGTGCCTTGTCTTTGTTTCGTATAGAGTTTTGCCAGTTTCATTAAGGCGTGAAGTAGGCTTTGTTCTTACAGGGAGATATATCCAGAAATAAACAATGAAGTGTGCAGAAAAATTTTATCAGGACGTTAAAAAGTACAGGAAACGGGGTATGAGTATGATGGGGGTTGTGCGATGGTCTGGGTACATGAGTATGATGGGGGTTGTGCGATGGTCTGGGTACATGAGTATGATGGGGGTTGAAAGAATGCGTGCCGAGGGGTTGAAAGGTTAACAGTTTTGTGGATGTTAGAAAAATAGTTTGAAGTAATGGGCGGTGGATAGATTTGATCGTAAGCGATTTACGGAGGCGGTTTTTGTTAACAACAGTGTTGAATTTGTGGGTTTTAGTGTCAGAGGTTTATAACTCCAAGAAGTTTGTTACTGTAGTGAAGGAGAGATGATTAGGTATTATGAAATTATTTCTGTGTCGAATACCGACATTTTCTCCTATTTTTGACAGAATAAAATGATGGAACATGTACAGATTTAAACTGGGGATTAAATCTGGGTGCATAAAGTTAAAGCAATTTTGGTCTTTGAAGGTAGATAAAATATTAGTTTGTGACCTTCTGGTTTATCACGTAATGATTATTATTTTTATGGCTAATCAACTGTCTTCACTTTTGGCTTTCCTACAAAAGACGTGTTAAATTTAATATTAATATTATATATATTATTTAATACTAATATTTAATAATTTTAACGACCTACCTATCTAACAAACAACGAGGTAACTTAGCAACAAATGAATGAACCTATAACATAGTCCTATGAAACAGAGTCCTTTGAACACTAGTAATTTTTAGGCACTCCAGAAATTATGTGAATTTCATGGAACCCGAAAGGGCACTAACTTGTTCAAAAGAGCGTGCTAATTGTCCCTATCCTGAGACATATGAATTCAGTCTATATTCTCTATATTATTTCTCAGGTACAACGCAATTTCCTCCTCCAATATATGACTCGGTCTTAAAAGCGGTCTGTTTCCTTCAGGTTCTGAAAACACCCTTTCTCTCCCACACTTGCTACTTGACCTGGACATCATCCTGTTTGTGTGATTATCTTATAATTTCTGTCGAACAGTTGAAATCAATAAGATTCTCGCTGTTCGAGTGAACACCACACAACACGAATAGTGCCACTTCACCACACATCTAGTAACCGAGATGCTGGTTAAAGCTATAACCTTGTGGAACTGTATTTAGGACGTGCTTGGTTCGATTAGCGGTCGGGATACTAACTATTCTAATCAGATTTGTAGTGGCTTTCGTATGTTTCTCGGAGCACTAACTAAAATTAGACCACGACCGCAATTAATTATTCATTAATTATCCTACAGAATGACAAGATACAGATTGTGCTAACGAAAGCCACTCCCGTAACCAGGGGATGGGGTGCAACTGGATGCAGTGCACCCAATAAAACTCTAGATGCATCCACTAGAAATCTGCAAAATATCAAACAGAATTATGCTGAACAGCTTGCTAAAAAATCCGCAACACTCTACCCAGTCCACGTGTTGTATCTGTTTAATTGCTGTGGTTGGAAACAACTCATTTTCGAAATGTGTGTTAATTCAAGATGTTATATGCAAAGTTAGAGACCGCATTAGGTAATTACAGCGTTGATTTTATGTTTCTGACAAAGGCACTTTTTACGCTTGTGTATACGTAATATACGTAAAAAAATATCTATAATAAAGCATTATATAATAAAAGTATATACATATAAGCACCCACACTGGCAGCCGCCGCACCGCACTCACTGTATTCATAGTCTGGCTACGGGCCGGCACACAGCGTCATTAAGGAACCCACAAAAAAACAAATGACACCGCTTAAAACTACCAAAGTCTCAGAGAAACACAGTGTCCCAACTTAAAAATTTCCTGTGTGAATTGCGTTCGTTTTAATACTAGGCAATAAAAAATTGTCATTCGGACACTTTATTATCTACTAATGGACCAATATATAATTCGTAGATACAATTAAAATTATAAAATATTTAAAATTGCTCCGACATGTTTCGGATCACAGAGGATCCATCCGCAGGGAGCCTTGTACAGTACTTGGCTAAAATTACAAAAATGGTTCTATCGTTTCCGTTGACATGGACGTGGTCGGTGTTATGGCAGCATAATTATGCTGCCTTAATGCTGTCATTAACACCGACCACGTCCATGTCAACGGACACGATAGAAACATTTTTGTAATTTTAGCCAAGTACTGTACAAGGCTCCCTGAGGATGGATCCTCTGTGATCCGAAACATGTCGGAGCAATTTTAAATATTTTATAATTTTAATTGTATCTACGAATTATATATTGGTCCATTAGTTGGATAATAAAAGTGCTTGAATGTCATTGATGCACGGTGCAAACCTGAAGATTAAAAAAATGTCACTTCATAACACTGCAGTTTAATAAAGGAGAATAAAGATTTTTGTAACGTCTGTAACAACAACAGTAGTAAAAAATTAAAACCTAAATCTGCCCCTCATGTAATGAACAACCAGCAAAGTTATGAGAATGCAAATTAAAATACTTACAGGAAATAAAGGGCTGAGGATTTCAATTCCGAACTCTAAGATGTAATTTTGCCTCCATACATAGTTGTTTCGTACGAACAGTCAGTAACACTCCTTTTTGCTCGTTTACAAAGAAGGCAATATACAGAGAAACAGCGACCTTTTTGGCGTCTGCCGTCTCCACTTTACGACGTCAACGTCTGTCTGTGTTCTTCTGCCGTGCGGTGACTCAGCATGTAGATTAGAAACTGCGAAACTTTTCCTCTTGGAGCGTGCAAGGAAAGTGGAAATACGTTTTTATCCACAGTGACCCTAGTTGCTGGAGAAATGAGATTAAATTTACCGACTAAACTACAACTTAAATGTTATTTTTGCCCTATTACCCATTTTATTAACAAGAGTGAACCTAGAAAGTTTAGAGACAAAAACGTTGAAACCATGGGAGGTGAGGTGTGTGAGCGTGGGGTTTTATGGGGAAACGTGAAGCAAAGGGAACACATTGAGGACATGGGCTTAGTGGATAGTAGATAGTAGATAATACTGAAATGGATTTTAAAGAAATGTAAGGACAGGAGTGGACTGGATTACGTCGGGTTTAGGTTTGGAACGAGTGAAGGGCTTTTGTGAAAAAGGTAATGAAAATTCGGTTTGCAGAAAACGCTGGGATTTCTCGACGAAGGAAACGCTTGCTTCTGAAAAAAAGAAAACTTTGCGCTTCATTGAATAGATAATTAATTCAATTTCCTTCTCTCACCAGTGACTAGAAATTCCAAACAGCTTCCCGTCAAAATCCTGTATAGATTTCTCTCCCCTCTATACTAGAAACAGACATCGTTATGCTTTTTACATAACTTGTATGGAGTCCTAACAAAGAGAAAAACTAACTGACTGACTGACTGGCTGGCTGCCTGCCGTCATGCCTGTCTACTTGACTAACTACAGGGGTGCTGATAAGTCTTTAGCCCGACCAGGAAAGAAAAAAGCTAATGTTGCTGTCAGAGTGGCGTGAATTTCCTTCGGCGCCATGCCTTGCAGAGGGGAGAACAAACTTGATGACAGCTCGCGTCTCGATGTTGTTGTAATCGCGCTCGTCCCTGACATGCCTCCGAGTTTGTTTTCTTCCTGGTCGGGCGAAGGACGTATCAGCACCCCGGTAACTAACTAACTCCATGGGAAGTGTCATTTATGTAAAGCTAACAGGTCATCAGCTAGTAAAGAAATTTCCCTTATTTTGTAGAACCTGAATATTTATTATCACATTTACAAAAGCCCGTCACCTATCCCTATCTTGAGCCAGATGAATCCAGTCCATGGCTTCGTCCAGATTCTTGAAGATACATTTTAATATTATTTTTCCGTCTACGCTTAGGTATTTTAAGTGGAATTTATCCCTCAGGTTTCCCCATCAAAACCTTGTATGCACTTCTGTCCCTCATACGTGCTGTGTGCCCCGCCCATCTCAATACTTTTTATTTGATCACACAAATAATATTTGGTGAGGACTACATATCTTTAAGCTTCTCATTATGTAGTCTTTTCCACTTACCTGTTATCTCGTCCTCCTTAGGTTAGAATCTTCCTTATCACCCTAATTTCGAACAACCTCAGTTTATGTTCCTCTCTCAGTGTGACAGTCCGAGTTTTACATTTATACAAAATAACAGGCAAAATTACAGTTCTGTATCCCATAATTTTTATATTCTGCACCGAATGGTTGCGAGCATTCCGTGACTTCAGTCTGCTCTCAATTTCTTCAAGAATGATTTTTTTTTGTTATAGTTGTTCACAAATATTTGAAATCTCCCACCCTTCCTAAGGAGCCATTACCTATCTTTAATTTGTGACTTTTTCCTGTATTCTGTTCACGACACAGAAAATGCACTTAGTTTTCTCAACATTTACTTCTAGACCAATCTCCTTACTAGCGACCAACAAAGGCTCTGTAGTTTCCCAATAGTAAAACCAATCAGATACATCAATGTCTCAAATTTATTTTATTGCAGTAACACTCTACATGTATCGGAGGTCTTTCCGTCCATCATCAGGAGTTAAAGAATGTACATACTGCAACAGGCACATGTAAATCTGAAATTCCAGGAGAGGGTAAAATTACTACTGAATTTGTATATGTGTTGTATTGTAGTGTTGTATATTTTACCCATCTCTGGAATTTCAGTTTTACATATGCCTGTTGCAGTACGTAGAGTTTTTAACTCATGATGATGGACGGAAAGACCGTCCGAAACATGTACATTGTTACTCAAATAAAATGAATTTGAGACATTGATGCATCTGGTTGGTTTTACTATAGAAATATATTACGATGGACGGCTCTGTGAAAGTCAAATTCTGTGTTTTTTAATAGTATGTATGCATCAACCCAATGTGTTAACATCATCCGCATAAACCAGAATCTGATGTGTACCATTTAATTTCAAGCCGTCCTCTTGTGCTTAAATCATTCTAATGACATTTTCTAAAGAAAAGTTGAAAGCTATGGCGGTAGAACATCTCCTTGTCGCTGATCCTTCTTCAAAGGTAACATATCAGACAAATGTTTGCCTTCCCAATCTCTGGTGTAGGTTTTACACAGACACGTTTTAACAATGAGCAGAAACACAGAAGAAAGTATAATTTCACCGTATGGAATTGGCTTCATCTTACAAATGCAGTAACACATATAATACCTTGGCTATTATAATTCATTATTGTAATAAACAGCTATTTACATTTCTCCTTAAATGGATTTTATTACATCAGTAGCGGATATATGTATGCATTCTGTACCGCATTTTATTAGGAAAAGTAAACTCATTTTGCATCTCTTGTACTTACGTATATATACTAAGTAGTGTGAAAACAAAGTCGCTAATAGGATTGAGTGAAAGCTGCACTGGAGAGAGGCACTTCAAATGTCTATCATATTTAATAACTAAGCTTTCATAATCTGACTACAGACTTCAGAATTACTGACACATCGTAATGTAACGTGAACATTAACTTCTAAGCTGAGTCTTGTTCCCGTGTATAGGAACACTAAACAGGCATTGAGATATTTGCCATATGAAGGAGAATATTCAGAACTACTGCCAATAGGGGACAGGAAAATGCTTTTATCTTGCTGAAAATGATAATTATCCAGTAATTCAGACACTTAACAATAGCTGGCCATGAGTAATATATATCTACACGCTTTCAGAAGTGGAATATCAATGCAAAGTACAGCTACCTATGAAATTTCGGAAATTAAACTTCATTTTACGTGAACGTCAATAAATATTCCGCTGGATTCTAAGTCTTCGTTATTCAAAGTCTTTTCGTGCTGAACAGGTTGACAGGATGATCACTAAATAATGAATTTGAGGGTGTGTGGAAGGAGCGGTTGTTGTCTATTTTTGAGACATTATCCATGGGTTTGAATGGTGGACAAAATTATATGCAAATTTGTTGCTATGAATATTTTCAAGACATTCAGGGTCTGGATGTAACGCTAAAGGCCATGTTGTTCCTGTGCGTACCATTAAGGCACATGGGGACTGGATATAACGCTAAAGACAAAGTTGTTCCTTTTCATAATTTTAAGGCACATGGGGACTGGATGTAATATTAAAGGCAAAGTTGTTCCTGTGCGTAACATTAAGGCACTTGGGGACTGGATGTAACGCTAAAGGCAAAGTTGTTCCTGTGCGTACCATTAAGGCACATGGGGACTGGATGTAACACTAAAGACAAAGTTGTTTCTTTTCATACTTTTAAGGCGCATGGGGACTGGATGTAACGTTAAAGGCAAAGTTGCCCCTGTGCGTAACATTAAGGCATTTGGGGACTGGATGTAACGCTAAAGACAAAGTTGTTCCTGTGCGTAACGTTAAGGCACATGGGAACTGGATGTAACATTAAAGGCAAAGTTGTTCCTGTGCGTACCATTAAGGCACATGAGAACTGGATGTAACATTAAAGGCAAAGTTGTTCCTGTGCATACCATTAAGGCACATGGGGACTGGATGTAACGCTAAAGGCAAAGTTTTCCCTTTTATACTTTTAAGGCACATGGGGACTGGATGTAATATTAAAGGCAAAGTTGTTCCTGTGCGTAACATTAAGGCACATGGGGACTGGATGTGACGCTAAAGGCAAAGTTGTTCCTGTGTGTAACATTAAGGCACATGGGGACTGGATGTAACGCTAAAGGCAAAGTTGATCCTGTGCGTAACATTAAGGCACATGGGGACTGGATGTAACGCTAAAAGCAAAGTTGTTCCTTTGCGTACCATTAACCCTTTAAACGCCAAATTAAATCCCATCTGCCATCTGTTGGCATTATTAGGAGCTCACCGTATTCTCCACGTTGGCAGGATAAGGGTTAAGGCACTTGGGACTGGATGTAATATTAAAGACAAAGTTGTTTCTGTGCGTAACATTAAGGCACATGGGAACTGGATGTAACGCTAAAGGAAAAGTTGTTCCTTTTTGTACTTTTAAGGTACATGGGGACTGGATGTAACACTGAAGGCAATGCTGTCCCATAGCACGCTATGACGGCATGTGGTGAAAAGCATATATAGCTGTACTCATCTTTAATCTCGGCACCAGGTGGAAGTGAGTGTTTAACTTTATTTCTCGGCCGCTTTATTCTCGGGGAAAGAGTCCCTGCTACCAACTAAATAGGAAGCTGGGTGGACTTCATAGACGATCTATAAGCCTTGAAGTTCTACACAGGATTCCTAGGTTGTCCAGCCGCTAGGTTAGGCATCGTACTGACTGAGCTATACCGACACCATCTTTGAGGAACTGCGGAAAAATAAAGTAGTTGCTGAGTTACTGAAGAAACCATCAGTCTCTTTTGGCAAATAAAATTCCACTGCCTTTAATAAAAAACCTGCTCTTGGACTCTACTCTGATTAATGTAGCACACTTGTGAGCTAAGATAAATACAAACAAAATGATTGTCGGGAAACGTGAAGGAAAGAGAACATATGGAAGACATAGGTATAGTGTGAGGGTTATATGCAAAAGAATGGTAAAGAAATAGATAGGGAGTTTGTGGGTTGGATTCATAGTCATTAAGAAAGGGCACAGTTGCAGGTATATATAGTAATTGACATTTGCGTTTCATAATATGTTGTAAATTTCTTGACTAGTTGAGCACTTATTAGCCTCTATGCAGGACTGTACCCAGTGAGACGAACTCTTTATTTCGGTGTCCAATCCTCCCAGTGCGTATAAAACCGATATCCGCAGCAGCTTCTGTATGCCATCACAGTGGACTGCAGTACCGTCATTCAACTTGCCCAGATCACGTTCCGTGGCGGCGCTGCTCATCGAGTATAGCATTCAATCAGAACCCTTTCATACTTCACACAGCTTTTTTTTTTGCGAACTAATTTCTATAGACAAAATTTACATTCGATACATTTTCCAGATCTTCCCACAATTCCGGGTGTGAGGATGGCTTCTTGTCGCGGATCCCAGATTTCGATTCCGGGGTAATGCGTCTGAGGTTTGTGGAGGAAAAAGTGACACTGGGCGAGGGTTAATATTTGTGTTTTCCTTTGTCAGTTATCAATTCACAAGTACGGAACATTAGCCTTAGGTTCAGTCAACCAGTTGTGTTATCATAACTAAGTGGAGACAAACCCAACTTCTTTGCTGTAAAAACTTAATCTTAGTAATTAACCAACTTAATGTACAGATTCTTGTTTTATAATAAGTTTATTATATGCCTCTACATGTTTCCTTTCTCAACTTGTGCACAGGACGGTCACCTACAGGTGTGATGATTCCAGATGCTGTATAATAAAATTTTGACCTCCTGATGATGAACACATAGTACTAGAAACATGTAGAGGCATATAATAAACTTATTAGAAAACAAGAATTTGTGCATTAAGTTGGTTAATTGCTAAGATTGTACTGAGATGCACGGTCAGCAAAACACCAAAATTTGTAACAACTTAATTTTGCTCATCATGTTTCGGCCGTAAGAGTATTATCAAGCACATCAGCACAAAAATATGCATAGGGAAGTGCAGTGATACAGCCACAGGCTTTCCCTTACTGTATTGTTGTAAAATGTATTAACTCTTTAAACGCAGCTTCAGTTTATGATTTTGTATACAATGAAGAATATCTAATAATTTATTAATAAGTAACAGATTTGATGATTAAGTAAAAACTAGAGTTTTTACAATACAACAAGTGCATTTGTCGGCTTTCATTTATTGACCACTGAATGCTGAATATTGTTACGTATCCACTAACCATCGAAGCTGTATAGTAGGAATGCCGTATAGACAAAATTATACCATTTCAATGAATGGACAATATGGATACATTGCTACGTGTATTTCTCATTCTGGTTCGTTTTGGCCTGCTTTCTTACAGAACAAGTCGGCTTATGAGATAATTGTGCTGTCTTTATATGCATAAGCTTCTCCCCCAGTGTCGGCATTCGATACACTTAAGTGTGATTATTTTGACATTGGAGGACAACACGACGTAATATATTTAATATCCTAAGTTCAATAATAACAACATGGTGGACAAGCGCATATGTGACGTGTGAATGACACCCGCATCATTAATTTAAGGCTTTGAAATGAGGGTAATAGAGCTCGGCAGAATATGCAGATTTATTGAGGTTCTTCTTTTTGGTATAATGTAAAGCGACAATATGGTGGTCGTGCGCAAGTTTTCCGCGGCCGTTATTTTCATAGAGGTGACTGATGACGCGTTTCAACCAAGCATGTGAAGTGTGGTGCATAGATACATCATATACATACATACATACATATAAAATATAACACACTGTTTACAAGTGAAGCTTTACGCAGTGGGCGAAGATGAGGTATTTGCTGTTAGAACGAACGTGTGTAGCAGATAGGGATATGGTGCTGAGGTGACTAAACGTTCACAACGAAGACAACAGTGATACTGCTACTGCTACTACTACTATACCAAGAACATACCATGCACACATTACCGTTTCTTTTGACAGAAATTGAAGAGAGTTTACGCGTTGTTACGAACTTTCTTTTATATATGTAAGGTTATATTGTTAAAATATTCCAAAGTTTTATACTACTTTTACTACTACTACTACTACTGCTACTACTACTACTACTACCACCACCACTACTACTACTAAATACTACTACTACCACTACTACTACTATCAACACCACTACAACAACTACTATTACTACTACCTCTACTACTACTCCATACTACTACTACTTCAACTACTACTTACTACTACTACCACCACCACTACTACTACCACTACTATCACTGCCACTACTACTACTACTACCACTACCACTACTACTACTACTACTCCCTACTACTGCTACCACTATTACTACTACCACCACCACCACTACTACTACCACCACTACCGCTACCAATACCATCACTACTAACACTACTACTACCTCTACTACTACTACTTATACTACTACTTACCACTACTACCACTACTATTACTATCACTACCACTACTACCACTACCACTACCCCTACCACCACTACCACCACTAAAAACACTACTAACACTATTACTACTGTTACAACAACTACTACTAGTACTACTACTACTACTACTACTACTACTACTGCTACTACTACTACTACTACTCCTGTAGCACAGTAGGGTTAAATGTGTAAGCTACTGAATACAGTCAGTTTTAGAACACGTTTCCTGCACGAAAATTTACTCACTCAAATAGCCAGTATTATATAGGCGAAGAGAATGGAACGTGCAGCATTATGTTCTAGTTGCATTTGGCGGCGTGTGGACACACGAAGTTCTCTAGCTGCACTTCTACGTAAAGTAAGCTGGATGCAAAGTAGTGTCTTGTAACTATATAACTTATAAGACAACGTGACCACCACCACCCCCCTTCCCCTCCAATTCCGAACGACTTCATAATTAAGAATAGTTCGATACCGGTAGGCGCGTGGTCTAATGCTAAGCCTGCGGCCCCTCGCTTTCTGGATATGGGAGCTCGAATCCCGGGGCATGTTTTGTGTTGTCAGGTAGGGTTCTGTCTGCGACTTGCCGATCCCTCGTGCAGAGGAGTCCGAAAGACTGCGGTATGTCTGAGTATGATCAAGTGTAAAATTAACCTTCTACAGCTACAAAGCCTATGTAGAAAAGTTAAGACTAATATAATTACCAATAGACAGTTACTTTAAATTTCACAGACTGCTGCTGCCTACATCGTTAATGCATGGTATCCATCTGTAGAAAACTAAAACCTTGTATTTTGGTTGAATCGTGTTACTGGCTTTGGATGAATGGTGTCAGTATTCTGTACATATATAACTTCCTATTTGTGGACACAGATATTTTGTTCATTTTAGATGGTTACGAATTGAAGGAAGATGCAGTTTATTTGGACCGACAATAATATGCAGATGGCTATGAAAACGTTTAGCGACGGAAGGATTTAGCGATATGCTGCGTAACTCTTCGGACTTTTTCGTTCTTTTCTTCAAAATGAGTAGCAGTGTGGTTCGCACATGACGTTAAGTAATAAAGGGACAACGTATATTTTTCAAAGACAAACAATAGTTGATCGTGTGGAGTATTCTGAAATTATCAACAGTTGGATTTGGAAATGATTTGGATGATGAAAGAAAGTTTGCTTTCAGTTTTGTGTAGGCAAGTGGAATAAAATGTAACTTCTCAGTTCATAATAAAATTGAGAGTTTTAATTGGCTGGAATAATTCACATAGCGAATCCAACTCCAGTAACGAGAAATGCAGGAGGCCTTCAACTGGTTCACTGCAACTGCCAAAATTAACTAGACTTTTCTGAATACTTTTCTTTCTGTGAGAAACTATGGAGGAACTTGGCATATTGAATACACCAGAGCTCATATAAAATGCTGATGAGTCCAGCTCTCAGCTCAAAAAATAACCCTTTCAAATAACTGCTGGCCGAGGACGGAATCAAAACTGCGTACTCCAAACGTTCTGTGGATAGGGGGAACTTGTTACTACCATGAAGAGCACAGATCATGTAGGGAACTTCATTCCACTAATGTCTCCCTCAAAAGTGAGGAATCTCATTCACAAGTTTAAGACCGTCTTTCCAATAACTTCTCAGTAACAATGCTGAGTGGATAAAGCAGAAATGCTTTAATTATTTCTCTAGGTCCACGCAGTTGCAGAACCTGGCCTCTTAATTGCAGATGACCAAAATCATAAAAAGTTGCAAGCTGTATAATTTGTGAAAATAAACGAGGATTTACCTGGTGTGTCTTCAGTTCCAACCGCACAGAAACTTCAGCCTCTGGACAGGACCAACTTCAAGCCTTTAACGAAGGCACTTAATTGATGCAGGAAAGAAATGTAGTAATAAAAATTCCACTGAGGGCAGCAGATGAGAGAAGGAAAAATTAGGAGAGGAGTTTAATCGTAATCCTCTTCAGGGACAAATGAAGTGTTCTGTCTGTATAAAAATGAAATTTTTACATATTCAGTAGATTTTACCACGTTACTCACTGCAGCCACTTTTCAGAACAATTACCTGATTTGGTACATTTTCAAGAAAAAGCATAGTAATTGAACCATGAGAGGTGTTGGTGAGGAGGGAAGGAAACCACACATTAACAGAAGACGCGCTAAGCAGAAATGTAACAGAACAAAAACACGAAGGATAATTATTTTGCTGACGAAATTTTCTTCTAATGTCTTAGCCAAGTACAGAGTGCAAACACAACTAGTGCTCGCACACGATTTATTATGATTAGGTTGAATCGGGACATGCAGTGATGTACTTTCAACAGGACTCTTTCAGAATTGCGTAGTTGTAGATAATTCTAATTAAATAAAAGTGTAGCTGAAATGCAATCTGAAGATCTGTTCAAAATACCTGCAATAACTAGCAAAAATAAGCTCTTTAGACCTAAAATTTTTGACACGATTCGCCGTGACTAACCCTACTACTACCACCACCAGCACTACTGCTACTACTACATTATTACTACTGATACTACTATCACTACTACTACTACTACTACTCCACCACCACCATCACCACCACCACCACCAGTACTACAACTACTAATACTACTACAACTACTACGACTACGACAACTACCACTACTACTACTACTACTACTACTACTACTACTACTACTACTACCACTTCTACTACTACTGTAGAACTAGAAAACTATGCAATGTGGATTCTGTTGTAATTACTATTATTTTAATTATTATTTTATCTCCTTCATGCACAATATTTACAATTGGGTACCTGAAACTAATCGTGGTCTACGGTTTTATAAAGTTACAGACATTCTGTAATTTCAGTATACGGTACATATAATGCTATTTACCAAAACAAAAATATTTTACTTTGGTACTTGCCGAAGTATGTGTGCAGGGTTCAATATGGCTGTTTTCTGTATTTCATTCTTATCATTCTTCCCACTTACGTTGCTCAGATATTGTCTGAACGAATTTGAAATATTTGCGGTTGTCCGTTTTATTATTGCATATTACACAATTCTTACCTTCAGCGCGGCATGCAGCTGTGATGCGTGTCAAACCTGTTAAAACTGAGTGAGAATTTCAAAGGAGTTTTCTGTTAGTTGTCCTCGTTATTTATAACTGAACACCAGAATTCGTTAATTACATGAATTTTACGGAAGTAGCTTTCAACATATTGGAATGTTAAATCACAGTTTATGAAGTTTAACCTCCTCAAATCCGTGAGTTTCAAGATAACAGTCCTTTGGGGTGTGACACCGTTTATTTGGTGGATAAACACCAGAATTTCAAGGAAACGGATTTCCTGCCTGTTCCATCTTCCTTCAATTCCAAACATTTCCCCACGCGTCTGTTTTATATCCAGAAGATGGCAGGAGCCTTTCTGAACATTAGTGCTTAACCAAAATACACGGCGTCACAATGTACATGGCAGTTTTTAAATTTACATTTAGTATGACGTCACCTTCTTCCGCAGATCCACCCGTCATGCTATTACCACTTCCGCTGAATGCAGCACACTTGGCCACTCTTCAGTACCTAACAGTTCGGTTCACTGTCACATGTATTTACAAAGAACTGCGTTTGAAAATTTGTTCGCCTTTACATATAACAAACTTGTCAGTAAATAGCATGTAATAGGAAATTAACTGGCTTTGTGAATACGTAAGTTTGCACAAGCTGCAGTATTGCCTCTTCGGCAATCACTGTGGCAAAATTTCAGATTGGGGGGGGGGGGAGAAGCGGGGAGAGGGGGATTAAAACCCAAACCCTCTCTACATTATGCATGTAGCTGTTTGTGCGACATTTTGCAGAACTCACAGAAGTATTTTAAAAGTCAATTAAGAGTATAAATGGATTATTTGTGACTATTACACAATTTTCTTTTGAATTTCTTTGTATTCGTGATATAGTAAATAATAAAATTTCGGTCATGTTTTAATTATTTGGGTAATCAAATAAAGAAAAATGAGATTGGTGGTACATGTGGCACGTATAAGGGGGACATAAATGTTCGTACATGTTTTTTGTGGGTAGACCTAAAAGAAAGGGACCTCTTGGGAGCTCTAGGCATAGAAGGGAGGATAATATTAAAATAGGTCTTCAATAAGTATGATGGAGAAGTATGGCGTAGTATAGGGACATGTGTCTGACGCTTGTGAATGCCGTAACGAACCTTCGGTTTACATAAAATGAATGAAATTTCCATGCCTAACTAAAGGCCTGTTACCTTCTCAGGAAGACCTCTGCTCATTGCGGTTAATTAGTTAGTTATACTGTGCCTAAACATGAAGATTGTATGTTTTGAAACAAGCTAAATGGGAAATGTACGCAGTACTGTATTTAGAATTTTATTATTTTTTTCGTTAGTTGTTAAAACCACCAACAAAATTAAATTATCACTGTCGAGTTTGTTTTGTGCTTAACGGATAAATTTTATGTAGATGGATATCATTTTGCGGTCATTTAGTAAATATTAAATTATATCATGTAACGAGAACGCGTCAGCTTATTGCGTGCTCTCGGTAGGCCTACATAAAATTGTTACGTGAGTTTACTTATTTCAGTGTAATTGTTATTATTTATGGTTTCTTGTCTAAGATGGAGGAAGCAAAGGTGGCTGGCGAAAAGTGTATGGGATGCATGCAGTAATATTCGAACATATCTCTTGTTATTGTTCGTAATGTTATAATTTTATGATAGTAGATCTTCTAGCAAAGCAACATACAAAATGCTGCATTGTACTTTTTAAATACGACTGGCGATCTAGTTTCAGACACATGAAAAATCGAAGAATAATTATTTTATCCTCATTCCTATGGAACTTTATAAAAAAGAAATATGTGATAGTAAACTTCTTGAATTCCATAAACTCTTTTCACCTTGTGACGTTTCCAGTGCTCTTTAACCATACACAACAAACCATTAAACTTTTTGTATGTACTTATGTTTGTGATTACTAATTTTGAAAGGCGAATACTGGGAATATTCCCTGCAGACATCGACACGGCGATGAAACCTTGGACAGCTGTCTTCGTATCACAGTATCTCAAGTTTTAGTAACCAATAAGCAGTGTCAGTTTTCTCAGTGAAATTATATTTTCTTGAACAGTGGGAGCAATGAGTAAATAAGTGCAATAGAAAGCAAAGATACAAAAGAAATTACATTACTTTTGTGTGCTCAGTTCATTTTACTCAAGATTGATGTTGGAAGAGGAACAAGTTAGGAATTAGTAAAAAAGTTTTTTTTTTAAATTTTGTATGATTTATTCACCACTTTAAAATTAATTTCAAATAAGTTTTACCGCGCCAGTATTGGCAATATGGCGACAGGGTCTGATAATTGATGCTATAAAAGTAAAAAAAAAAATAGGTATTATTTGTAATGTGACCAGCAAACATTTTTTATCTTGATTTTTTCCTCATGCATGAAAGGTTGCCTGCCACTGATCTAGCATGTAAAGGCAAAGCAGTCCCGTTACAGGCCTGGAGTGGCTCAGAGGATTCCAGGAAGTTAAGGTTCCGAGATTTCACGACGACACAGGGAGGTGGTAAGGTTGTCAGCCTTACGCACCGGCCGCCTTTTACCCCAAAAAATACTCCTGGTACTCATTTCTGTTAGAGGCTGTGTCGACCCCCGGGCCATAGTGCGATCGGAGGAATTTTATGTCAATGATACGAGCTGGGATCGAACCAGGGCCTTCCGATTTGTAGCACAGCACCTTAACCACCGTGCTACCGCGGTCCCCGATCTAATATGTATTGATCCGAAATATACGAAACTCTAATTCGTCATCGGGATATTATTCTTAAAATGCGTTTTAATGTCGAACAAATATTATTCTTATTTTTATGGTAAGGTAAAGTCGTTGTAGGTGAGCTAGAAAATTGATTCTGAAGTTTTACGACTGTGGTACACGTCATCGGAAAACATTCAATTATTTGGACTTTTTCCATCTTACAGAACTTAAAATATTTCAGTCACTGGATTTTGTTCGTCTTGCAGTGCTTAAAACCATTCAAACTTTGCACTGTGTTCCTCATGCAGTTCTGAAAACTGTTTGATTTTTGGAATTTTCTCTCCTCGCTTGCTTAAAGTTTGGATTTTGTCCATCTTTTGTGCTTCAGAATATCAACCTTTGGGTTCTGTTGACCTAAGAGTGCTGGGAATTACCTGTGAAACACAGCTTCTTGGTGCGAGATCGGTACTTGTTCTGAGGAGACGAATAAAGGAAACTGATTCTCCTTTGTGTCTGATATTGCGTTTCCTAATGAAGCTTCGCAAGAGAAGTTGTTTGAATTCTTATAATGAAAACTGGATGATAGATAAAGTGCAAAATGTTGCCAGAAATTGGGTGTTTCTTATAGGCCTATGAGGAACTTTATTATATGAATTATTTACAAAATACTACTCGTGCCGTCATGTGAAAGAAGATGAGATTTTCATGAAGGGCTTTAAAAATTAAAGAAACATGTCGAATTATAGTTAAAATGTGGCTGGAGCAAACCATTTGGTTGATCTAAGCCTAAGAGGGAAGACGGTACTAAACGGAATTTATAAAAAGGAAATTATGCCAACATGGTTTGGATTAATACGGGTTACGAGAGCAGCTAGTAGTGGGCTGTACTGAGCAAGGTAACATATAACTTATTGCTTTACAAGCGGGTAATTTTTTGGTTGACTGAGCAGCCGTTATCTTCTGCGGTAGGACCCTACCCAGATAATGATGTGCATACTACATGTGATTATCTTGGGGAAAATTTTCAGGCACTCGTCGGTATTTTATACACGAAATTTAGTCATGGAAATGACAGAAAGCATTTAATAACAAGTGGCTAATACTTTAATTATTTTTACATTGTAGCGAAAATGAATGATAATGTAAAAGACACACATTACTTCTTCATAAAATTTAAAAATTTCACAAGAAGAGATTAAATTAGGATCTACCAGCGGATACACAGATTAACTCTGATACTGGTTTCCTCTTTGTGAAATGTCGTTGATAAACGTGAAATGTCCTGCAATATGTAGTTGCAGCAGCGGCTTGTTGGGCGAGGAGTCGAAGTAAGCTTAAATTCTGTCAGAGTACATGAATTGCCAGTATTTCTGGTGTTTCTTCCTGTACTGACTTACAACAAAATTGAAAATTTCCTTGAGAAGGAGAATTATGCTCCATAGGGTTAACAATTTACCTGCTTCCAAGAACATTATGGAAATAACGGACAAATATCGAGGTTTCATACCCTCAATTTAGGCACGTGCACTTGCTAATTATTTTATTTTCTTCGTGGTTTTGCTAGAATTGATAATGACGTAATAGATGCCGAAAAGAGAACAGAAATGCAATGCAGAGCGGCTTGAGATTGGCACAAAACTTATAATTAGAAGGCGCTCCTTTGTATAGAATTCAGCAGAAACTGCAAAGAGTCCTAAATCCTATTACCTAGCATTGACAGTTTCTGACTAACTTCATTCAGCCGTATCTTTCTCGAGAAGCTAATAGTTCCTTAGATATTCAAGTAACTCTTCTCATTTTGTGGAACCGAAAGTTTCGTAACTCTTTTCACAAGAAGTCGCAACTCCTCCATGTTTTGCGCCAGATCCTCACATTTATACCTTAACCTTACACTGACTTTACAAGACTTATCAGTTCTCATGTAAAGGGCAAAATATACTATTTTTTATTTTAATATATGTACCATGCATCTGTTATTATTTTGTACTATGACCAACAAAAGCACAATTATTTCACAAGTTATCACACTCTTACATGTTTGGACACTATCGTGTCATCCTCAGGGAGCTCGTAAACAATACCTTCCCAAGTTACACAAGTATCTCAAATGCAGCTGTCGTATAAAACCTATGTGAAACATCTTAATTGTTAATTGTGTTACCAATCGCTGCATTTGAAATACTTGTGTAACTTGACAAGTTAACAGTTACAAGTTCCCTGAGGATGACACAATAGTGTCGAAATGTGTAGGAGTGGGATAATTTGTGAAATAATTGTGCATTTGTTTGTCATAGTACAAAATAAAAAAAATAAAGGCCAAATATATTGTTTATTTCTCTCGAAGCCATATTTTACCTTACAATTTATGTTAACACGGAAATGATTTTGCAAATCCCTGTCTTCTTGTAGGTAATGACTTTTATTCTAATAGTAGTTTACCGACCTATGTAGTGGGTCCCTGTCACCACGGCATGGCGCGTCCTCAGGTTGCGGATAGAGGAACGGCCTCCGATAAGGAGGGTAGCTGCGAATAAATTGAATAAGCAGTCGCGGACAGCCGACGATGGGTGGTCCTCCAGCTTGGGGGTTGGGCGAGGTGCTAACAACCCTTCCCTGTAAAACACGTATGTTAAGAAACAGTTACAGGCGGGACGCTTGCTCTAGAGACAAAACAATCCGGAGGTAAAC
>Ga0131853_10005733_pt1 | contig 22439 bp, 18 predicted proteins | sample TergutLab28metaG_FD_92764 | JGI IMG/M metagenome (GOLD analysis project Ga0131853, IMG submission 92764) | Labiotermes labralis P1 segment gut microbial communities from Petit-Saut dam, French Guiana - Lab288 P1 (version 2) (version 2) | ecosystem: Host-associated > Arthropoda: Insects >... | reverse complement strand
CCATGCAGAGGTTTCTCTCACTTCCTGATGATGGGGTTCTTAGTGATATGAACCCTGATGTGGTAGATGAGGCAAAAAGTTTGTTTTCTTCAAAAGAAGAAAAAAACAGGGGGAATGTCCTTGATGCTGAGGAGCATGGTCATAAGACCTTTAATGAAGAGTTAGAGATAACTGTGAGCAACCTGCAAGTGAACTTAAGTGTTGATGTCAGTGATAGTGGACTGACACCTCCCTCTCCACCACAAGATGTTCAGGGCAGAGCCCTACCAATGGACTTTTTAATAGTTTCAGACATCCAAGAAACAAGAAGATCTTCTACTGTAAGTTTGCAGGACATGGAGAAATATATGTGCCACATTGACTCTCCTGAATCTGTGGAGTTGGAGCAGGATGATGAAGACACAGTGATAACTGGGTTACATTTAATCAGTCCAGACCATTGTACAGATGGTAATTTGCAGAGTGAAGTTGCAATGGTAGTCTGTGTGGATATCAATGAAACCCCCATCACATTACCATCTACAGAAGGTTTACAAATTGTTCCTCCTGTGCCATCCAGAGAGAATTGTGATTCAGAGGAGGAGAAGGAGGAGGAAGAAGAAGAAGACAAACAAGTTGTGAAAGGTTGCAGTTTGGCTCATTTTGAGGAGGGCAATGACATAGCACGGCGCTCATTCTACAAACAGATTAGATCGGGAGTTGGAAGGAAGAAAAGAACTGCGATAGACAAATCAAGATTAATTCAACACAGTGAGGCCATAACAGAACGTGATAACAGCTATCTAGATGTTGTTAAAATCCAAATCCAGGGATCAGACAATAACCTGAGTCCTGAGGCAACCTCCACACCTAGTTCTGCTTTGGGGTCACACAGACCAAGCCTTGTAGCATCAGATGCAGATGATGAGGAGTTATGCCAGTATCACAGACAGGTTTGTACTTCAGAACAGCCTTGTAGGGCATGTAGAATTTTAAAACTTTTTGAATATGTAAGTTAAATTGAATTTTATTTTTGAGCCTTTGAAATCTTATATTCTGTATGCATGAATCTTATTGCCCTAATACATTTTTGTTTTCTGTGATAGATATTTGTAACTTGTTGAGCAGGACTATATTGCCCACCTAAATAATAATGTTATTGAACATTTAACAGTAACAGGCCTTTTTTTTTCACTGTGTTCAAAAAGAAGTTAGCATGTTCACGCATTTGTAATGATATAAGCAGTGAGTCTACAATGATATGGTATGTATTAGTTGTTAGGTAAACTCTTGTAGTTTGTAAATTTTGGGACTCCTGTGGCTCTTGAATGTTTCCGCAGTCTCATATTATGTTCAGTAATGTATGTTTATGTGTGGGGCACTAAAGACAAAACTGTCTAGACTCACAAGCACACTGTGAGTGTGGGAAAACTGACCAAGGAGTCAGGGACTAGCCACCACGCAGTAAAGTGCAAAACAAATGGTGTTGTAAATAGTGATCTTGAAATGTAACAGTGATGAAAACTTGTGGTGTGGTGAGGAATACAGCAGCACAACAGTGGCGTTAATTTGTAGTGTGCTCAGAGACACAACAGTAAATAATTGACAATTGACAAATTATAGTCTCATTGGTTAACATCATTATAAACTTGTGAAAGTGTCACCTTTTTTTTAAATCAACTCATATATTTGACATAATCCCATAGGCTTCTGAGATTATTGCAGGTTAATTTGTAATTTAATTATGTACTTCTAATGGTTGCTTATGAACATTCCCCAAAAGGATGTAAAAATCTTAAAATATTTATTATTCTCTCAAAGTAACTGTTCTTTCTATACTGTTCCACAAAATACCAGAACTGTTATTTGAAGCCAGTTCTTGTGTTAATCTTTGTCTACCAGTTCCTTCCAAGATTTTCTTATATCTTACAATTAGAAGGAATACAGCAGACTGTTTGGCACTTCAGCAATTTGCAACGAACTTACTTTGTTGTTCATAGCATCAGTGATTCCTGTCACTGAGATAAAACAAAGCGTAATTTCAGGCTTCCACTGCAATGTCAATGAGATCTGCACTGTTTTGGGATTTTATGCAGTGTAGAATGGTATTTTCCTGCCAACATCTGGGATAACCTATTGGTCCCATGTTCAAGGGTCAAGCAGTCCAAGAAGAGCTTGGGCTGGTTGACCCTTGACAATAGGACCAATACATTGTACCAAAACATGGGTAAGAAACTACCTTTCCACTTTGCATAAAATCTGAAAAGAGAGCAGATCTCAAATAAAAGGACTGTGTAGCTGCTGCCTGCATGTCATGTCACAGATGAAGTTGAAACACTGTGTAGAAGTTCATAATTCCATGAAATTGTAATACACAAACTTGTGTATAAATTTTGCTGTTAAAAATATTGAGATTAGAATATTTATTCAATAATTTCTGGTTTGCAATATTGTTGACAAGACAAATCTATAACAGTAAACATTATTTGTTGTGATTTCCTTGAAAATGGGAATTTGGAAATAGTTGGTCTTTGCACCCACCAGTTCATGAAGTGCTGCCAACCAGTAGGTTTCACATAGTTGGCTTTATTAGCCCCTGTTTCTTGAAAAAATGAAAGCTAACAAACACAGAATTTGTCAGAATAAGTGTTCATATGGCCTGACCCAGATGTTATTTAGTAATGTGCAAATGACAGCCGGATTTTAGTTGGAAAATATGGAATGAATAAAAATAATTTTACAGTTACTAAACTAAGCTGCATGTATAAACAAATTTTATTAAATTGAACCATCTTTACACAACATACAAATAACAGTTGCAAATCTACAGCTGGTTAATTAAGCTTAATTAACCAGTTGTAGATTTGCAACTGTTATTTGTATGTTGTGTAAAGATGGTTCAATTTAATAAAATTTGTTACATGTACACAACGGGATGGAAACAATCCAATTCAATGCATGTATAAAGATGGGTTCTTTAAAACTTTTTATGCCCACAGATAAATTCCTTCTTAGAAATTTTGTGTCTATTTGGAGATAAAATTGTGTTAAATGCAGTGCATTCTATGACACTCTGCAGTCTGCAACATTTGAATGGAAGTCTGCTTCCACCTAGTGCAAGTCCAAGGTGTGTGAATTCCTGGACAGGAAATGGTGGATACATCTAAGCATAGAATAAGACAACCCAAGTGGTTGAGACTGGCGTTGCTATGTGGAACGCTGACATGGGTACATGTACAAACAGTGGTTGTTGGTGCTTTTCAGGGCAGACTTATTATTTCTTTTCTTGTTTTCAGTTTCCATAAATTAGTTCAGTTTGTTTATCGTATCAACAGTGCAGTTCTCATTAAATTTTAAAATTCTGCCTTATTGCTTGCTCAGTGCCAGTTATTCCTGTTCTGTCATCTTTGTGCATTTAAGAGTTTCCTTATTTCAGTGTTTATATCTGTTTCTTCATGAGAAGTCTTTAAATTGGGATTTTGATTACAGTTAGTAGTTCTCCACATTGTTAAAGTAGTTACTGTATTTACCCAAATGCAAGACGATTCTAATCCAAGACGACCCCCCAGGGGAATATGTATTTATCCAAATCTCAGGTGACCTCCTGAAAGTCATACATCTGCTAAAAAAAATGTTTTACTATTATTTGTATACACCTAATACAAAATGTGTGTCAAATTGTATCTACCTTTACCAGTCCGTGTTCCTGTCTCCATCTTTACAGTCAGTGCCTTCATCTTCCTCAAACTAACTTCTAACATTTCCATCCTTTTCACTGCCATTCCACAACTTATCATTATTCCTATCCATTACACTGGATATACAACACTTTTTAAAACCCTTCACAGTCACTTCTGGTGAGATGCTCTGCCATGCTATTTTGATCTACATTGACTAAATACTACATTTACTTGAACCCGTTAAGATTCACAGTTTTCTTCACAGATGGTGTTAAGAATTTTAAATATGTGTGTTCTGGTCAGTCTGAATTCATGGCTGTTTTTATTGTTTTTATTTTGTGGAGTGGTCTAGGTTTTATTTTTGAGACTTGTAGTTAATTTTTTTTATTTTTCAGTAGTCATTTTCCTGTTACTACCCTTGGACTAAATCTTTTCTCAGGTGCATATCTTAACAAGTTACTGCTTCTGTGGTGCCCATTGCTGAGAATAGCTCTGTCTAAGAAGTCCACCATGTTAGGTGATTTCTTTGCCTCTATACGGAAACAGAGCCAGCTTCCAGAAGTCATGCTTTAAAAAATTAGATAATGGACAAAGTCAACCCCCCACCCCCCAAAGAAAAAACATTATATCAGTTAACTCTAGTTGTGCTCGTTTCTCTCTTTTGGATTTCTTGACCTTTGAAGCTGGGATCAATAGGTGGTCCCAAAACGTTGGTAAGGATTTACCATTCTACACTGCATAATATCCCAGAGGAGTGCAGATCTTCACATGATGATTTGGTGAGGCAGGCCTTAGTTTGGTTCCACATCATCCAGTTCAGTGCGATCTGGTTTGGAGTGGTACAGTTCAGCACTGCTTCGATCTAGTGCTGAGGTTAAGAATGCATGGACCTGTACCTCCACTGCCGTTTGTGCCTTCATGGCATGCACAGGAATAACTTTACCATACTGGGACACTTTGTGTTTTATGCAAGCCATGTATTGAATTTTGTTGTGCTAGTAAAAAGTAGGAAGGTATAATGAGCTGTGAATATGGCTGGGATGGAAGTGATAAGGAAGGCACAAAAAATTTAGGAAACTCACTGGAAAGCAGTATTGTGTTCTGTCGTGCTGTACAACTGCAAAATACTACACTTGTGTTGACATTGAATGCTTTTGATTATGCTGGGTTCAATTATATATTTTGCAGGTTCAAATATTACATTAATATTAACACATAGTAGCTTGTATAACAGTTAGTACAGACCATAGTAGCATAAAATTAAATCCGCAGATGATAACAAGGAACTCTTGGCCCAGAATTGTGTTTAAAAATGATTACAATGATGATGTATACTTAGAGTTTTCAGGCAGTGGTCCATATACATAGGCCACCTCATATTTATATTAACAGTTGTAATTTCAAGGATAGAGATATTGTGCAAGTGTTATGTGCAGGTACCAGTGTGTGTCTATTTAAAGTTTAGTAACCTGATCAGATATTGTATTAAGTAGTGGGACACTGAATATGAGCCATTATTGCTCAAACATATATGTCAGTACCTAAAAAAATTGAAGTTTAATACAGGCTGTTGGTAATATTAATGTAATAATTCTTGGACACTGCCCATGTGCCACACCAAGAAGGAAATGAGAGGTGTATGGAACTGACTGAGGGTCATGTTCATTGCTGGGTTTTATAATTTCAGCTGTTTATATTAGTTTTAGTGTTACAGCAATATAACACTTACACTTGATACTACTAGGCAGAGGAGAGCGAAGCACTGGCTGCAAAACAACTGATATTACCAATGGAAGCATTCCCTCCTGTGATCAGTGTGATCGTGAACCCCCCATCACCTGTTATGTCAGATGACAATGATGAGGTGACACTGAGATTCAGTGAGGACAACATGAACAGATGTGAGCATCCAGTCTATATCTGTTGCTAATAGCAAGATTTTAGATATACATTGACAAGTGCTGAAGAAAACATAATGAATCTTTTATGACTTTACTTCCTTCCTTTGTCCATTGTTGTGCATTTGTGTGCATGTTAGAGAGATGAGATATGCATACAAAATTTCAATCAGGAAACCAGAGATGGGTAAACCACTTGAATGGAAGAATAATGGCAGTACAGATTAGAAAGCAGTAGGGTGTGAGGATGTTGATCGAGTACATCTGGCTCAGGTTAAAGTCCAGTGACAGGCACTTGTGATCATGGTATATCTTAAACTAGCTGTTTGTTGATTAGGTTGTCAAGGAGCATTCTACCACATGAAGCTATATTCCATTATACAGAGTGCTCTGCTCATTTTATGCATATGATTCTGTAAATCTGTAAAGTGAAACACTTGTTCCTGGCTAGTTTCTGCTCAGAGAGCATGGTCTCAACTCACAAGCTTACATGTAGCCTATATATGATGTAGGGTCATCCCTGGGCATTGGTTTATCAAGGAGCAAAAAAAAAAAAAGAAAGAAAGAAAGAAAGAAAAGAAATGACCCTCTGTCTCTCTCTCTTAGTTCCCTATGGTTCATACATTCAATTTATTGGCAGCATATTATGAAATTTATTCATCTTTTTGTGCTTTTTTTACTGTGTTGCACTGAAGCAGTTTCATATATGAATTGTTCATAACAAGTACACACTAAACAACCAACATCTTCCCTGGCTAGCAACTCAGCTCATTCTGTCTCCAATCCTGTCTCTTTACCTAAAAAAAAAATCAACTCTCTTTCTGTTCCAGTAATGTATCTTTGTCACATACACAAGGGTCACAGGGTTTCTTTCCCACCATGCAGATAAACTACCAAAAAGATTTAATGCAAAGAATAACATTTCATTATGAGTTTTAGTTGCCTGATGTGTTAAGATATACATATGTAAAATCCAGTTATAAACTTATAATTGTTCATTCTTTCATAGCCTACATCTTAATATTCACTTCAATATTCTCTCTGTATACATCTTTTCACTAAGGGGTGTCTTCTCTTACGTGCTGCTGTTATGTCTCTGTCCCCTCTTCCTGTGCCTACATTCCTATATCTTTGTTCATTCTAGATCCAAATATTCTCTCATATGTCTCAACCAAATGTCACAGTATAGTGATTAACCCTTGAAAGACCAAAATTCATTGAAATTGTATATAAAAATTCAATTTTTACCCCACTGATAACACAATCCATGTCACATACAAACACCAACATGAAAATACTGTGTAGATAAATAATCACTCTTGATTCTGAGAGACATACAAAATACATACATATTATGTGTGAACAAAATGCAGAGTCTTTAATTATCTCAGCAGGTGGCTTGTACAGCTACCACTTGGCTGTAACACCCCATCATTTGTGAGTTCCTTGGCTTGAATTTTGATAGAATAGATCTTCTGTTCTAGTTGAGGTTTTCCTGTTGTTTTCCACATTTCCTTCAGGCACATTTTAAAATTAAAGTTGAGGGCTGCAACATTCTTACCACCTCACTATTCATGATCATTTTGTCATTTCTCATTAATTATGTAATTATTGCAATTTATGCAGTGTCATTAAAGAAATCAGTATCATCAGTCTGTGTTCTTCCCTCAGAAATATAAATTTTTTTGCATTACACCGCCATTTATGTAGAAACCAAATGAAAACATATATTCACTTTCCAATGAATCTCATTTGCAAGTGAACTAGGTGAATGCTACACTGTTGCAGTGTCGGTGACTTCACCTTCATCAGGATTGAGCTTCTCTCCAGCAGCCACCCGACGAATATCAAGTGGATGTCTTCTGAATCCCCCAGATGCTATTATAGCAGCTGGAACTAAGGATGCTTCATTCCGGAATAGGTCACGCAGCCTTGAGAAGGACAACCGCTTTGAGGACAAGTCACCAACCAAGAGACTGCCCATAATTAACCCCCATGTCCGGTCACCAATGTGGCCAAGTAAGTGTGACAAGTTATAAAATGAACTGTTGTGAGCCTGCATGTACATAATGTTGCTTAATGTGTATGCAGTTATTCTGCTTGAAGTCTAACAGGTCTTAGGGAAAAAAATTGCTATGGAAGATCTACATTGAAGCAGATTTGACTGTTAATTGCATTAGTATGACGGTTCATGTGTCATGCTATGCTTCACCTTTTTAGAAGTGTTTGCTGTGATATAGACTGCGTGTTACACGTTCACAGTTTGTAAGAATGGGACAACTTTCAGAACCACTGAGTGGATTATCATAAAATTTTATATTGTATAGTTTCATAAAATATGCCCACACATTTCAGTTTTAGTTAAAAGTACATAAAAGGAAAGGTTATTTTAGGGAAGTTTACATGTATTTCAGCTTGTGTCAAGCACAGTGCATTTTGTGTGGGAGGGGGGGGTGCCTTAATTAATTAATTAATTATAGATATTTTAAATGGAAACAACAAAAGACATATAGCAAAATGAAATGTACATTTTATGCCCAATAAACTTTTTACTTGAGTCGTATGGTTTTTGATATAGTTAAACAAGAATTGTACAACTCTGAAATTATTGAATTGTACATTTCCTAATTTGTATATTTAACAATCAACAGGAGTCCTTTGAATACATCAGGAATTCTGAAAAATTAACAGTGACCTTCTGAACACACTCAAGGTTACTGAACTATTTTGATATCTGTAATAATTAAGTGATCTCTTTCCAACCAAAATTTGTAATATATATATATATATTTATTTATTTATTTAAAATATAATTTAAAAATAAGACACGAAAATTTTAATTGGGAATTTCTGACAAACACACAAAACATTTTAGTTTACTGTAATAATATGTACTTGGAATGGATATTAGAACATCATTTATAATACCTTCTCTTGAAAGTGCCTGGTAAATATATAATGTATGCTTGTACAATTTTGTTTTAATATAGAAATAAGATAAAGTTTATGAATATTAATTAATCTTTTAATGTGTCAGTCAGCAGTACAAAATGAACTTGTTCAGTACTTGATGACTGATTCTTAGCTTATCATATTGCTGGATTATTTAGTGTCACAGCATTGGATAATTTGTAAATGATAAATTAGAAAGGTTGAGGAGTATAGCAAGTGTGGAACATTCATGTAGGAACTGAAAAAACCACAAAATACCTCAGGGTACCTGGCCTCTTGGTCAGTGATTGTATTAAGTTTCACTGATATATGAAGTTGGAAATGGTGACCTTGTTGATTTTGTTGCAGATGTGAGTGGGGGTGCTGGTCTTGTGAGCAAGGTGCTCCTTGCAAATGCTGATGCACTCTGTGCTGTTGTCTCACCCCTGATGGATTTTGATGAGACATTACTGTAAGTATTGCCAAGAATCTGCTGCAGTTTAATGCTGTTGTTTGACACCGTTTGCATTTAAGGACAATGAATGATTTTTGCTGTATTCTTTCAAGGTTTATGCACCTGTAAATATATGACAGACATCTGTGGGTATAGGAGGCACCAGGCTAGAGCCTGACAGACGTCATCTTTATGTTGCAGTGAAGGGTTCTGTGAGCGTGCAGTAATGAATAACTACTTTGGGATTGGTATTGATGCCAAGATATCACTTGATTTTCACCAGAAGCGAGAGGAACATCCTGAGAAGTGCCGCTCCCGAGCTAAGAACTACATGTGGTACAGTGTTCTGGGGAGCAAAGAGTGGCTTCAGGTAAGGTCCCAGTATCCATGTGGAAGATGGAGGATATCCTATGTGCTTCCAGAATTTGTAGCTAAACTTGATGTTACCAGATATCAGTATACTGTAATGTATTTATATTTCGCAAATTTTGTATCGTCGATGCCAGTATGTTGAACTGGAAGAGGCAAATGCACCCTTGATAAAGTTGTCCCTCTACATGCCATGAAGAGGTACAGCTGCAGTCATTAACCTTGGCACTAGATGGAGATAAGTGATCAGCCTCATACTCTGGCACCTTTATCCTTAGCAAAAGTGCACTTTGTACCCATTGAATAGGAAGCTGGGTGGGCTGCAGAGCCAGTCTGGATGTTTAGGAGAAGAGAAAAATGTGATATGTAATGTGTAAAAGTTAAATTTGACACTTGAAATTAGTTAATGAACTGAAAAGTTTTAATGAGGCTGTCATGTAAAATGTCCTTTGAAATGAATGAAGTTTAGTGAAAGTGGCATACGGGAACAATTAACCAGGAGTTCTGTGGATCCAATTTCATTGCAATTTGAGGACACAAAAAATATGCCTCAAAAGTTCATAGATTCTTAAATAAGGTGGCTTCTTAAGTGATTCATACTTTACCAGAGTCGTAATTTCTAGACAAAATTTAGTATGTGTCTAATATGGTTAGTTTGAATTAATTTGATCCAGTAGTTTGAGCCATGTGAACCAGTGTAACTACAGACATACTTGATGAATCCAATAAATAGTTTCCATTTTCCTTTTTTCAAAAGGCACCATACAAAGCTTGTAGTGACCACAAATAACATTTCTATGAAATGAATGAAAATTTGGCATTTGGTAAAATTTATTAATAAGAGGCAGTTGTTTCCACTGTTTCCATACTGTAAGGAAAATATGTAAGAATCCTAAAAGCCCATTAAAAATTGGATGACTTCAGTAAGTGGTGGAATTTTGACAAGAATGGGGTTGAGTTCTTACTGTTTCATCACCTGTTCCAATTAATAAATATTTATGAAATTATGATTTTTGTGTATTCTCTGCAAATCCAAAATTTGGTCTTCTGTACTGGAAAAAAAAAGGGGGGGAGACAAACTTCAGCAGAAAATGTTTGTCAGAAGAGAGCTTGAAGAGCATAAAATGAGAAATGCTTGTAGCCTATAACACTGAGGAAAAAAATATGCATACAAAGTTTGTAGTAGGAAACTATGAAGCAAGAATATTTCTAGAAGATTGAGTGTATAATTTTAAAATGAATTTTAAATGAAATTGGGTATACTGATGGTAATTGGATTTAGGTGTGTGTGTTTGTGTGTGTTTTCCATTCCAGTGGTATTGTTGTAAGCATTGTCATTGTTGCAGAAAACATACAAGAACCTGGAGCAGCGGGTACAGCTGGAGTGTGATGGGCAACGAATTCCTTTGCCTTCTCTGCAGGGCATTGTCATTTTGAACATTCCAAGGTGGGCATGAACTTGTCAGTTCATCAAATAGCTTATGTTCACATCAATAATATAATGAATTATGTTGTTGGTAAGTGAAGAGCACATAATTCAACAGTCGTCAGAGGAATGATCAGAAAGGTCTAATTAGTTATATGAAATTTACTGGAGATTTATGTGTTAATTTCTTGCTACCAAACTGCCAGTTACCTTTGTCCACCATGCATGTGTAGATGCTCAGTTACACGCATTTGCTTAGTGTGTGTTCTCTGGGATATTTGGAAGTATTGTGTCATCACTGTTGCTGATAGTGAATAGATTCCGGTTCAGTACATCTGTTGATGTAGACATGAAACAATTAACCTTTATTTAATGAATTTAAAATTCCTTTTCCTTGAAGGTGGCTAGATTAAATTGTCATGTAAATGATGTAATGTGTGCACAGTGTTGTAAAATAAATTGTGTGTAACTTATTACTTACTTACTTACTTACTTTACTTACTTAGTTACTCACTCTCTCACTCACTCACTCACTCATGCACTCACTCACTCACTCCATTGATCAGAGTCCTTCTTGAGAAGCTGACCAGTTTTCAGCTAGTCAAGAATTTCCCCGCATTTTATGGAACCCAAAGGTTCATTACTGCATTAACAAGTGCCCGCTACCAGTCCCTGTCCTGAGCCAGCTCGATCCAGTCCATACCACCACATCGCACTTCATGATGATCCATATTAATATTATCCTCCCATCTACACCTCGGTCTCCCAGATGGTCTCTTTCCCTCAGATTTCCCCACCAAAACCTTGTATACACCTCTCCTGTCCCTCATACGCACTACATGCTCTGCCCATCTTATCTTAAATTGGATGTAACACAATTTTCTTTGTTAAAACTAGAATTATAAGTATGGGTCCAGTTGCATATGCAAGAAGATAATAAATAACCAGTCTGTATATATGAAGTGTATCTTCACTTCCTCTGGAATTATTTCAGTTAATTTCTGTGTTTTCAGAGGTTTATTCCTCAATATGAGGGAAGTATTCAGAGTTAAGTACCAGAAGCTTTTTAAGTTTGACTGTAGCATAATATGGAACTGATGCATCATAAATACTGTATCTTCCTGTTGATGTTTGCTGACCTTTTTCTCTAGATAACAGGTAGAATGAGGAAAGTTCCTTGCATGGCTAGATTAATACGTTCTTTGTTTCTGTGTTTAGAATTTTTCATTGAGCAGTTCATATTAAACAGCAGTTATATGAATGGCCACAGATGTAAACAATAAGGCGACTTTTTTTTTTATCATAAGATAGTTTACGTGCCTGAGAATTATATCACTTGAAGGAGACAAGGAGGACAACCTACACACTGTGCACTCTTGCAAAATAAACAAATGGTTTTCAACAGAACATCTTACTCCACTTTAATGACGAACAAAATTAACCTTATAAGGGAGTTGAACATTATGGTGGATTATGGGAAATAACATGATATGACATGACTGTGGAAAACAAAAATATTAAAGACTGTGGAAAATGGTATAATGTGTATGTAATATATGCATCATCATCATCATCACTTTGTTACTATTTTATGAGGGAGTGCTGATAAGTCCTTAGCCCGATCAGGAAGGAAACCAGCTACAGTGACCAAACTTGGGATTTGTTCAACATACTCCCCACGAAGCTCAGTACACTTCTTAGCCCATTGCTCTAACTTTTGCAAGCCACTCAAAAAAAATTCAGAAAGTTGTCCATCCAACCAGGTCTCCGCTACAGCAATGACCTCTGCATCGGATGAAAAATGGCGAACTTTCAATTGTTTTTTTCAGTCCAGGGAACAGGTGGTAGTCCGATGGGGCCAGATCCAGAGAATAGGGTGGGTGATCAAGCCACTGGAAGCCCAGGTAGGCCAGTTTCTTCTGGGTTGCAAGTGCCCGGTGAGCCGGGGCATTGTCATGCAAGAACAAGTCCCCCTTGGTAACCTTCCCTCGGCGTTTTTCCTCCAAAATGTCCTACAATTGCACCAGCAGAGATAAGTAATACTCCACATTGATAGTTTGGCTCTTTGAAAGATAATCAATGAGGAGGATGCTGTCTCGATCCCAAAAAATCGAGGTGAGAACTTTTCCAACAGATTTTTCCACTCGGATTTTTTGGGTCAGGGTGAGCTGCTATGCCACCACTCCAGTGATTTTTGCTTTTTCTCTGGGTCATAGTAATGTAACCAGGTTTCGTCCATGGTCACCAATCGTGACAGGAATTCATTTGGATTGCGCCAAAAAAATCCAAAAATTGCTCAGACAACTGGTACCATTGACGTTTTTGATCTGCATTCAGCATTTCGGGACCCACTTCGCGGAGAGCTTCCGCATGTCCAAATCTTCATGATGGACTCAACCCGCTCACATGAGATGCCCAGTTGCTCAGCTATTGATTTAGCTGAAATCCAGCAGTCTTCCAAGAGTAGCTCATGCATTTGATCAATAATCTCCGGCGTGATCATGTTTTGGGTTGTCCAGGACGAGGAGCTCCACAAGTGGAAAAATCACCACATTTTAACTGGGTCACACAGTTTTTGATGGTGGCATACGATGGTGTATGTTCCCTTAATGTTTCTGTCAGAATGGCGTGAATTTCCTTTGGCACATTGCCTTGCAGGAAAAAATACTTAATGACAGCTCACGTCTCCATGTTGTTGAAATCGCGCATGTCACCTGACATGCTTCCTGTCAGCCTCTCCTACAAGAAAAGACTTGCAATTCGGCACATGAACAGACCCCTCTTTCCAACGACACTATTGATTCTGTCCTACAACATCGGGATGTAGGTTGGGCTGAGGACTTATCAGCTCCCCTCGTACCATTATTAGCAAGAATATTCTTTCCACACTTCATCGTTATGAGTCATGTGTAACAATTTTTTATTTCTTGCATAGGAATGTATACAATAATCAAATGCTACACTCTGTCCATGGATAGATAAAAGTGCAAACAGGGGCAGCATAAGAATTTCCCGAAACCAAAAGATATGATGCTAAAGAAGAAATAGGGGTCATTGTGATACATGCAATTTGATTGCTTCTGCTGCACTTTAAAGTTTTAGTCTAAGTCAGAGTTTTCGTATCTGCTAAATAAAGATGCTCCTCCTTTTGTGTCTCAACAGTTTGTGTCGATCAACTTTAATGATGTATTTTTCTTGTTTTAAGATATTTAACTTCATTGATCTGTAAGGTCAGAACCTTCTCACAGTAGAGTGTCATTTTCAAAATTCTGAAAAGTTTTTATGTCTGAATAAAATATGCGTTGTCCACTTTATTCTGAAATTTGTAAATCTTAGGACTGAAATCATGTACAGTATTTATTACCATTATATTTGTGCACATGAGCAGCAGTTTTTGAAGTTCAAATACTGAATGGATTGCATTAATTGGATTGGACAAATGAATGCTAAGTGCCAAGAGTTTACTACTTCTCTTTTCCAGTTTCATGGGTGGGACCAATTTTTGGGGTGGTACAAAGGAAGATGACTGTTTCCTTGCACCAAGTTTTGATGACCGTATTCTCGAAGTGGTGGCTGTATTTGGCTCTGTACAAATGGCAGCATCACGCCTTATCAAACTGCAGCACCACCGCATTGCCCAGTGCCAGACTGTTCAGATCACAATCCTTGGTGAGTGGTCAAAACTTCTCAGGTGTTATAATTTCTTGCATCTCTGTCACTTATTTAATGTTAATAAATACGTATTTTTCATAAGAAAATAAAATACCAAACAAGTAAGTACACTTTCAGATGTCCTTATAGTGCCAGCTTGCCTTGTTCAGACATTTGAGACAAGCTATGCTGTCATTTTTCATCATCTGTCATCCATTGTACACTATGAAATTTTTGTATTTTAAGTGTATCTTGCATAAGTCATATTGGGAACCTGGGGAAAATCTATCCCTTTTCACACCACTAGGTCATGTAGGGGAGTGTAGGTATAGCGCCGTGCATTCTCAACCTGAATACTAGGTGAAAGTGAGTAGATAGCTTCACGCCCTGGCCACTTCATCCCCAGGAACAGAGGTCTTTTAACCCATTGAATGAAGAATTTGTTGATAATATAATGCAGCATTTCTCAACCTATGGGGCATGACCCAAATTTTGGTCACAAATCTATTTTGAGTGGGTCACGAAACAGTGATTTACATGATGATTTTACAACATAGTGCAAAATTCCTTTAATCTGCCATATTTTAATCTGTAAATCCTGATAATATGGCACTTGAGGAGAGTATCCTCAGGACTAGAAATTGTTCTTGACCAGAAAAAAAAGCTTCATCATTGAAAGAGGCATACCCCAGGGAAGTGCCCAAAGAGGCCTCCAAGAGTGTCTGTACATCGATTGTTGTGACTTCTGACCCCTTTCTTCCTACTGCATCAACTTCTTCAGCTGTGAGGACTCCAGAATACACGGAAGATGACCATTATGGCACTGAACCAGCAGATGAAGGAGATATCAAAATGGAATATTCCTCTAATTAGTTGTGCAGCCCAAGTATCTAAGCAGTATAAAAATTACCTCTAAGAACATTATAGGTGACAAGACAGAGCCATGGGCATAGTCTGGATCATGGGTTCAAATGTTGAGAAACAGTGATCTGAAGGTTTCTTGCTCAACAGAAGACTAAGTAGTAAGACCATATGTGCAATGCATTTGACATTTTAGCCAAAACCCTTATGGGAAAAATCACATACGCAGTTAGGATATTAGTATTCTTCTGTTATGTAATGGTGTTTAACCCTTTTGCTATTCCTATTTAAAGCCCTATTACATGGGTAGAAAGACCGTGTTTTTTCAGCAGGCATTTAAATTTATGTACTACACCAGAAACAGGTCTCCCCTCCAAAAAAAGTCATAACAATTAAACTAAAAAAGGCAGAATGATAACTCTTTTTTCATCTTATTCGTAATAAATTTATGCATGTAATAACCTACTTGTCTAATTTTGCACCTCCACATTTTGCTGCTCATGTCATTCCAAAAAACACCCCACATGGCACAGTGGAAGGTCACGCTGCTTACATTTATATGTTGTCTGTTTACCCCTTCCGGATGGAGCTTTTTTCTTTTTCTCTGTACACAAAGCACACACTTTTGCATGGCCTGATACTTTTTGTAAAGTATGGAAAAGGTTAGGGAATGCAGTTCCGATGGGCAAACATCTCTTCCTGCCTGTAGGCTTGCGAGACATGAATGTACCAATCAGCTGAAGCACCAAGTTTCGTCTGGAGGTCAGTTGCCTGTTTCCGTGTGCTGCAGAGGGGGGATGATTTGTCAGGTCATATAAGATGAAACCCCATTTATTTGGCTTTCAAGGTAGATACTGTTTCAGAAAAAATCTCCCCTTGAAACCAATCATCGCCACGTCCACAGCAAGTTCACAGCCTGGTATGTATGCTTGTGTGAATTTATCCATCAGATCTAGAGCTGTTCTTGCTTTATACAGGATGTCAAAATCTGCACTTTGCTGGTCAGGTCTTTCTTCTTCATCATTCAAATGTACATACTGTCCCAGTTTTTTTAATTGTTTTAGTGTCATGGCTTGTCTCACTATAGGACAGATGCAGAAATCGCCTTGAAAATAATTCTCAATCTCTGGTAGGTCAACAAAGCCCATATAAATCAGAATTCCAATATAGGCTTGGATTTCTTCCGCATTTGTGTCTTCCCAGTTGTTATCCACTGTCCCCACTTTTCTTTGTGATAAAGCTGCATATTTATTTGTTTCTTCCGCAACTTTGTTGCAAAAATCATTGGTCACAAATAACTCAAAAAAATCTTTCTCACTCCTGCGAACTGGTAAAGAATGTTTAGGACCTGATAAATTTTCGTATTTTTCTAATTCCTTGAAATTTAGGGTATTAGTCCATTTCAGATGAAGAGTTTTTGGGCAGCTAGTATGAGTGCCTCCATCTTCATTTGTTTCAGAATTGTCATCCAGTTGTCCATCTTCGTCACTGTCAGGTTCATTACCATCTTCATCTTCCTCGGATGAAAATATTGTGACATCACTGTCTGTACTTTCTTCTAACACTTGGAAAATTTCCGCATCTTCTACTCTTTTACGCGAGGCACAAGATGTAGATGCCATTATTTCAACCTCGACTGAGCCCTCAGGAAGAGTCTAACATTCCAACTTGAATCTCCATGACCTATTTCGATAGTTATGCTTGGATCATGTTTATAACCTGCAGACATGCTTACTAAGTGATTTCATCACGTCAGGCAACAGAGAGCTCCTGTTTCATTCACACAACGCAATAGATTTACAAAGAGGACAACAAGAGCGCTTTAGAGCCTTTAGGCTGGCACGGGACATTTAAATCCCGAGCGCTTTGGAGCGTTAGGGACGGCAAAGGGTTAAACTGCAGAAGTTAATGTAGTGTCAAATGAAATGGAATGGTGGATGTGAATGGTGAACAGGCAAACCTTTTGAAGGAGACTGTCACCACCTATTTAAAGATACTACTGTAATGATCCCAACCAAAATTTTAACTGGGTACGTTACAGATATACACGTTATAATGGGGTATGTGAACTGGATTTTGACTGGCTCAGGTCATGAACTGTTGGTGGACTCTGTGGGAGCAGGCACTGTCTTGAACAATTGCATAATTACGGTCAGAGGAACAATTTTTTTATAAGTCATGGACCATCAGAAGAAATATCATATTATAGTCTGCTGTGATTACATGATTTTGTTATAAATTTGTAACTAGTTTGAACATGAATAAGAATATAATGGAGGGGATGCAATTTGGTATATGGCAGTAATACATGTTATAAAATATTTCATTAAAAAGAATAAACAATAACAAGCAAGCCTGTGACTTGTAGTAGTCATCACCAAGAAGTTTAAATGCTCATATAGTGGAAACATAAAATTGAACCACATAACATTATATATATATATATATATATATAAGTTACAACATAATGTTGTAAATATTTACATAATGGCAGCACATACAGACAGGTACAAATAACCCCACATCTAGTGTTTACATTACATAAGCAACTTAAAAAAAATGAACATGTTTCTTATATAGACTGTATTCTCTGATGCCATTTAACAGCAGATAAGTACCTGTGCAGTAGGAGCAGTCAGCCATGTATGCAGGTGGTTGGTGACAGGATAGGTCACATCCCCAATGAAAAAATGGAAAGGTATTTAACTTTCTATACCATGATTAATAATTGTGAAATTTGGAATAGAAAGTTTCATTTTTCACCTTTTACTGTGCACCAAAAACATGGAACATCTGAGAAAATTATTCTTGCAAATGACTGCAAAAATTGACAGTATTTCTAATATTGTGAGTTCAGTAAAAATGTGGCATGAAGTATGAGTGTACCGTGCAGAACATATGGTATGGCACTTAGGGGTTAAAGTGTATAAAACATACTTTCATGCATTTCATTTCGTTATTCAGAACAGTCCCTCCCTTTTGGGGGAGAACATTAATTAAGGGTATTTGAAAAAGGTAGCAAGGGAAATAAAATAGGTTTAAGAAGTGTGAAGAGGGGTGATTGAAATTTTGTAGGGCTACACTTCTCTCTGAGGAATGTTTTATTAGTTAAATTAAGTAATTAAAATGGTCTGGGCTTGCATGTTGTTGTGTGACGGAAACAAACCTGTGTCTGAAATTTTTAAATGTCTTAGATTGCAGCTGTGAGGTGGGAGGAGGGTTACATTAATCTGGGTAATAAGGAAACGGATTCTGGAGTTATTCAGAAACTTGCTTGGTATTGGGTCAAGTTACTGTCTTTGATGTCAGCTGAACTGGCCTTCGCAGGTTCTCTTACATACTTTGATACTTCATTAATGAATCAGTTTGTTTATTTACTAAATACTACTAAAAAATGAAGTTCTTTCTGCCCACACCATAAAGACATATAGGGGAAGTAGAGGATAGTTCCACTCACTCTTAACCTTGATACTAGATGGAGGTGAATGTTTAAATTAATGTCTTGGCCACACTATTCAAGGAATCAAACATGGTACTCATAGAATACAAGGCTGGATGGACCCCAGAGCTGGTCTGGATATCTTGGAGAAGAGAAAGATCCTTTCCCTGTACCAGGATTCGAACCCTGGACCGTTCAGCCCATAGCCTAGTCACTATGCCAGCTACACCATCCCAGCTCACAACTACTGTTTTATCAGTTCATTACTGATATGCATATGAATGATTATAGTGGTTCAACTTTGCAGATCATTAAATTCATACCTCTTTTAGGTGATGAGGGTCTTCCAGTCCAGGTTGATGGGGAGGCATGGGTTCAACCACCAGGCATGATTCGCATAATCCACAAGAATCGTATGCAGATGTTGTGCCGCAACAGGGTGAGTGCACGCTTTGTGGGAATGCTGTTTTGTGGCTTATATAAAAGACCTTCCACCTGTAATAAATTAGGCCATGCCATGGCTTTGGCATTTAGTCACTGGCCTTTCACATTGGAGGCCCAGGTTCAGTCTTTAGCTTGTCAATGTGGGATTTGTGGTAGACAAAATGGTATTGGGACTGGTTTTTCTGAGTACTGTTATTTTCCCCTTTCAGTACCATTTCACAGTATTCCATACTCATGCCTTTATTCACTCCCCTATCACCAATGCAGTATAATTTCAACAGTTGACAGCATCCATAAATAACGTATTAAAATAAATAAATTCCTTGTTGGAACCCACCATATTTGCTGATGATGATAATGTTATAATTTGTAGTGAAAAATTCTGATAATTTCTGCACATCTTAAATCTAGTAATTATGCCAGTGATTCAAACTGTTTCATGTGTGTAACACTTTTCACTTTTTATACAGCGTGCCTTTTACATTGAAACAAGCTGTAGAAGGAACTCACAGAACTTAGCAGGTTGAGGATGCAATGATTCTCTTGTTCTGTTGACAGGCTCTGGAGACATCACTCCGTGCATGGGAGGAGAAGCAGCGCAATCAGCAGGTCCCTGTACACTCACAGAGCAGTCTGGGAGGTAAGCTGCCGGTGCTGTCCCCTTTCAGTGAAGAAGAGAAGCAGCTGCTCCTAAGCTTCATTGAATCTGCTTCCACTCTCATCAAGTGAGTTGCTGTTAGTTAATCCATTTTAAATTATGGTTGAGATACTGAGGTTTATTGTTTTCCTGAATCCATTTTAAACTATGGTTGAGATACTGAGGTTTATTGTTTTCCTGATGTTTTGAAACATGGTCTTTTGCTTGTAGTGAAAAATGAGAATTGAAAATGTCTGAAGGAGAGTGCTAGAGAAAATGTTAAGACCTTAGCAAGATATTTAAATACAGGAATAGAGTAAACTACATAATAAGTAACTTTGAAAATTATAGACTTTGAAGTTTGTATTCTTCTACCAGAATTGATTTTGTGGTTGCACTAAGAACATCATGGTTATTTGAGTGTAATTCAGGTGGGAAAAGAAGGACTACTTGTTAGGTGTAGAGGTATATACAACCGTGATAAAAGTACACTGGGAATATCGTGATGGATATGGGGAAGGTACTTGGAGAAATAGGTTTCTGTAGTGAGGACTGGATTAAACGTGCCCTGGAGTGAGTTCATTGGTGGCTTCTTCTGCTAGTATGCTGTTAGGCAAATGAAAGTTATATATCAGTACCTAATTGTGGATCAGTACTTCTAAACAGGCAACAACCTCTGTCACCCATTGTCATTCACCCTTTTGCCATATCTTTATAACTGGAGTTTCATTATGCCGCGTCTCAGACTGCAAACGAAATGTCTTGTCCTGTGTCAGTGCACTTTCCTTTCACATGTAATTTGTATACATTGGCTTTCTGAGTTTTATTTTTCTGAATGGCATTAATAAGATTTCTTGAAACAGATTCAAGGCAGTGTTTGTTACCTTATACAAGAAGAACTGAATCCTCAACTGGACATTATGACATCATGTTAACTAGCATATGCTGTATGAATACTGAAATAATTCAGTGACACTTCAGTCACTGGCAACTTATGATGTTCTTTGTTGGGGGGGCGGGCTATACAACAGAATTTAAAGAAAGGCATGAGACTGGTTTGTTATATTCTTGTGGCTGCTCATTGAAACTCCAACAAATAAGGGAAATATAGGTAGCAGTAAGTCTCAAATGGCAACTCTTGGCTTGAAATGAACTTAACATAAGATAAAAAATAGCTTGAAGACATGAAGTTGTTCCTTGTGTCAGTATCATTTTTTGTTGTGTTTTGACACTTTTCACTTAAATCTGTCTTACATATTTGATTTTTACATTTGCTGCTGTCAGCGTTAGTAGTATTTCTCATAAATGCTAATTCTTGCACCCTCACTGTTCATACTTAATTGTTACATGCTAGTTCCACCAGTATACCTTTGTGTTTCTATTCATCACGAATTGCCAAAGCACATTTTATTTCTCTTTCATGTGTTTTTGAAGGAAAACATACTGGTAACAATTGTAAAAATTGTTTTTTTAACTCAACACCCTCACATAACACTCATACAAGACTAATACATTGAAATGTATATCTATTGTTTGGGAAGGGACAACAGAAAAACAATAAATACAGGGAAATATAGTTGTTGGGAAGCATTAAGTGTGTCAGAAATATGAGAAAATAAAAAATGGAAGTTGTATCACACGTGACATTGCTTGAAGCAGAATTTAGCTTTTAAACTTTTCAAAATAAGTTGAAACATTTTATGTCAGTATGATATGTGGTGTAGATATGGAATTATAACTCATCAAATGTCAGTACTCAGCAATAGACAGTAGAAGCAGAACGGATATAAAATGTGACCAGCAAATACAGTATCCAGAAAATCAAGCTTGGATTCAAGACACACAGTAGTTAGCACAGGGATAAATTATAAAACCAATGTTATATGTAGTCCATGCAGTACACCGTGTCACTTTGGCTCTAGGTATGTGAAGCTGCTGACCATCAGACATCCAAATATCAAAGTTGAGTTGTATCAGTTGGCAACACAAACTGCTGGCCACCTTGAGAAGGTACATCCAGGTGGCAAAATTGTTGAGGGGGTAAGTCATCATGGCACATTTCATTTGCACACGTTCACAAATTGACTGTATTATTAGTTGTAAAGTTGTTGTGGAATTGTCTTAGCAAAAGTAGAAAATATGCAATCCCTTGGATCCAATACAATGTGTGTGTTGCCTGTGACAAGTGGTTACCAAATCTAAAGCACTGTGTGTTCTAGTTCAGGGATGGTGAACATATTGTATGCTTCTGTGAAGTGGCACATGAAATGAAGTAGCTTAGCATATAAGCATATTGTATGTGCTGCCACATTTCAAATGGCAACAATAAACATTGCAGGTCAAATTAACAAAGACACCATAATCCATTGGCCACTGTGGTACAGGCTGAAGTCACTGAGCTGTTATAATTTTTAGGTAGGTTTGCAAAATTGCAGAAAGCAACTCTCAACTACATAATGTCTCTCCGTCCGTCCGTCCATGTGGAACAACTCGGCTCCCACTGGATGGATTTTCATGAAATTTGATATTTGAGTATTTTTCAAAAAATCTGTCAAGAGAATTCAAGTTTCACTAAAATCAGACAAGAATTACAGGTACTTTAAGACCATTATATGTTTTCAATCATGTCTTGCTTAATTATTTTTAGAATGAGAAATGTTTCAGACAAAT
>Ga0131853_10005732_pt1 | contig 22444 bp, 21 predicted proteins | sample TergutLab28metaG_FD_92764 | JGI IMG/M metagenome (GOLD analysis project Ga0131853, IMG submission 92764) | Labiotermes labralis P1 segment gut microbial communities from Petit-Saut dam, French Guiana - Lab288 P1 (version 2) (version 2) | ecosystem: Host-associated > Arthropoda: Insects >... | reverse complement strand
GCGAATATTAATTGGGACGGAAGTTGTCCGTGAATAAGCCTTATTTCAAACTATATTGTAATTGTTTCACTTTCAGATGATAAACGGAAATTAGCATCTTGTATGCGACTTATAAGAAATGCAACGGTTTTTACCTGCATTACATTTTTCAATATAGTGAGCGTAATAAAGCCGTTCATCATAAACTGCAGAGAAATTGATTTTTTCCACTGAATTTAGGATCCCAGCTACAAAACTCTGATATAGTACAAAAGAGCCACAGAGAGTGTTGTGTTTCTTCATAGCTGCAACAATATCGTTCACTAACCACAACAGCTTTGTTCATCTTAAGCGTATCGTAATAGATGCCTTGTCCTACAATGTCATTCAGACCTTAACGTAATCGTCCGATGATGGTGTTGGCACGCAAGGATACGTCTCTGAAGTCTAGGAAATCCATTATCTGCAACTGAAATATATATCAGGTATTAAAAACTAGACAATATAAAAAAAGCAGCTTTTGAATTCAGGCAAATTTAGAGATAAATATTATTAATATGTATATTATTGTTGCACTTTCTTGGTAGAAAACTGTTCACTGTATACACATACACGTTTTAGCGTTTAACGTTAAAGTACTGTACAGAGCGAGAACCTGCTGCTTGTTTGCAATGACGTAAACTGCATATTGCATTGTAGAGGTTATTTAGTTACAAAGAGGAAAGCGGAGACGACTAGGCAACTAGCACTTGCATTACGAGTTAAAAAATGCAAAGGCGAGGGGCGATCGGAGGGTAACTGACGCCGGCAGACTACATACTAACTGTTTCGTACCAGCGCAGGTAGATAAGCCCCGACTCAGGCTAGCTAAACGACTGTAGCACAAACGCTTATAATCGAAAAGATGTGCGATCTGTAACTTCTTTACTTACACACCCCGGCGCTAACAGGTACCCGGTGCCGCCTCGTGCTGATAGAACACTTGCCTCGGACTGTTTACCTACTGTGGCATAGAATTTGCAAACAGTATTTGGTTTAAAAGACAACGGACTTTTGACAGTTGACTTGTATAGCACAGTTTCAAACTCCACTTAAGCTTTCAGCACAAAAACCACTCGTTGTAAATATCACATTTAGAGTGCTTGAGCCCATGTGGTGTGTTCCTGTCACCACGGAATGGCGCTTCCCCAGGTTGCGGATAAAGGAAAGGCCTCCGATAAGGAGGGTAGCTGCGAATAAATTGAAAAAACAGTCGCGGAAAGTCTACGAGTGGCGCTCCTCCGGATTGGGGTTTCGGCGAAGTGCTAACAAACCCTCCCTGTAGAAAAACTGTTCAGAAACACTCACATGCGGGATGCTTGCTCTGGAGACAAAACAATCCGGATTTAACCTGCTCCCCCACTCGGATATCCAGGGAGAGTGTTTCTACGTGAAACATTAGGCAGCATACAAAGCGAGATGAAAATAGGTACCTGGAACGATAGAGTCTTTATAGGACAATGTCTCTTAAGGCAGCAGCGAGGGAATTAGCAAAGTATAGATTAGATGTAGTGGGTGTGTACGAGGTCAGGTGAGACAAAGGGGGCAAAGTAAGAGGGGGATTACGATTTTCTCTACATGAATGGAAATGACAATTATCAATTGGGAACAGGTTTTTCGTACACCGTAGAATGGTATCAGCAGTGAAGAGAGAGGAGTTTGTTAGAGATAGGTTGTCTATATAGTGCTGAGAGGTCGCTGGTTTAATATCATTGTTCTAAATGTGCATGCACCAAATGAGGAAAAAAGGGATTAGTCAAAAGATAGTTTTTATGAGGAATTAGAGCAGGTGTTGGATCACTTCCAGAAATATCGTATGAATTCCTTACTAGGAGACATTAATGTAACAGTGGGGAGAAAAAATATTTTCAACCGTAAAATTGGACATGAGAGTCTCTATCAGGATAGTAATGATAATGGGTTTAGACTAGTTATCTTCGCCACATCATAAAATCTGGTGGTTAAGAAAAAGATGTTCCCTCACCGGAACATTCATATATACAACTGGACTTCCCCTGATGGTAAGACTGACAACCAGATTGACCACGTATTGATAGATAGGAGATGGCATTCGAGTGTACTGGATGTGCGAAGTTTTAAGGAAGCTGATTGTGATACAGATCACTATGGGGTGATTGCAAAGGTTAGGGAAAGATTAGCAGTGTTGAACAGGCAGCAAAGAGGTTTGATAGGCAAAGATTTAACTTGAGGAAGCTTAATGAGCCAGAGGCTAGGGAACGGTATCGGATTGAGATTGCAAACAAGTTTGTAGCTTTGGAGAACTTGAACGATGACGAGGACGTAAATAGGACTTGAAAGAAAATTAAAGAAAATATCCAAACCTCAGCGAAAGAGAGTCTTGGTCTGCACGAATTGAAGCAGAATACACCCTGGTTTGATGAAGGATGTTTAGGTTTTCTGGATCAAAGGAAGGGGTCTAAAATGCAGTGGATACACGATCCAAGTCAAAGCAATGTAGATATTCTGAACAATGTAAGACGTGAAGTTGGCAGGTACTTCAGGAAAAAAAGAAGGCATATCTGAGAGCTAAAATTGAGGAACTTGAAACTAACAGTAAGATCTAAATCATTAGGGACTTGTATAGGGGCATCAATGACTTCAAGTATGGGTACCAGCCTAGATGTAATATAGTGAATGATGAGAAAGGTCCCTTGGTGGCAGACTCCCACAGTATTGTGGCTAGGTGGAGGAACTATTTCTCCCATCTATTCAACGTGCATGGAGCTAAGGAAGTTGCGTAGGCAGAAATACACACAGCAGAACCGCAAGTACCTAAGCCAAGTGCCTCTGAGTTTCAGCTGGCTATCGACAAGCTAAAAAGTCACAAATCGCCAGTTATTGAAAAATAACGGAAGAACTGATTAAAGCAGGGAGTAGAACAATTTGCTTGGAGATTCATAAACTTATTACTTCTATTTGGAAGAAGGAGAAACTGCCTGAAGAGTGGAAGGAGTCGATCATAGTACCTACTCATAAGAAGGGAGATAAAACATTGTATTAATTATGGAGGCATATCACTTTTGCCAACCACTTACAAAATTTTATCCAACATTCTGCTCTCAAGGTTAATTCCATACGCGAAGGAAATTATCGGGATCATCAATGTGGTTTTCGACGCAACATGTCTACTACTGATCATATATTCTGCATTCACCAAATACTTGAGAAAAAATGGGAATGCAATGAAAGTTTCAACAGCTCTTTATAGACTTCAAGAAAGCTTATGATTCATTTAGGAGGGAGGTCTTGTGTAAGATTCTCATTGAGTTTCGTATCCCTAGAAAACTTGTAAGGTTAATATAAATGGGTATGACTGAATAATACAGCAGAGTTCGGGTAAGCAAGAATGTGTCTGACAGGTTCCCTATTAGGAATGGTTTGAAACAAGGAGATGCTCTATCACCAATGCTTTTTAATTTTGCTTTAGAGTACGCCATTAGGAGGGTTCAGGTAAACCAGGCAGGCTTGAAACCTGAGAGTACACATCAGCTTGTGGATTATGCCAACAATGTTAATATACTGGGAGGAAGCGTATATACTCTAAAGAAAATGAAAAAGCTTTAGTAGCTGCTACTAGGGAGATTGGACTGGAAGCAAGTGCTGATAAAACTAAGTACATGGTCATGTCTCGAGATCAGAATGTAGGACGAATTCAGAGTGTGAGGATTGATAATAGTGCCATTGAGAGGGTGGAAGAGAACAATTTTAACAAATCAAAATTCTATTCCGGAAGAAATTAAGAGCAGATTGAGGTCAGGAAATGATTGCTATCATTCGGTGCAGAATCTTTTGTCTTCTAGGTTGCTATACAAAAATTTAAAGATCAAGATATAATTTTGCCTTTTGTTTTGTATGAGCGTGAAAGTTGGTCTTTGACATTGCGGGAGGAAAAGAAACTGAGGGTGTTTGAGAACATGGTGTAGAGGAGAATATTTGGACCTGTGAGGGAAGAGGCAACGGGGGAATGGAGGAGATTGCACAATGATGAGCTGAATGATGTGTACTCCTCGCCGAATATTGTGAGGGTGATAAAATCGACATTAATAAGAAGGGCTGGGCATGTGGCCCGTATGGGTGAGGAGAGGGGGGTGTATAGGGTCTTGGTGGGGAAACCGGAGGGAACGAGACCGCTGGGGAGACCTAGGCGTAGATGGGTGGATAATATTAGGATGGATCTCCAGGAGGTGGGATGTGGGTATATGGACTGGATTGGGCTGGCCCAGGATAGGACCAGGTGGCGGACGGTTGTGAGTGCGGTAATGAACCTTCGGGTTCCGTGAAATGCGGGGAATTTCTTGACTAGCTGCAAACCAGTTAGCTTCTCAAGAAGGACTCTGCACCACGGAGTGAGTATGTAAATAATTAAGAGTGCTTGAGCAATTTTTAATCTACTGGCGTTGTCTAAAACAAATCCTGCGCTCTTTATGTGAACAACTAAAATACATTTTGGGCTCCTTTCTGCGTGTTCTTGCCATGCATAATTACTTATCTCCCAGTCCTTAAGAGCTCCCCCAAAATGAAGCACGTTGTGTGGTCTTGTCTGCCTGTAAAAAAAAAGAAGTTTGTACATTAGTTTGTTTTTGAAGAAATGTTTTTTTTCTGTAATATACAGACTTTTAGTTTAGACGTGCTTTTCCTGTATAGAAGAGACCCGCCTTACTTAGATCTTTAGCTTTTTGTTCGGAGAATTGGAGCCGGATTTCAAATGACTGCATTCAGGCGCTGTTTGAGGCATAATGCTGAAACATGGAACCACGCCATTGAAATGTGTTGTGTTGTCTTAATTCGTGTCAACATTTTGAAACTTTTAGCTGTAAAAAGACATTTCAAATTATTGTGCCGCTATAAATTACATGCACATAAAGCAGACATAGTAGTAATAATACTAATGGCATTCAGGACGCGAATTTGGCCTTTACTCCGTTACAGAAGTTGCAGGTAAATTAAAATCCAGACGCGTGGTGGGGAGCACGCTAGCTACTAACACTTTTTTAAATGCGTGTGATATAAAGTATAGTGAAGATTTTCCCCTCCAGTAAGAGAAAATTTTACACCTGCTGGCGCTAAAACTTTTATGGTCCACTCAACGAAGATAGCAACAGGAAGTAAAATCCAATAAATAACATCCGGCCCACACGTCTGCAAAAAAATCAATTAAGGTTTATGACCCACCATCTAAAGTTAACAACAGGATGTAGAATACATTAACTAACATTCGGAAACATGTACGCAAAAATAAATTAAGGTTTATGACCCCATGTAAAACGAATTAGATATTTAATAAAATACCAATTACGTGACCCTTTTGAAATTCATTACAATAGTAATCAGGCGCATTTTAACATGTTGCGACATTCTTGTAGAATCCCGGTGGGGGACATTAGTATAAATTTGGGGTTTTAACTGGACTCGGATATTCTACATCCTGCCTTTGCTACATTTAGAGGTAACTGCGCTAAACAAGTTTAGACTTCAACCAACTTGCCCACATCTCCACGTCCAGCAACTTGCCTAATTCTACATTTGCAGCAACTTGCATTATTTCCAATTGCGGCAACCTGCGATAGCTACAAATGCAGTGACTGATTTGTTTACCTGTCTTCAAATAAGTGGTACTGTTTGGATAAAAATATACGAATGCCGAAAAAGCTGTTCCTGAGTATGGAGAGGGGTATCCCGAGCGTGCAACTTCCCTCTGTAAGTAAAGAGAAACCCGATTCGGAGGTACCATTCTGTAGCAGAAAGTGTCTGGTTTCGGAGACAACTAAACATCTGCCCATTTTAATTTTGGTTGAGATTTCTAAACCTTTTCTACAATTTAACGCACCTGGGCGCAGTATGCTCATAAAGTTTAGCGTTCCGGATGAAAGGCAAAAACGTAGGCTTTTCTCAATGAATGCATAACAACATTAACGAATTACCTAGTTGACAAAGTGCCTGATAGAAATTTGGTGGGACTGAGAATTCGCAACCCTGCAAATGTGCAGCATAAAGTGTTGGCGATTAGTTTGGGACGCCGTGATGAGTTTTAACCTACTGTGGTCTTGGATGTTCTCGGGAAGGTCACTCAGGCAATGCTAGGTTTGTTTTGAGTGACCGTCTTGAAGTGCATTTGGACCATGTGAGGAAGCCAGCTGTAAGCGGTAAATGGTCTAAGAAGACGAAAGAGAGGCCTCTAAATGTCCTGAGTGCAATAAAAGGAGTATTGCTTGTGTAAAGGCAGCATTCTCTTGTTTCGCTCATACATTAATTATTGCTATGCCCCGGTTGAATGGCGACCGAAAGTCCAAATCATATAAAAATGGTAAATGTATGAAACAGCCTGTTACGATCTCTTATAGGCTTCCGGTGTTGAGTTCATCAATGGCGGAGGCCTTGAAGAACGTTGGCAATTTTAAGAGTATATTTCGTCTACATCATTGTGAACAATGGTTGAGCCCTCGTAGGGTTATGTTTATTGGAAATTCTGTTTCGGACAAGAAATTGGGCCTACTATACGTGGTCAGGCAATAAAGTACGCGAACTTATCGCGGTAAAAATGCTATATAACACGTTTTTTTAAACCACCGTGGTCGCCTACAAAGTAGTCCCCTTGGATAGCTATGCGCCGATGTCAGGGCCTAGTCCACCGTTCAAAAAAATTTTGCAAAGGGTTTTGTGGAATGACCTTCAGATCTGCCGTTGTATTACTCCTGATGTTATAAATGTCATCAAAATACCTTCCTTTCGATGTTTTTTTTTTCGGGAATAAAAAAAACTCTTTGCGGCTATATCCAGTGAATAGGCAGGGTGTTGAAACACCGTTATTTGTTTCGTAGCTAAAAACTCCCTCGCAGACAGTGCCGTGTGAGCAGGTGCATTGTCGTGATGCAAGATCCATGAGTTGTTAGCAAAACGTTAGAGTTATTTCCATCTTATTTTTTCACGCAGCCTTTCCAGTACTTCCAAATAGTAAACTTGATTGACTGTTTGTCCAATATGTACACATTCATAATGAACAATCCCTCTAATATCAAAAACGTCTGCAACAATTTTTGACTCTCGATTTGGACTGACGGAGTTTTTTTTTTTTTTTTATCGTGAGGAATTGGCAGTCTTCCATTGCGCACTTTGACGCCTCGTTTCAGGGTCGTATTTGGTAGACCCATCATGTTTCATCACCTGTGATGACACAGCCCACAATGTCATCTTGTCTCTCCAAAACGCCTTGGCAAATTGTGAAACTTCTTTCCTTTTGTTCATCGGTGAGCTCCTTTTGCGACCATTTTGCACACACCTTCCTCATGTCAAAATCTTCAGTTAGGATTTTCATGACTGTTTCTTCGTCGATGTTCCCTTGCTGTGCTATGTTCCTGAAAGGCAGCTGACGATTTTCACGCACAGTTTGACAAATGTTTGCAATGTTTTCTTCAGTTCTGCTTGTAGCTGGCCGTCCTGATCTCTCTTCATCAGTGACACTTTCTCTTCCCTCAGAAAAACGTTTAAACCACTTGCAAACTGCTGTTCTCTTCATAGCATTATCCCCGTAAACTTGCACTAATTTCTCCCTGAATTAGTTTCTACTTTGTCCAAGTTCAAGAATAAATTTAATGTTCGTTCGCTGCTCCAATTCAAGCTCCGACATTCTCTCGGCGGCACACCGCAACATACGCAGAATTAATAGATCCCACTCAGAAAGTGACTGTCATAGATCAACAACAACGCAGGTGTGAAACCCAGATATGTCAACAACGCCAAACCATTGTAAGTCTTTTGTCCAATGCTGCCATGGCAAGCACACGGTGGTGAGTTCGGGAAATTTATTGTGCGAACACGTATGATCTGGACTCTGGGCACTATAACGTTATTACTAATATTAAAGCTGCTATGGCCAAGAAGTATATATGTGATGCGTGTGACACATTATACGACAATAAATACAAAGGTGATAAAACTTTCCCCCTGTGTACCGCCTCACCGCCCTGTACTAAAGATCAGACTAAGTATCGTAGTACATGCAACATGTGGTTTCTCGGCGAGAAATGTTTTCAGAATCATTTGACCCTCAATGTGAAAGGCAAGCTAGTCTGTCAGTACAAAAAGTTATGCTGAAATTGTTCTTTTACAGTAACAGCTGATTCAAAGCTCTAATGTTTTCAGAAATTTTGTAATTATTGTGATAAGAAGCAACTATCCTGCCATTTTTGCAATGTACCTCCACTGAAATCTGGTAAGCCACAGACACGTTTATGTACGTTTTTTGATATGGAGTGCACAAAAGACTTTGAAAAGCTTTATGGGCTTTTTATCGTATTCCGAACCTCATATGCGCTCAGAAAATGAGTTCTAAATGTCAAGTCGTGGATGATTTGAGTGTTGATTGCAAACAGTGTGGAAAGCGTATGCATGAGTTCTGGGAGGAACCCATAGGCCAATTTATGGAATACCTCAGGCTGTCCAGACCATTCGCGGATAATATTTATATCATATAACTCTTGTGGATACGATGCACAGTTTCTTCTACGTAGGTTTCTGGACCTGAGATGGGTGCCGCAATTGATAATGGACGGTACCACAATTCTTAGTATGTATGTGGAGAAACTACACTTTTTGGATTCGCATAATTATTTGCCTATGGGTTTAAAGAGCATGCCCAAATCATTTGATCTCACGTGCAAAAAGGGGCATTACACCCAATTTTAAACATGACCAAGAATTTGGTCTATGTGGGCACTTGTATTGAATCTAAGTGCTATGGGGCAGACTACATTTTAGGTGATGAGCAAGCCCAAGTTTTGGAATGTTACGAGGAGCAAAAAGACAAAACTTTCCGCAATAAGGAAGAACTGATAGCTAACTGCATGGACGATGTCAGTCTATTAAGAGAGGCATGCTGTGCTTTTAGAAATTTCTTTTTGATATTTGTCAGAATTGACCCCTTTCGGCAGGCCATCACAATATCGTCCATTTGCAATATGGTGTCATGGGCAGAATCCACTTCAAATTAGCGATAATATGGTATCGCACTTTCCGGTCAAAGTGTACAACGGAGTTGAAGATTTAGTCGAAACATTAATGACCACCTCAAATTGCCGTTCGTCCAGAGTAACCCTACCTGTAATACATAATTTTGACTTTGCTCTGACTGAACAATTATAGGTTTACGCGGATATTTTTAAACGAAATTTGGTTGCAGATTCTTACGTGAGACTACTGACTTCCTTGCACTTTCCATCGGACACAGGTTACCATAGATTTCACTAGGCAATATACAAACCAGGGGAGCAATCCTTTAGAGAGTCGATTGCGTTTTGTCTATTCACAAAGAATAGCGAAAATGTGGTCTTTGAAGATAGTGATTTTCCGCGCCTTGTAATATTACGCTTTAAAAAGAAGTCCTGAAAAAATAAATCATAGTTTGTCAGTTACAATGGATCGATAAACACGGTGCTACGTAAACCAATGTGATGGCGGGTAGATTGGTCCTGTTCGCAGTGCTAGTTTGAATGTACAAACGGTGTAGTGTCCTTCTACAAAGCACTCTCCGTTTTTAAACCCTCCGTTGTATTCAGGGGCAAAGGCTGTAGGAAGAGAAGCCTCAAAACAGATCCAATAAAATAACCGATATTCTTAATAAGGAACCAAAACAGCCTAGGGTGACATTTTCAAAACTCGTTTTGGTAAAGCAAAGGATGAGCTTGAAGAAAAGTTGAAAAATATGACGGTGTCTGGCTTGGGTTTAAAAAGGAAGTGTGAGCCAAAAATGTTTCAGTTTCAGGGTAAAAGTAGAAAGAAATCCCTTAAGTGCAGCATACAAACATCTGTCGTAAATAGTCACACTGTTACAGACAAACCTACAGCGCCGGGCGATAATCCTACCTAGGTGGAATTTAATTGCTCGGGACATGGTGATTACTACATTAATTTGAATTCTGTGCGTTTATTCTTGCGCATTAAACTTGTGGAAAATGATGGATCAGATCTAACGAGTGCTGAGCCAAACACAGTTGGTTTTGTATATAACTTATTGCATTCCATATTTAGTTCTCTCAGTGTATCATTAAACGGCAAGTCTTTACTTTTCACAGACAAAACAATATTACAATATCTGCCTTTAAGAGCCTCTAAACTACGGTTCTGATGCTTCCGACAGGCATGTAGTCTTAAGTTTCTGTTACCTCGAATCGCCAAACCAGCGATGGAGCACTCAAAGACAACAATGGCTAAGCCACGCGATTAAATTACCTCAGCAACAATTAAGCTATAGAACTATACCGAAGGCTCCATGCTGACTTGTTCAATTCCGATAGAATGTTAATTAACGGTGTAGATGTGAACATTAAGCCTACACGTTTATTAGAAGCTTTTTATCCTTTGGCCCCTTCAGACGACAGCAAAGTGCGTGTTAAAAATTATAGACGTTATTCTTTTTATCACTCAAGTTGAATCGAAGCCCCATCTTCTTCTTGCTCACGCAAATTTTTGGTGTAAGAAACGCAAAGCACATTATCCTGTTACACACAATCAATTTGAAACTTTTACTGCGAGTTCTACGTTCCAGCAAGTCTCTATCGATAACGCATATCTTGGACCAATTCCCGAAAGGATTCTTATAGCAATGGTTAGAAACAATGTATTCGTTGGTTCTGCCAGTACAAATCCTTTCCACTATCAATATTATGATATAGCAAATCTTGTGTTGTACGTAAATGGAGTTCAGCACCCTTCCGAGCCATTCACAATGGAATGCCGGTCAACCTTTGGAGCTACCAGAGCTTCAGAAGCACTACTTTAAAGTAGTGGTATTCATCACGATGGCCGTGTTCACATGACTACCCTACAAATGTTCATTAAGGGTTTATAGTACTAGGTTTTGGCCTAACACAAGACAGATAGGCCGACGAAGAACATATAAGCCTCCCCCGTCAAGGAAATGAGTGCATTGAGACACGATTAATAAACACTAGCAGAACCCGTCACTTGCATTTTGTATGCTGAATTTCCTGAAAATGTCGAAATCGACAACTCTGGAAAAGTTACAGTAGAATGAACACCAATCAAATCAAAAAAGTTTTAACTAAACATGTAAAGTATTTTCAAGGTGTCTATCCAATAGACCTTATGCCTTCCACAATTATAAAACCCTCAATAATTGCCATCAATCTCGACAAGTATTAAATGCCAGGTTCGCATTGGGTAGCCTTGGTTTTCCGACTCTAGGTACGCCAAATATCTTGATTCGTACGGTCCGCCACCCTACAAACTCGAAATCATGGAATTCCTGTAACGCCACTCAGTTTCTTAGACATTTAACCGCCACAGACTACTGGGTTTAACTTTGAATGTCTGCGGTCATTACTGCGGTCAACGCCCTCCACAGAGTCATGGGACTATCCATGACGTCAATCGTGGTCATGTTTTTACCTGCTTGAGACACCTTCAACGATATAAGGGCAGTGCGCATGTTCCGCATTCAATTCGGAGAGTGTCCCGAATGCAACCAGTTGGAGCAGCAGCAGTCCTGCAAGTCGCAGACATAAATAAACGTACGTTCACGCACACTTGTCAACCAGACAGCCAACCAACCAAAGCTTATCCCTACCATACTTAATCCAGCGCAACCTAGGCCCTAGTCTTTGTCACATTCAGTCAAGGGCCTCATCCTGACATCAAAATCGTTAGCGTTAGCTTATTCCCTTGTTAGAGTTTAGGTGTCTGTTACCGAGCCCAGCCATGCGGTCAAGCGCAGGAATGGCTAACAGACATGGGGACGTTACCGAGCCAAGCCAAAGCTAACACTTTGGCTTGGCAGTCTCCAATGTCTGTCTTTGTGATTGGCTTCACATATTTGGAAGGGCGGGTTCGTGAAATCATGGTCAAGGAGTTGGCAGCTGCCGACTCCCACAGTAACAAGGTCTAATCACATGTCGTTAAGAGACCGTACGGTTCGGAGGAAGTTCCAGGGTTTGACGCCAGAATGAATCAGGCTATTGACTACGGGTGTAATTGGAATGATAGTGATGTACCATATTTAAAGCTGGAGACTGTGCTATATCGCGAGGCATCATCTACAGTTGCAATTTATTAGTGGTCTTATCGACCGTAAAATTATTGATATCACTCAGCTAGGATGCCCTCAAATGGCCGACATAAATCTACCAGCCATAATTTGCACGTTTGCATACCACAACAAGTCTAAACATGTTTGTGCATTGCGGTCGGCCTGTTCATTAGCTCAGTGGTTAAACATTTACACTCTTAGGCTGCAGTAGGCAAAGTGTCCTGCGCAGGCTCCATATGATTGATGTTTTCCAGATGACGGGTTTGATTCGACGTGCATTCTCTTTGAACGAGCAAGAGACAAATTTCGTCTCCATTTACCTGAATTATTACCTCAAACCACAAGTGAAGATTGGAACTCCTTCAGGTTGTGTGGTGTTGAGTGACATACAGTGGTTCATTCTGGTAACATTCAAGAGACACATACCCAAGAATAAAGTACACAAACTTGGTGACTCGCGTCACACCCTGTCAATATACTGTGGACGGCATATTCGCGTCATGAGTGAGAACACTCAAGTCTATCTAAGTAAAAAAGATTGGTCACAACTAATGAATTTAACCAGTGCTTGCATAAACAGACAAGCGATCAAATTGTGCAGACTCCAAGAAAAACTGGTAGAGTGATGGAATAGGTGGTTACGAGGTAAAACATATTGTGAACTTCCAAACACAAATGCCATTGATTTCCTAACATTGTGGGATGAACTAAGATATTGAACACGTCTTATTCAAAACTGGTGTCCCGGCTAAGTGCTTATAAGTGTGGAAGTAAAATGGATAATTTGCTTTGTATGTCTCTTAATAAAATTGTATTTTTAATTTCAATAACACACATTATATCTTTATACGTTTATTACTATAATGTTATTTCTAAATATAATTACAATAAACATTGTATATATTTATAAGTGTGAAAATAAATATCCTACATTGTATATATTTGTGGAAATAGGAAAAATTGTCTTTATTTTATATCCATATTACATACTTCCTATTTCCTTAAAAAGAGATGGTTCAGGTGGTAGGAATCGAACCTACACTCTTTCAATAATGAGTCCGGCATTTTACCGCTCAGCCACCTCTTTTTAAAAAATAAACACACAATAATAAAATCTTAAACTAGCGCCGTATTAAATAGTAATTTTAAAAATAGCGCGCTGGCAGCCTTATTTTAAAATGGCGGATTTTAAACTTAGGTTAGCAGCTTAATATATAACTACGGCGCAGCTGCCATATTTTAAAAAATTAAAAGTACAGCGCTAGCGGAAATATTTACAAATTTGAAGTTACCGCGCTAGCAGCCATATTTAGCTGGGTACTTAAAAATTAAAATTTTTAAAATATTGTATAATGGAGGATTTTTAGAGCCAATTCAAATATAGTAAGTGGCGCCATTCAAAATGACGGCCTAATTTTAATAGGCGCCTCTCAGGTACAAAAATTAAATTGGATATTAAATAGGCCAATCAAATTAAGTGGCATATTAATCAAGTCAATTGCAAAGTAATTAAATAGTTTGCATATCAATTGGGTAATTTGCATCAGTTTCACAACCCAATTAATCAAGGTCATTTGCATGTCAAAGGGTTAAGATCACTTTTCGGTATCAAGGGTTATGTGGCGTCACTTCCGGGTATCAAAGGGTTAAGTTACTTCACTTCCGTCCCCAAGTGACTGCCTTACGACTACCCACGCTGAGCTTAACCTCAGTATGGATCTGTAGTGTATTCACAGGTTACGTCGCCTAGGCTTGCATGCTGCATGATTAGTCAATAGGTACAAGTAACTTGTAGCGGAGCGGTTTGCAACTAGACCGAGTTAAGAAACTGGCAAAATGTTATTCCTTATGCCGGAACTAAGAGTGATAATGTCATTATTATTATGTCACACGGTTCATTAACTGGCAAATGTTAACACTGGAAATGTCGAATACAAACAACAAATAAACTAAGTGCCGTGTATGAAGACAAGAAAGGAAATCAACAGCAAAGGTGCCGAATAGCACGAATAGTAATTTTACATGCAAATTTGAATTTCGATACATCAAGAAGTGTGTTTAGCGCCACCGGTAATGTGAGACATCAAACACGAGGGACAAATGTTAAGTGGAACTGAGCTAAAGAACTACGACATGAAACGTATGCGGGAGTGGAGGTACCTTTCCACGCAGTATTAACTTCGGTATTAGATTTCATTTCATTTCATTTATTTCGTGTTCGGTAGATCCAAAAAAGGGGGTATAACCCTCAGGATATAGAACATGTCAAAGGATATACAATTTATGGTGCCATTGGATAAGACGCTTTACGAGGGTCTATCTCGACTTAGAATTTGACATGGATATTCGTGTGTCTGCAGATGAGTGACAGAGGACACATACAGCAGCAGGACACAATCTCCTCCTTCTCCTTTTCTCCACAACACCTTTTCGAGCTTCTGGTGATTCTTTTAATCCAACGCAATGATTTCAGTGAACGTGGCATCATTAAATGGTATTCCGAATTATGAATTTTACATTTACACGGATGTGCCTTTTTAGAGTACGGTACATTGTGACCACCACCTTGCAGTACGGTACATTGTGACCAACATCTTGTAGTACGGTACATTGTGACCAACATCTTGCGCCAAATTACCTCTTCCACTTCAGGTGTAGAATAAATTTTTTGGAGGAACTTGTTATCTCCAAGTTTAGGGTTCGTTTTTATATCCATCTTGAGATAACGAAAAAAGTCCGTGTCTGTCGGTCTGCACACATAACTTGTCAACTACAAATAGATAACTAGTTTCTTCCACCTGTCTAGTTTTTTCGTCTTTTTTAGCCTGAATGTCTTGTTAGACTTCTGGTCTATGTTCATTAGTTTTGTGTCATGACCCTCATAGAGATTTACATACAAATTAGCTGACTGTATAAAGACATATGTTCAGAGTAGAATATTACGTACTTTGTGTCTCTGTTTCGTTGTGATGTTAAATAAGTATTGCTCATATGATATTCATACTAATAACAAAAGGAACATGAAAAATAACACTGATATCTTGCTAAAATATGAGCACCTCAAGCATAAAATGCATCTATTCGTATGTTTTGTTATTATTTATCACCAATATATTGGTTATTTACTATCATAAATAAACAAAACAAATTTTTAAATTTTATGATGTAGCTCCTATTCTGTAGTTACAGTTTATATCTGAAATATTTTTTTTCTAAGAAAAAGTTTTGTATTTTTAAATTAGAACTTTCTGAAATTGTGCTATGTGACCAATATGGCTATTTACTGTAATTCCCTGATTTCGTGCTCTCCCAGTACTTTGTTCAGGTAATTTATAAATGAACTGTGAATTGTGCCATCCCCGTTGTGTGTATAAGAACTAATAAGTGGGTATGTAGTCAATAACACAACTGTATATGTCTAATTAGATGTTGTATTCTTAGATAAAAAAAACTACATGTTTCGGCCGGTAGTGACCATCATTAAATTTTACCATTCGACTCACTTAAGATTATTCTATACAATTCGCGTGGCAGCATGTTTGATGTGGAGATCTCAACATCAACCCCTTTGTTGGAGCATAGTACCTCTATATTGGGTGTGTGTTTGTGTGTGTGTGTGTGTGTGTGTGTGTGTGTGTGAACCACGCAATAATATATAAAAGTAAACCCTATATTATCAAAAACAAAATCGAAAACGAGAAACATGAAGGTCCCGTCCTGGGGAATCCTCTTGTAGTACCTTCGTAGGAGCCTGGCTTCTTTGCATGTCGCTTCATTCATCTCTTTGGGTCTTTTCTGTGGATGGTCCGTGTGTGACCTGGGTGGATCTGGTTATTGCCTGTGGGGGTTGGGGAGAAAAATGTGTGAGAAATCCTGGGGTGATAATAGTGGCATATTAGGTAATTGTGTGAAAAAAAACTACGGGACGAATATGCGAAAGCTAGTACTTACTTGTATCTGGTGTTCCTGTACATTTTAGGATACTGCATTCTGTCGTCTTGGACGGTGTGTATCCAGTATTCGTAATATTACGTGTCTCTCTCAGCTTATGCGTATTTTAATTTAACACTGTCACTGGATGGTGTATGGTTGTATACTATAGTCCTTTATGTGCTGGCGTTGTAACTTGTTGGTCCTTGCGGTGACTTTTTACTGTGCTTCGCACTATTGGTATATTCAGTGGGGGTAGTGTTATGTATTGTCAGTTTATCCACTAGTTCACTGTATCGCTGTGGGATTAGTGCACTGTTCTTGACTGTTTAGGTTTTAGGTTTTCAGATTGAACTATTTTGTTACATCGGATCACCATTTATGATCACTTGTGATAATCTGTAATGTCTGTGTTTTGTTTCGTTGACGCTAGATATCTACCTTGTTCTTTATGTAGGTTTTTTTGCGTGGTGTCTTTCCGTGTTGTTTACTTCGTGCTGTTTGTAACTACTGGGATTTCATTTTGTTCGGAGATACAGCCTATGCTGGGGTGGAAGGCAAGTGGTAAGATTTCGTGGCAAGGCAGGGTTTTGTCTGGAGGAGAGGGTTTGGGGCTAAGGGTTTGGGGATTTATGACTGGTGGGGTTTAGCAGGGCATCGAAGATCTTATTGGGTTATAGTTTTGTTCATCGTTTAGATGGTTGTTTTAAGAGAATTCTGCATAAATGTAGTATCGCTCTACTGTGTTGAGGTGGGTTCCATTGCCAAGGAATTGTAGGATCTGCATTCTGTTGTGAATCGGGCCAAATGAATGTGACTAATCTAGGATGTGTTTGGTGTAATTGGACATGTGGCTATTAGTTTTAAAGGCACTTTTGTGTTCATTGAACCTGTCTATGAAGCTTCTCACAGTTTGACCTACATACGCCTTGCTGCAGTCCGGGCATGTAAATTTGTACGCTCCGGATCGCGTGTATTTGTTAGGGGTTTGTTGTTTCGGTATTAATAGATTCTGGATGATGTTGTTTGTTCGCTGTGCGATCCTCAGGTTTGTCTTTTTGAGCAGGTTTGTAATAAATGTGGTCTGAAAGCCAGTGTATGTAAAGGAGACCCATTTATGTGTGCGCTGTCTGTTTGTCTGTCTGATGTGGTGGTGTAATGACTTTGGGTAGGTGTTTTGTGTGTGTGGATAGGAAAACCGTTGTTTAGCATAATGTCGTAGATGGTGATAATTTCTTCATTGTACTCATTTTTGTGTAGGTGGTACGTATTTAGTCTGTTGTGTAGGAATCTTATTGTTGCGTATTTGTGTTGAGCTGGTGGTTGGAGGAGTAAGGGGTGAGTGTGTCCGTGAAGGTAGGTTTCCTGTATATGGATGTCACCCAATTGTTGGGGGTCCCGTGTATTGTAATGTCAAGGTAATTTATCCTGTTGGACTCCGTTACTGCAGTGAATTTCATGTTGGGGTGGACCGTGTTGAAATCTTTACATATGCTGTTGATGTCTGTGGAGTTGGGGTTCTAAATTATCAGGATGTCGTCAACGTAGCGAAAAAGCACAAGACTGCAGGATACTTTCGCTATGTTGACGTCATCCTGATAATTTACGACCCCAACCACACAGACATCAACAAAACTGTAGCATTACTCTAAAGAATAAACATTATAGAATTCTATCCAATCCTTTCTTAATCACATTTCTGTCTAATGAAATAGCAACATCATTTACCAAATTATCTATTAATGAAACAGCTGCTTACTCACACAAGCCAACTCCTTGTTTGCAAACAGTACCTGCAATGGAAAAAAAGCTCTAGGCAGTGTAAAGTAAAATTGTATCAACACATAAATTCATTGCATTGACTCAACTGGAAAATAAACCAGAAATAATAAATCTTCTTACTCACATACAAGAGCACAGCAATATATCCTGTTAAACTGCTGTGTACCTAACCAGGCAGGTTCATACAGCTTTACAATTGGAGCACCAGCAAATCTTGACATCATTAAAACAGGAAGTAACATACACACTTACAGTTAATCCATTGATGTAATATGCCTCAGAGTAAAAGGAACAAGAGTGAGACAAAAACACATTAATCATGATTATAAAGAAGACTACATAACAGACATACAACATTCAAGCTGTCTACGTACATTTGGGTGATTATTACTCATCATAACTACAAATGCCACAACATTTTGCATACTGATTTCCAGAAATATTTAAATGACAGCTAGAGATTTAAGCTCCCCCCAGACATAAAAAATAATGTCATTCCCTTATAAGTCATTCGTTAAGTAGCAAAATAATCACCAAATTTACAATGCAGTCAACATGCTTAAATTCCACATTAGGAATTCCTACAAAAAAATATGACACCATAGTGACAAATGCAGATGGGACGTCCTGTTTCTTAAAAGTAGTTTTCTAAACATACCTTGAACTGAAATATTACTGTAGAAATACACATCATACCCTTTTTGGTCATATTCGTATTATTTAACGTAAATGGAATAACCTATAATAACAAACACTGAATGGAGTTTGCAACTTAAAGAATGCCCATCCTGCATATATGAGTGACCTCACATTTTCCACAATTTTCTCTCATGGTTTGAGGCACCGAGTATTGTAACAATAACAGATATGAATTACCCACCAGCCACACATGAACAATAATGACATAACTTGTGGCAAAAAAAATACCCTCACTACATTGGCTTGTTCACATCAGTCCACCTCTTCCATTCAAGCAAATTATCCAGGACATGTTCTAGCACTGGATTGCCTCCAAGTTTAGCTACCTCAGCCCTTGCTTCAGTATCAAGCTCCTCAAGAGTGTGCCTCGTGTAACAAAAAGACCCAAACTTTTCCAGCAATGTAAAACAGTATTTCTTCAATTCCTCAACATGAGTTCGTTGTCGCAGGATACCTGATTGGCTGCAGTTAAGACTAATATTCAAATTCTCTATTATGTCATAGGAGCACAAGAACATTTGATGTAATCTGAAAAAGTCTTCCCTACAACCAGCTCAGCATTTATGCAACGCTACTTGCATATGTTCCTATTTGCTGCCATCCACGCAGCCATTCTTTTTTTATACATGGTACGTGACCAAGCACTGCATCCCAAAAAACGTGCACAAACACAAAATATCCTTGCTGCCATCCTGTTTCATTTCATAACACCACAAATATGCACAGTGCACCACAGCAGTTTTATTGTTACATATGAAGCATATTACCACCTTTTAAAAATTACATGCATTATTCTGTGCTGTGTATGAGACATTCAATAAGATATGCAACAAATTCAATTTCATTTAATCACTAATTTAACAATATTTTTCATTAACTGTTTGACACATCTGCAATGAAAAGCTGCAGAACTGCACCTGAAAGCTTTGTCATGTCCATGTGTCCAAATATAACAACTCATAAAAGTACAGTATGGTGGAACTGCTGACAGAGTGGCTTCAGAAGAAATATGTGGTGCAACGTTTTGAGGTGTAAAGAACATGTTGTGGAGGAACAAGAATCTGGGTAATGTACACTGAATTGAAAATAGGTATCAAAAGGATAATTGTTTGTACCAATAAATTGAATTTATACAACACAGGATTATCAAAAAAAAAGTGTAAATATAAAATGCAAAAGATGGAAAATGAAAAGGTGGAAGAAGAAATGAATTTAGGAGACAAGAAAATGTTAAGGGTAGATGAGATATGGGCTTATTACCAGTGTAAGAATACGTCAAATACTTGCTAACAGTGATTTAACTATGATGTTAAAGTGCAAGACCAGTGACTTGGAATCAACCATCCTTAAAAGCAGATGTTTACTGATTCTACATAGCTGGTCAAAGTGTTATACACATTGGCAACGTAGTAAAATTTTGCTGGTTATCTTAACTACTAAGGTATACAGTCTTAGATATATCAGAAAATGAATTGCACTTGAACAGAAGGATACATATCACTTGACTGTCATCTGGATGACATGTTATGGCGTGTATTATAGGGAAACTGAACTTCCCTTCTGTGAGGTCTTCATAGTAGCCTTTGTCCTGTGAATATTGCAACAAAAAACACACATTTTTAAGCAATGTTTCAATATTCATAAATAACAAACCACAACAGCTGGTATCCACACAGTGCCTCCTGACAAACCAGTGTATATATCAGGTCAAATTTCATTCCATATTTTTGTTAAGTTTCCTAACAATTGTCAGAATACACCACCATATAACTATGTCTAGCCATATGCTTTAGATATACCAAGTGTTAGGTGACTAGGAATGTCATGTGATAAACTTCTATTACTGCAGTTTGCTGCAACCAATATGCTTAGAGTCTACTTATGGACCTTTATCAGACCTGTCAACTTTAAGATCTACAAGTTGTAGGGCTTCCCATTAACACCCCCTAAACCTGCACTCTGCGAAGCTTAAAAAAATGGACAAATTCAAATATCTAGAACCAATAACTCAGATGTTACCTCTTGCTTATAAAGACTGCGATAGTCATTCCAGATCTGGTAATAGACCCCCAAGTTGTCAATCAGTTTGGTGAAATCAGCTGTATTCTCACTAAAGAGCTGCAGCAGTTGGATTCCAAGACTGAACAGTGCTCCAGTTTCTGTTAAAACAGACATTTTATGTTTTGGTAAATCAAGATATTTTTCAAACAAATCTATCTATACACAATATTAATAAAAGGAATAAGCATCGTATTAATATCATATCATATCATATCATATCATATATCATATCATATCATTCACACAATAAATACTAGCCTCTCTTATTTTCAAAAATTACATTCTATGTTGGCATAAAAATATTCATCAGTTTACCATCTAGTGTGACAATCCTCAGTAATGACAAGAATAATTTAAAGTACCCTTAAGAAAATACTTACAGGCACATCCTTTAACCCTGCAGATTAAATTTTTATGTGTACAGATGATTTGTATTACTGTTCTTTCAAATTGTATTTAGCATTTTACATTGTAAATTTGTATATTTTATGTATTTTTGAATTGTTCCACATTTTACTGGCTTAATGACACACACATGGATATATATATATTTAGATATTTATGTATGTATGTATGCATGTATGCACTTTTTTCTGTGCATATATATGTACATACATATGTGTGTGTATATATATATATATACTGTATATACACATATATATATGTGTGTGCATGTGTTAGTATGTATTTAAGTACACACAAGGTTCATGACATAAAAAACAGGTGCACTTGGCCCAAACTGAAAGATTTTTTATACATAAGCACAACACCCAATTAACAAAATACAATAATAACTCTGCAATGAACAGCTTTACTTGGCCACAAACCAGTGCTGATTTTAGTAGGCCAGTGCCTTACACCACTCTTCAAATACCCAGCCGAAATGAACAGCGACACACAGCTGGACTTGATTCTCTACAGAAGTTCAGTGTCTTACTCTTCTCGGGGTCACCAATTTTGTGGAGGTACTGTAGGGTTGTGTTGGATTGACAACTACAGTACCACACATATTAATAGTAGTATTAATACAGTCATGACAGAAATAACAAACTGGTTCTGGAGTAATCTCTTAACACTTAATTTTAATAAAACAAATTTTCTCCAGTTTTTAATAAAAAAAATAAGGAAATTAAAATACAAATTATTGCCTTCAATTCAATTAGAACAAATATTAATAGCACCAAATTTTTGGGTTTAATCATAGATAGTCAATTATCATGGGGTGAACAGATTATTACATTAACCTTAAAACTAAACAAAACCTGTTGTGCCATTAGGGCGGTTAAATCCGGTATGTCTCTGGAAGTATTAAGAACAATTTATTTTTCTTATGTACACTCAGCAATTTCGTATGGTATTATTTTCTGGGGTGATTCACACTTCAGTACTAACATTTTTAAAGTTCAAAAAAGGTTAATAAGAATTATCACAAACACAGGTAGACGCAATTCATGTCATCTATTATTTAAACAATTACAAATACTGCCACTTCCTTCTCAATATATATTTTCATTAGTTGTTTTTGTTAACAAAAATAGAGAACTATATCTGTCGAACTCTGAAATCCATGACATAAACACACGGTATAATCACGATCTACATTTGCCATCCACAAATTTACAACTGCTTACCACTGATTATTAAAGCTCTCTCAGGCAATGCTAAACGTTTCAAAGTTACACTTAAGAGTTACCTATTTAAGCACTGTTTTTATTGTTTAGATGAATACTATCAATGTCAATGATTAAGGTTCTTAATAATTTTTAGTTATTTTGCTTTTTTTCTTTTCTTATATCCTTTTACTATAAGTTAAATTATAAACTATAAGTTATTATGTATCATGTAGCATAACTTGCTCATATTATTTGTGTTACGATTAGCCTGTAAGATGTT
>Ga0131853_10005731_pt1 | contig 22445 bp, 20 predicted proteins | sample TergutLab28metaG_FD_92764 | JGI IMG/M metagenome (GOLD analysis project Ga0131853, IMG submission 92764) | Labiotermes labralis P1 segment gut microbial communities from Petit-Saut dam, French Guiana - Lab288 P1 (version 2) (version 2) | ecosystem: Host-associated > Arthropoda: Insects >... | reverse complement strand
GATTTGCTGCACAGCAACTTAACCACTGTGCTACCGCGGTCCCCCAAAATTATATGTACAGGACATAAATTTTGTTTTTTAGTTCATAATGATATATATACACACACACACACACACACACACACACACACAGAGGGTGCCAAAAAAATGTATACACATTTTAAGAAAGGAAAAAACTGTATTCAAATTGTAATACTCAATTTGTACCGATGACTGTCCAGTCTGTCGCATGGTGACGCTAGCATTCATTTGATTAACACCATCTTTTGAGCGAACGTCCTACTACACACTGCTACCGTAATTCAATTCAACTTCTAAAAGTAATACATAGATAACATTTCTTAAAATGTGTATACATTTTTTGGCACCCCTATATATATATATATATATATAAAACAGTTCAGAATACACAACATCAAAATGACAATACAAGCTGCCTTCATACGTCACTCTTCTACCGTCGCTGACAGGTACAAATTTGATATGCAACATGTAGTAATCATATCTATCAATCACAACCAACAAACACTTTGTAAACAAATTTATTAGAAGCAACTAGTTTTGACCCTAGACTCAGATCATCATATGGCCAGGATACAAGAATTTCAACTTCAAGAGACACTAAAAACCTTCAGTTTCAGATCTCCCCCTTTACATTAAAAATGCACATAAAATATACAAAGGTACAATCAATTACAAAAATGGGCCTATGGACATAAAAAAATAATAACTATTTTGTTTTTTTAAAACTAATTTTTAAAAAAATTACCGTCACAAGAACTTCACAAGGTATACCACAATACTCACCTCTACCTCATGAAATTTTTGTAAATGGCATTTAAAAAAAACAGTTAAAAACAATATAGTTATTTGTGTATGTCCCTAGGTATCTTTTTGTAATTGATTTTACCTCTGCATATTATACATACGTGGGCCGGGTAGCTCAGTCGGTATAGCGACTGACTATGGGCTGGACGGTCTGGGATTGAATCCCAGTGGGGACGAGATTTCCCATCCGTCCAGACCGGCCCTGGGGCCCAACCAGCCTCCTGTAAAATGGGTACCAGGTCTTTCCTGGGGGTAAAGTGCAGCCGGGGCGTGCTGCTGACCACTCACCCCCATCTAGTGCCGCAGTCATGGAAGAGTAAAGGTATACCTATACACACCCTCTGGGCCACATCGGGCCTGTAACAGGATCACTTTACCTTTACCTTCTTATATTATACATACATTTTAAATGTATTTTTAAGGTAAAAGGGGGGGGGGGATCTCTCCAACTTACGGTTTTTAATTTTTAATTTCTGTGTAAGTTCAAATTCTTGTATCGTGGCCTGATGATGACCTGAGTCTAGGTTCAAAACTAGATGCTATCTTACTATTAGCCAAGTGCGTGTTGTTTGTGACAGATAGACGTTGACAGATTTTACAACTGGCATAAAACTTTACCTACAGGAACATTAATTTTGTTCAGTTTCTAACTTTGTCAACAGCTCACAATGTATGCTATCAAATGGTAGCATGGCTGAATAGTAAATAAGCAGGAAGGAAGCAGTCACAGACCAATCTGTTGTACTATTCCAACATGCCGGAAGGTAACGAGGAGAGCCATAAAATCATCAGTAGGGATAATCTATGTTTTGGCTAACATCTGAAACAAATACAAGTCAAAAGTACTTCTGTTTGAGCCAAATATAAATTATGGGCCACAAATTCTGATGTCAAATTTTTTTTAACACTTTGATGGCTGCATTTGTGTTTACTAGGCTAGACCCTAGTTCTGGTTTCCATTTTCTACACTCATGGTTTTAGTAGGGTTAATGAAATGAGGGTGCACCACAGCTCAGGCAGTAAGTCATCACAACTTCTCACCATGGGGGCCCAGATTCAGTTCCAGGGTGGTCCATGTGGGATTTGTGGCAGACAAAGTGGTATTAAGCAGGTTTCCCTCTGAACATTTCAGTTATTCCTTACCAACTCTCACTCCTGCAAGACTCCAAATTCATTTGTCATTATGGTCTAGTAGTACAGAAACATATAGGCCACAACGCCAAGTCTCATTACATTTATGCAACTAAAGAAAAATTATGACATTCACAGAAAATTACACATGCATACAGGAAAATCATACTGACCAGTTATCAACAAAAAATATGGAGAATCTGGTGCAGGCAATTTGCACTAGGATGTGGGAGGCTGAAAAAAAATTGATAATTCATACCATATGTATATAAGTCATAAGAAAAGAACTAGAGATCTCTGGAATACAAGAAGTGAGACTCAAATACAAACAAAACTGGATCAACCACCTTGAAAGAATGGACAACACCAGACTGACGAAACACGCCCTCAACTACAAACCTCAAAGAAGAAGAGATCGTGGACGCCCCAGGAAACGATGGCAATGGGTCGATGCCTGAATAGATCAAATGACCTAATCCATGGAGGATGATGATGATGATGATGATGATGTATAGAACTAACCTAGTTGCTAGTTGCTGGTGCAGAGGTGGAACGAACAATCTGGTAAGAGGGGAAGCATTTTGCATCTACCACCAAGGATATTCTATCAATTTCAAAGAAGTCCTACATGACCGAAGCTATGAATGCTCTTCCAACAGAGTAAATGCTTTGGAAAGTGGTATAAAGTACCCCAGCTATTCCAAGGTGACCCCAGCAGTGACACCACCAGGCCGACCACAGCTGTGTACAGTGCTACAGCTCAGTTAGCAAATAAACTGATCATTACTATAAGTGCTTGAGGACTCTTAACCTGCCAGAGTCTTGTAACAAACATGAAACATATTGCGAGTTTTGACTTTCTCAGGGCAGTTATTGTTGTACACTCTGTATCTGCTGAACGTGCGCTTTTCACCTATCCTTACCCCTTCTCCCTAGACCCAGCGCCCTTCCTTTCGCATTATCTGGCACGTATCCTGCTCAGCACATCATGGGAAATCCTGTCTTGGTCCGTGTTTCTAAACGTGGTTATGGCCTTACCATGCATGAAATGCCAGCATAATTTCATGGGAATATACTAATATGGTAATGCGTTTAGTTTGTACAATTTCAGGCAGATTCTATTTGGTTTCTTGTTTGGTTTTTCGTTACACGCAGAAGGAGCAACTAGTGCAGGTAATCGTGTGCTGTGGGATTTTCATCTTATATGTAAGTCTGGTAACTATGATTTTGCATTACATTGTCACACTTTATTTATGCAGCTCATCACTGTGCCCCTTGCACCCTTTGGCTCCTTATGGGATGATTTGAAAAAATTAAGTGCAAATGAAGTGGTAGCATGGTGCAATTCTTCACCTACAACCCCTTTTGCTTCGGTAATCAGGAGAGGGGGGTGTATAGGGTCTTGGTGGGGAAACCAGAGGGAAGGAGACCACTGGAGAGACTTAGGCATAGATGAGTGGGTAATATTAGGATGGATCCCAGGAGGTGGGATGTAGGTATATGGACTGGATTGGGCTGGCCCAGGATAGAGACGGGTGATGGACACTTGTGAGTGCGGTAATGAACCTTCAGGTTCCATGAAATGAGGGGAATTTATTGACTAGCTGCAAACCAGTTAGCTTCTCAAGGTCTCTGCACCATGGAGTGAGTAACTAATCATCTTGTGGAAGCAGAGATGCGCAAGAGACACAATAGCAAGATATGTATATAAGGTTTTAATAATCTCCAAATATACAAGACTTACTAATGTAAGTGGAATTAATGAGTCTTTTTTTTACCAACTTGATGCACAAATTCTTTATTTTAATACACTTATTATATGCATGTACATGTTTCGAGCACTGTTGTGCTCATCTTCAGGAGGATAATTGTATTAACACAGTATCTGGTATCATCGCTCTCTTTGGGTGACTGTTCAGTATACAGGTTATGAGAGGACTGTCGTAACCTATGTACTGAACAGTCACCAAGTGACAATACCAGATGCTGTATTAATTGTCCTCCTGAAGATGAGCACAATAGTGCTCGAAACATGCAGTGGAATGTAATAAATGTATTAAAATAAAGAATTTGTGCATCAAGTTGGTAAAAAAAAAAAGACTATCATTATATTAGGATGCACGGTCAACAAAACATAAAAATAAGTTGCTGTAGTCTCTCAACATACAAATACTTGCAGCTGCTACCCCATTCTCATATACAAGAAAACCAAACTGCATGATGTACAAACTAAGCAGACAAAATACCACATTATTACCTTACAGGGACACTGGCATGCCCTGAACAGTAACACCAAAACCAAATTTAAAAATACAGGCTAAGACCAAATTTCCTACAGTGTGCACCACAGGATACATGCCACAGAAACACAAAAGGAAGGGTGCGGGGTCTAGACAGAGGAGGTAAATGGAGGAGGGGGTAAGGGAAGGGAAGAGGTGCATAGGCAGCAAGAACAGAGTGCAAAACAATAACTGTTCTGGCTCAATACTTTGTAATAAGTAAAAGGTTAAGGTAAAGTGTTCCTGTTACAGGCCCAGTGTGTGGGTAGAGGTATAGCTCTACTCTTCCATGACCACGGCAGTAGAAGGGGATGAGTGGTCAGCCGCACTTTACCTCCGGGAAAGACCCGGTACCCATTGTACAGAAGGCTGGGTGGGCCCCAGGGCTGGTCTGGACGGGCGGAAAATCTCGTCTTCACCGGGAATCGATCCCGGACCGCCCAGCCCTAGTCAGTCACTATACTGACTTAGCTACCCAGTCCACACTTTCTAATATGTGGTGATAATGCAACAGTACGATTTTCAGAACAAAATTCTGAGAAGGTACAGAACGTGCAAGGGGATACTCCATGGAGCACTTGGTTGAGGCACTGCGCTACAAACCAGAAGGGCGCGGGTTCGATTTCCGATGGTGTCATTGGGATTTTTTATTGACATAATACTTCCGGTCACACTATGTCCCTGGTGTTGACACAGCCTCAAACAGAAATGAGTACCAGGAATATTGCTTGGGGTGTAAAGGCAGCCAGTGCATAGGGCTGACAATCTTACCAATTTCATGTGCCAACTGTCTTGAAATCTGGGAGCCTCAACCTCCTGGAACCCTAAGGGCCTTTCCAGGCCTGTAAGGGGATTGCTTTACCTTTTACAAAATGTGCAAAGACATATGCTGATATCAAAACCTGTAACAACCTGTAACAATGATATAATTTGAAACTAAATGATATCTTGTGATGTATATGCTGATATTCTGGAAATTTTTGCAGCAAGAAATCTTACTGTCCACTAAGTTCCTACCCAGTTTCCACAAAAGGCAGTCCCTTTCCTTTCTCATCCTACATTCTGCAAGACACAACACACAGTAAAAATACATGTGACAGCAATATTATTTTGAATGCTGGGAAGCAACCAGAAAACGGAAGAAAAGAAAATTTCACAACCATAAACCTACTGACAAAATAATTTATAATTTTACAGATGACATGATAAGAACTTTATAAACACTGACTCTGACCTTGAACAGCAGCTATCATCTTTCTCCTCAGAGCAAGAAGGCAGATTAGATCAACACAGCCCCTTCTTCACCCTGCTAATGTTCTAAGCAGTAAGATTCGTTCAAAACAAGTAAAAGTGCTATCATGCTTTGCTGTAAAAAAAAAAAAAAAGAAAGAAATAGACAAGATGCTACATAGGTTATTTGGAAAGTAAGTACCATCTGCGCATATCTTTCACGCATCCTCAAGACTGTCACTTTGCGCATATGCAGTGACTTCATCTATCTATTGAGAAGCCAAACATGCCATTTCGTGAAATTCATGTTATGTTTATGTTTGTTCCCGTGCGTTAGACATGTTTCAGACAATTGAAGGGGCTGCCGACTGTGAAGCACAGTCTGTAATTCGTTTTTTGAACTCTAGGAATGTGCTACCAAGTGAGATTCAACACCAGATCTGTCAAGTGTATGGTGACAATGCGATGAGTGATGTCATGGTTAGGAAATGGGTTCGGATGTTCAAAGAAGGATGAGAGAACGTGCACGATGAGGCGTGAAGTGGGCGTCCATCTCTGGTGAATGATGATTTGGTGTGTAAGGTCAATGAAAAGAGTGCGTGACAACAGACGTTTCACAATTTCTTATCTGTCCCTGCACTTTCCTCAGATTTCAAGTATTCCACTCCATGACATTGCCAGTAGTCATTTGGGTCGCAGGCGGCCGCATTCTATGAGGAGGGTATATAAAAACTTGTGTCCCGCTATGATAAGTGCCTCAATAATGGCGGCGAATATGTGGAAAAATGGTTTGAAGAATGTAGAATCTGATAACAACAAAATTTTATATGAAACCTTACTTGATTTTTTTTTACAGCGAAACGGTACTTACTTTCTGAATGAGCCTCATACATGGAAATTAAATGGAAGATACCACGAAAAATGTTCGCAAGCTGTTAACTAAGTCACTTTAGATCCAACAAAATTATGGCAATGCATTTTGTATACATGCTACTGAAAAAAGCATACATATATAAACTCAATCTAATGTCATTCTGTTCCCTTCATTGTTAAAGTTGTAAAGCATCAGCTCTCCCGTTCAATTCATTAACATGCATCTATTGAAATTCAAGAACTTCGTTTAAATCTGCTGATACACTAAAATGGTCAAAATCACAATAAACAGTATTGGATCGTCAGTAAGAATGAAACGGCATTAAACTGTCAATCTGGTGTAAACCAGTCAACATAGTCATTTAATTACACACACAAACATATGAACATATATATATATATATAATTTAAGAAGTCTAAAATTTACATTGAAACATTTAAACCGGCTCCTACATGTTTCAATCATATGATCATCCTCAGGGAGCATATATTGTTCCTTGCTAAAGATATAATTTAAAACATTCAGTGAATTACTTCGTTACGCTAACTTGTTGCTATGGCAGCATGTCGTGTTTTTGTGTGTGTGTCATAAGCTGTTTAGAATGAGCCTGGTTATGGTTGTGCATCGTGCTGTGCAGCGTGAGACTTCTTAAATAATATATATATGCATGTGTTGGTGTGTGTAATTAAATAATCTACAGAATGCACAGTGAAATGATGAAAACAGTCAACATAGTCTATCATTTTCCATGACACTGGTGCTACACCGTCTCCATGCAAGTAGTGTTGTACATTCATTTATACAATGTTATACTAAATTTTTTCAAATTATGCCTTTTAATACATACATCACTGTAACTTTGAATGAGCTTATTTATTACCTATCTTGTGTTGTGTATTTTCTGGGTTAATGATGCTGTCATTATGACAGACTAAACAGCATTTAATGTCAGGATCGATGACAAACGGTAAACATGAAAGGATCTTGACGCAATCACGGCATAATTAAGATACTATCATGGAATATGCCTGGAAGGACTGAGGAACGCCATCAAAAACACAGCAGAAATTGAAGCCAGGCAGCTCCAACATACAAGTCTACAGAATCACTGCTATGCCAGCCTGTTTAGCTGCAGTATCATGTGCAGAGAGAGCAAAACATATCATACAAAAATCCACTCCAGTCACTCACATATGTTATTACATTCTCTCACCTTCTCATGGGCATTACAAATAAAGCATTGATTAAGAAATAAATAGCATTCCATTAGAAACAATTCTTTGTTTATGCAATGTCTGACAAAGTAACACATACACATTTCAAAAATTAAAACTGAAGAATACTGAAAATGATCCACTTTCATTTGCTCAGCTGTAAACTACCAAGTCGGAACGAAGACAATTGTGTCCCCAGTAAATCTGTTTACAGTAATACTAGCAAGAAAAAAAAAAAAAAGCACTCTTCTAAATGGAACCACATAACAAAATGCACTTGGGAGATAAAACCTGGCACTGTAGACCCTTAAGACTGAAGCATGAGGTTCCTTCAACATGCTGGAATGCATACTACACACCATTACCCCCCCATGGGCACTACATTTCAAAACTGTAATAATCAAGATGCTTCCCTTCATCTTCCATAAGCAAACAAAATTACAATTTCTCTGAACTATTAAGAATGTCCAAACTGTAACATTTTAGGAACTATCTTTATCGTTGCACCATGCATTCTGTAGTTTATTTAATTAATACACCAACAAATGCACATATATTCATTTAATGATCTAAAATTCACATTAAAACACTTACAACATTCCTACATGTTTTGATCATATTATCATCCTCAGGGAGCATACATTGTTCCTTGCTAAAGTTATAGTTTAAAAACACTCATCGATTTACATCATTATGTTGAGTTGGTGCTGTGGCATCAAGTCTTGTGCATTGTGAGTTGCATACTGTTCAGAATAGCGCGAGTTTCACGCTATATGTCGCACAATGCACATCCATAGTCAGACTCATTTTTGAACAGTATACGACTCACACAGTACACAAGACATGCTGCCACAGCACCAACTCAACGTAATGATGTAAATCACCGAGTGTTTTTAAACTATAACTTTAGCAAGGAACACTGTATGCTCCCTGAGGATGATTGTATGATTGAAACATGTAGGAGCGTTTTAAGTGTTTTAATGTGAATTTTAGATCATCAGCTGAATAAAGAGAGACCAACTTGATGTCACTTGCTTTATTATTTCGTTATTTAATGCTCAACATGTTTCGGATGTTAATACATCCATCCTCAGGAGCTTGCGACTTATTTGTTGAGTTATTTCGTGGGTTGTATTGCTCTGGTTCGATGTGTGTTGGTATTACGGTGTGGTTTGGCTGGGGTGGTGTGGTATCCGTATGCAGGCTGAAGCAGTGCTTCAGCCTGCATACGGATACCACAACATGACACCAACACACATCGAACCAGAGCAATACAACCCACGAAATAACTCAACAAATAAGTTGCAAGCTCCTGAGGATGGATGTATTAACATCCGAAACATGTTGAGCATTAAATAACGAAATAATAAAGCAAGTGACATCAAGTTGGTCTCTCTTTATTCAACTATTAAGATGATGCACGTTCAAATAAACATAAGATTTAGATCATTAAACGAATGTATGTGCATTTGTTGGTGTATTAATTAAATGTTAGGTACAAATGTTGCTGGGAGTTTGGAATGAAGAAAAGGAATGGAAAGATGGGGAAAAAAAATGTATATGTATGATACAGTTTCATGTGCAATGTATGCTCAGAAGCACCACTGGTTGGGAAAAAAAGGAAAATCAGTTTCTACGACAAAGTGTAATAAATGTACGCAATTTATTACAGCTTAACTTTTTGTACTCACAAGATAAATAAAAAATAATGCTAAATGGGCTAGTGAAGCTAGATTTCTGAAAGGGTAACAGTAGACCAGCTTATCACAGTCAAACAATGACTTTCACTGAGGTAAAGTGACCACCAAGTGTGGAGTACGTGTAATACGTACTGACTAACAGTACAGATCATCGTTTAAAATTACGAGTAATATCAATAGAATATTAAAATGTTCAGGGCTTCAGCTGGCAGCAGAAATGTGGCATTTAAAAAGCCATATGATTAAGGTTAACTTAACAGTTTTCATGCATCTACATGGGAAGAAGATTTAAACCGCATACTACATATAGCCCGTTCGACACATCTGTCGAATCCGAAATACACATACAGAAACAATTTTGAAGTACATTATAGTGTCCTGGAAAATTACACCACACCATGTCACATCCCAGGACACAGCGTACTGATATACTCACTGTAAGAAAAGCCTCAATCTCACAATCCTTAATCTGCATATGAGGTACAATACACGTTGACACAAAATGATAAAAGACAAATTTCGGTAAACAGTGAATACTTTAGTTGTGTTACTATGGGTTATGACATTATGCAGTCTGATAATGAGTCCCAAAGTTTTGAAAGTACAGTCATACGCCACGTAACGACGTTTTGGTCGACGATGGACTGCATACACGATGGTGGTCCCATAAGATTATAATATTATAATACCATTGTGTTACAATTGCCTACAGTATTCAGTACAGTAACATGCTGTACAGGTTCGTAGCCTAGCAGCAATAGGCTATACCATATAGCGTAGTGTGCAGTAGGCTATAATATCTAGTTTTGTATAAGTACACTATATGACGCTCGTACAAAGACGAAATTTCCTAATGACGCATTTCTCAGAGAGTATCCTGTCATTAAGCGATGCATCACTGTACTGCACTATCTTTATTGTTGCAGCGTGCATTGTGTAGTTTATTTAATTACACACGCCAACACACACACACACACACACACACATATATATATATATATATATATATAAAATTTAAGAAGTCTAAAATTTACATTAAAACATTTAAAACGCTCCTACATGTTTCAATCATACGATCATCCTCAGGGAGCATATATTGTTCCTTGCTGAAGTTATAATTTAAAACATTCAGTGAATTACTTCATTCTGTTAACTTTGGTGCTGTGGCAGCATGTCCGTAAATAGAAAATGTTTATTAATTAGACTGTTAAAACAATAGGGTAAGTAAGAATTGAATATTATATACAAATAATTAGGCTATCCGGTTTGTTGCTCGAGTTATGCTTACCAGGCTCATTCTAAACAGTGTACGACTCACACACAAAACACAACATGCTGCCACAGCACCAAAGTTAATATAACGAAGTAATTCACTGAATGTTTTAAATGATAACTTTAGCAAGGAACAATATATGCTCTCTGAGGATGATCGTATGATCAAAACATGTAGGAGCAGTATAAATGTTTCAATGTAAATTTTAGACTTCTTAAATAATATATATTGGTGTGTGTAACTAAATGTAGCAGTATGTTCCTCTGAAACACAAGTGCTCACACACCTCTGAAACACCAGTGCTCACACACCAGACTGCTGGTGTCATAACCCGTAATACAGTATGAATCTTCACTACTGTGAACACCTCATATATTGCATTAGGGCAGTGTTTCCCAAAAGTTTTTGCTCGCAGATCCCTTCTTGCTTTGAAAAATAACGACGATCTTCACATCCTTGCTCACACAAATACAGGATGTCCAGATGACAGGTATTATAAATTAAAAATCTGTATGTCAGAAGTGATTATATGCACGTTATGTTTACAGTCTTTCTCCGGCTGACACAAAAAGTTACTGAATCATAAACAGTCTCTATTTGAGTATTCATTCACTCATACCTCATGGGCTACTAGGGTGAAGAACGGAGCTGTTTGTCTGGCTCACAAAGTCTTGTAAAATGTGGAATAATCATAAACAACTGAATTCTCATGGCTGGTGTGACATCCAGTCTGTAACGATATTTAGATTTTGTTGCCACATACCTCGAAAACCCAGCTTCGCAGATACGTTGTGGGAAATGGAACAAGTTTGAGCACTGCACCTTCAGACAGTAAATTTTCCTCTGTTTTGTTCTGGAATAAGTAAAGTACAAACACAAGAACTACCGATAGTCTGGACATGTCTGCTAATTTCTCAATTAGCAACGAAAAAGCAAACCTGCATTTAAGTCACAACATCAATTTTTTTTTTTATATTCACACACCAATCATGAATGTGGCATTGAACAGTATTATTAGTAAATTGCATCGTTTCAAGTTATTTTTCAACTGTTCATCAAGCATGCAAGTTGCTATTTCTGCCGCCGATGGTTTAATTAGGGTTTCTGCAAGTTTATGGGTTACTCCTGCAAATTCAATACAGTAACTAAAGCTTTAGCAGGCCTCAGCCTTATTAGTTTCTGAACTCTTCACTATAAGGATCTGAGACTTTGTTAATGCCTCAAGATTACATTTAAAACAACCTAATATTACTGTCCTTGTACTCTGGGTAATCAGCATCACAATGTCTACAAAGTTTGGCATGTAGCAAAGAAATATTCTTGATTTCTAACCTTTGCTGTGTTCTGAATGTTGTATGCTTTCTTCTCGGTAATTCCGCGGCATCTGAATTTTATATGCCAACATTTCAGAACACTCTGTTCCATCTTTATAGGCCGGTAGGTATGAAGAATGACTGGGGTTGAGGATGTTGAGTATTCTCAACCCCACTCATTGTTCATACCTACCTGCCTAAGAAGATGGAAAAGACGCAGCATTCCAAAATGTTGGCATATAAAATGGGAATTACCCAGGAGAAAGCACATAACACAGAATTGTTTGGTTAACACTTTTTTGCACAAGATGCACAAGGCACCAGCGAAAATTTCATTGCCTGTACATGCAAACCCCATAGAAAAACAGGAATCACTGTACTTCCATTTTGCACTACTTTCTGCTGTTTTAGAATTGCTGATACTGCATGGCGATATAAAATGCTGATATTCACTTATGTCAGTTACACTTGCACTTACTGTAACAGTACTTCACTGTTTACATAAACTAACCCTCCTTTTAAGCCATTGTACCATTGTAATAATAAAAAACAAAATAACATCAGTGTTACAGCACTGTAGCTAATAAAAACAGGCTACTTCACTGCCCTTGTAATTATGTTAATACTTTCTGAAGTGTAATTAAACCAAACTGGTGATCTGTGGTGGTGAAGTCACAGCTAGAGATTACAAAAAGTCTGTAGCAGGAGCAACAATGCAACTTTGTTGATTTAATGCACTTAGTTTTCTTTCTGCACCCACATGCAACACACTTTGTAATCAGACAGCTATGAAAACAGACCAGTAGCTATGTAACAAGGCAATGCATGATTTGACCTTGATTTTAATTATTATTTCTCACTTTGTGAGAATACGGAGTTTTTTGACTATATATTTTAACGGTCGCACGAAATAAACAAATCACCAATTAAAGAAGCTTTGTGATTACCTTTAACAAACAATATTTCTTTATTTCAATACCTGTACCGTGCATCTTTTATTATTTTGTACTATGAACCAACAAATGTACAACTAATATGATAATTTGTGAAATAATTCTGCATATGTTGGTCATTGTGCAAAATAAAAAGAGATGCACTGTATATGTACTAAAATAACAGAGAGGTCCTAGACGCAAAAATCTGCAACAACTACAAAAACACCCAGCTAAAGTTACTGAAAATGAAAGCAGCCATTTGGTTTAACAAAAATATGTAAAACCAGCTATAATTTGTCAATTAATTGTGCATTTGTTGGTCACTGTACAAAATAATAAAAAAATATTTCTTTAATTAGAAAATATGTAAACTTCAAAGTATCCATTACAAAAATATATGAATGGATTCTGGGAACTGATCCTGGATACATTGGGATCTGCTGAGCACACACTTTGAGAAACACTGCATTGGTGGACACTACTTGCTGCCTTTAAAAACATCTGGCACACAGTTATACACCTGAACTGTATGGGAAATTTGCCAACTTTACTGTTCCTAGATACAGATGTACAGGTACACCAAGTTAAACATGGTTTTGGCCATACAACCATTTGACACAATATGGCATCAGCTTCTGATTACCAACGGATTAACATGTGCACATTTACAGTGCAACTGAGATCAAGGTGTATCCATGCCTGGAGCCTAACCTTAAGGATAAAATGGCTCTTGCTGTCAGAATGCCTTTTCCAGATAGTGTACTACACAATTTACAAAGAGAATAACTTCCTCCCCCACCACAAATTACTGCATTGTTTTGCCCTCAATTATAGCTGCAACACATACATGAAGTGATAGTGCCATGAAAGGATTAGAAAATAATGACTGATAAATGGACAAATGATCAGTTCAACCAGCAGCCATATGGACGTACAATGGGTATAAATAACAGCAGTTCCTTGTAGCATTCACATACGAGGGCTGTCTGGAAAGTATCCGTCCATTTTGATTCTCTCAAGAACCGGTCTCGTGGCCTTGATGTAACTTGGCAGCCAGTTGGAGCAGACCTTACTGTACATCTGTGAACAGTCACTCTCCTGTGGGGCTAGTCAGTCGGCAGCGTGACACTGTTGACACAGCTTGTGTACTGTGTGAATGTCGCATTCAAAATGACGAGCGGGCAGATCAGCTTCATCACGACCACGTGCCTGCACATTTTACAGCTCTTGTGCAGGCTTTTTTGGCAAATCACCCAGGTCTGTCAGCTCCCCTACAGCCCAGATTAGGCTACTCACGACTTCTGGCTTTACCCAAAGCTAAAATCGCCGTTGAAAGGGAGGTGATTTGTAAATGCGATGGTCACACAGTACACAAGCTTGGTCAACAGTGTGTCACTGCCGAATGACTAGTCCCACGGGAGTGTGACTGTTGAAGGATGCACAGTAAGGTCTCTTCTGACTGGCTGCCAAGTTACATCAAGGCCACTCGACCGATTCTCGAGATATGCAAAATGGCAGTATACTTTGCGGACAGCCCACGCACACAACACATCTGTTCGTCTCACAGGCATATTCCCCTTACCCTCTATCACCCATATAACTCAGCCCTTGCACTTTACACTTCTGCTACCCACTATATAATTCAAGACCATAAACTCCACGTTATAAACAGGGGATTTCTGCATTCCATTTTGTCACAATACAATATTCATATCCTCAGTTTCCTTAAACATGACATACAATAAATAGTACTAATAATTTAGATTCCACTTAAACTATTTCCTCTTACTCTTTGGAGCCATAGCACATTTCATACTTAAATGAAATTATCACACACACACAGTTAAATTACTGTAGTCATACACAGCGCATCACAATATTCTGTAACATACTTTCAGATATTTCTGCATAATCCACTGCAAGATGTTCAAAACTGCATCATACAAAGGGTTCTGTGGAGTAATATCAATATCATATTTATATTTTCAAATTTATATGTATATGTATATATATATATATATATATATATATATACACACACACACACACATATCAAAGGCACTAATTCAAAATAATGATCAGTCATCTCAGATGTGATACTGCATAACTCAGGAGACAGGAAACCCCCTTATTTAACAAGGCCCTTATTGGAACCCATAAAGAACTCTTTTTTAATCGTATGTTTATTGGACTGTGCATCATCTTGATAGTTGAATAAAGATAGACCAACTTGATGTCACTTGTTTTATATTTCATTATTTAATGCTCAACATGTTTCAAATGTTAGTACATCCATCCTCAGGAGCTTGCGACTTATTTGTTGACTTATTTCATGGCTTGTATTGCTCTGTAAGGATAAACAACCACACATGTCACGACTAAACACTCACCACTAAATAAGTACGTTAATGCTAAAACCTCTATCCTTAAAGAGCAATACAACCCATGAAATAACTCAACAAATAAGTCACAAGCTCCTGAGGATGGATGTATTAACATTCAAAACATGTTGAGCATTAAATAATGAAATAATAAAGCAAGTGACATCAAGTTGGTCTATCTTTATTCAACTCTTTTTTACATTCTTCCCTTCCCCTATTCCCATTCTGGTTTTCCACACTCCCTTCCTCTTCCTCCCTCCTGTACTATCTACTTAACCACTTTCCCCCACTGCCCTTCCACTGACACTTCTTCACCTCTTCCCCATACACAAAACAATCAAGTTCAGTAACATCAGCATTTCGCACTGTTCTGGTTCCTGTTTCCCTATTATCGCACATCACTCGGCCCCGTACAATTCACTCTTCTACCATACAGATGAAGGATGCACCTGGTACCTGTCTACCAAGTATACAGTACCACATTCCACAGATAACTATCTTCATACTCACTCTTGGAAGAAGCTCGAAGTCCACGTATTCAAAATGAACATCCTCACCAACAATATTACATAAAATCATCGTATAATTAGAACATTTTGTGTGTTACGAACACATTTCTGAGTGCACTGTATTAACAAGCAAAGTAAAAGTTCAGTTCTCATTTTACCCTAACTATACAATGACTAGTATCGTATGTTACTGAAGCAATAATTTCACAATGATAAGGTGCAACCTACGAATGCAAGTCAACGCATGCATGGTGAAATGTTGCGAAGTAGCAGTAACCTACATCGTCACAGTATCAAACACAGTACCTCACAAGCTGCACACACACACACACATACACACACTTTAATCGGTAAGGTAAAATCACAGCAAAACAAAACTGTATAACAATAAATACAAATCTGAAGCCAAATGATAATCTACAGCATGCAAGACTTAAACAAAGAAACTAAAACACATTTTAATATTAAACTTTCAAGACAAAAAAATGGCCACTGGCAAAGGTCGTATGGCTTCAGGTTTCTATTCTGCGATAAGTTAAAAGAAGGCAGGACAGATGATGAAACAGAAAGTTCATATACCGAAATTCTTGCCATGAAATACTTCGACACATACCTATCACCAGGATGCAGAACAAACTAATATGAGACAAACAAAACAATGCTGTAACCCTGGCAAAAGATATACAATTCCTAAAATACACATGTTTATCCTCTCTCTTAGGGAACCTCCTGGAATGAGAAGTCCTTTTATTCTGCTTTAACCTGTTACAGAATCCCACCATAAGTAAAAAACTAATTGTTTTATGTCTAGCTACAGCAACAAATATCACTTGTCCATAATACCATATTGGGAGCCAAAGGAGTAGGACAGCCTCGAGGGTGTGCACCTTGCTGACAGGTACATACTATTAAAACTCGAGTAAATCCGGATATTCTTACCAAGTCCTATACATGTATGTCCGAGCCATGGCTCCTGGGCAACGTGTACATGGCTAAGTCATGTAAGGATGAAAACAGTTCCCAATGCTTTAAAATTGGTATGGGTCAGCTAAGGGAGACAACCTTGACAGAAAACATCGGTCCTCCAGGATAGCTGGGGGTTGGGCATGGGGCTGACAACCCCATCCTACAAAATTTATTGTTCAGAAACCATGTAAAGGATGCCGGACAGATTTAGGAAGACGACCATGGAAATGAAATAAGGATAAGGATACAGTATTAGCCACCTGGAATGTTCGACCCAGACTCAGGTGGATAAACGATGTGGAAGACGATTTAAAGAAACTCGGTGTGAAACGACGGAGGAAGAAAGCATTAAATAGAGAGGAATGGGCATCAATTATAAGAGAAGCCAAGGACAAAATGAAAGGGCCATAGCGCTATAGGAAGAATAATAATACCATATTATTTCAAGGTTGCATGAAGGAAATTAGAGCTCACAGGACTATAAGGAAGACATGATTTTTAAAACCTATTTTACACACAAATCAATAATTCACATTTTCAGTTTGCACAACACATATGCAATACTCAACATTAACAGCAGCGCTGGTATGGAAGCAAATTTATGTACCTTTAGGGGAAAAAACTTCTTCACGTACATTAAAAACCTCTGGGTAAACAGCACAATCTAAGTACATTACAGATTCAACTTTCAAAAAAATTCAGTGCATTTGTTCCAAAGGTTACAAATGGGCTGAGCTGCACCTCCACACTCTTCCATATACCTTCACTGCATTTAAAGGAACTTACTTCTCTTCAAAGGGGAAGTTTGAAATCTGACATGTCTAATAGCTTATAATATGTACATGAAATGCAGAAAACCCACAATCCTCTCTTTGAAATAAGCTAGACAGTCTTAGAATAATATTACCACTGTATTCCAGTCTTTAGACGCACAATCCCCGTCGTATTTTATGCAAATTCGGAGGGGGTAGGTACGTCAAAACACAACTGTCTTTGTATCTGTTTTATTAGTCTGACGGCATGTTTCGGCCACTGTGGGCCGTCCTCAGGTCACAAAAATGTATAATGAGGAAAAACTATACAGTGTAAGGCCATTAGTTGTGGTACATATTCTGAACTTTCAACGAGATTTCATCACATGGTTTATCCGTGTTGAACTAATAATTATTATTATAATTATTAGTTCAATATGGATAAACCGCATGACGAGATCTCGTTGAAAGTTTCGAATAATTATAATAATAATTATCATTAGTTCAACATGGATAAACCGCATGACCAGATCTCGAAAGTTCAGAATATGTACCTCAACTAATGACCTTACACTGTATAGTTTTTCCTCATTATACATTTTTGTGACCTGTGGATGGCCCACAGTGGCCAAAACATGCCATCAGACTAATAAAACAGATACAAAGACAGTTGTGTTTTCACGTACCTACCCCCTCCTAAACTGCATTCCAGGATCTGGGGAAACATCATCAGCACAGGGACTAGGATACGGACTGCATGATCCGGGGAGATTTGTGGTAAGAACGTGAGATTTTCTGGTCTCTCAGTGTAAAGACTGGCTCCAGGGCCCATCCAACTGGCACCAGTGATAACCACTCACTTCCATCTAGTTGTGACACTAACAATGAGTGCAGTTATACATCTATTCCTGCTACACATCTTCACGGCATGCAAGGAGGCAATATACCTTTAATTCACCACTGTATTCCATTTCGATGAACAGTGTTAGGACCCTCCAACGCAACTAAAGAACAAACATGTTGCTGAATTCTTGATTACAATCTATTTATCATCTTGCCCTACATGATGTGAGCTAAGAATTCATCTCACCCTTCTGCAGAGTAAAGTAGCTGTTCGGGGTACCCTGACGATACAGGCTACAGATTCCTCCAAAATGCTGGTACATATCTACCAAACTACAAGACATTACGTGGGCTGGGTAGCTCAGTCAATATAGCAACTGACTATGGGCTGGATGGTCCATGATCGAATCCCGGTGGGGACGAGATTTTCCGCCCATCCAGACCGGCCCTGCGGGCCCACCCAGCCTCCTGTAAAATGGGTACCAGGTCTTTCCCAGAGGGTAAAGTGTGGCCGGGGCGTGCTGCTGACCACTCACCCCCTCTAGTGCCACGGTCATGGAAGAGTAGAGCTATACCTTTAGCCACCCTCTGGGCCACACCGGGCCTGTAACGGGATCACTTTACCCTTACAAAACATTACACCCCACAGGATAGTAAACTTAACATTCAGTGTCAGTAAGAACTCTGAAACTCCATCTTAATTGTTCCAGGCACATTTCATAAAAATTTTTCAGGAAGTTTTTGCTGCTGTCTTATGTTTATTTTCAATGAAGACTGGATACAGTTTAATTATCAACGTAGGATATAACGTACTCAAATGTACTTCCACGAATGAAATTAATGTGTTAAGCATTTTCATTAGGCCCAACAAATGAAACAGATTCATACACAACTGTACAAGGCACCTGTGAACATATATTGCCATTCATGTTCCTGTTACATAATTAGAAGTCTTGATTTTCTTTTGTGATACAAAGAAGCCAGTCCTTGATTGAATGATTGATTGATTCATTTGCATTTGCATTTCGGTTTGGGGCCTCTCAGCCCCATTGCACCTAGGCCTTGATTTAACGGGCCCTTTGTGCTGCATATCAAATCATGGGAGCCCCACAACCTTACTAAAGTTCCAGACGGCCCCCAGGCCTAAACTCTTAATATCCTTTGGCTCCAAGAGAAAGGAGCCCAGACATGCATGTCTGAGGCCAAAGCCTCACACTCACAAAGAATGTGGGCCGTGGTGTCCTCTCTCACCCCAAGCCAGTCCTTACACTTCACACACATTTAAACTGCTGTAAAAGTTTTCACAGAATTTCTAATGACAATTACAGTTTTCTGGGACATAACAATCTGGTGGCTGGTTAATTTATTTTGGATGAACTGGAGCAGCTTGCTGCAGCTCTCTTCAGGGTAGTCAACATTAAGCAGATGGGGAAATTAGTAGCATTATATTGGGAAAGAGTGGGTTGGATAGTCTTTAGGTGAGCCGGTAGGATGTGAGGTGTTGCGGGGTGGGTGGAATAACGTGCAGGGTAAGGAAAGCAGAATGAAACAGTGTGCGGATGGGGAAAATGAAGAAATGCAAGAGGAACGACAGCTAATGACAGACTGAAGATGAGAAGGCACAGCCAACTGATGATGTTAAGGGGATGGAGGGACAGGATCTGTTGGACCCACAATGTTGCAGCTGTGATTAAAGCAAAAAGGCATAAAACAATGGATACCGGTATAACTTAGGTAAATTTCATGCTTCAACAGTTAACATACCATATAAGACCAGACTTCTGGTTCATCAATCCTGACAATTTGAGATGAGACTAATATACCTCGCCACATGTAGAATTAACCTTGCAATCTTCTGCCATTCTATCATCTCACAAATTGTTAAACACACGGACCATATGCCGCATTAGGCCAACAGCTGACTGATGACCACAAGATAATATTCTGTAATAAGTATTGTCACTTGTTCTCTCCATTCTACAAAATCAGATTCTAGGCTATGGATTCTAAGCAACCAAAGCCTCTATGATGTGTGTGAGGAAATACTTCATGCACCCCATCATCTGTCCAACCCTCTTAAACTGATATAAAAACTGAAATAATATCAAGCCCTTTTACCTGCAGCCATGCTAATTAATATCTGCTGGAAATCTGCCAGCTCTGGATCGAGCATTTCAAACCCATGACCCGTTGAAGTAGGAGGACGTGGCTCATGCAAGCCTGTGGGGGCAGATGCAGGATCGGGCCCACTGCGTGCATTATTGGCTGCTTCTACATGAGTGGAAGAGCAATCTCCATGAGAGCACTGGGACCCTGCACCCACCTGAGGGTCCCTCCTCCCATCCACTATTTCTGCACCCTGAGGAGGGGTTTTGTCCTTAGTTATGGAGATACCAAACTTCACTGCCTGGGCGCCTCCAGACATCTTTTGGCCCTTGCCTTCTGCTGGGAGACTGTCAGCCACTGAAGAAGAGAGTTCTGGTCGTCGGGTTGGTGCAGGCACCGTCTCTTTTTTGGGCGGTACAACAGGCTTATTTGGTGGAACTGGAGGAGGAATGCCTCTACCCGGTGGCATTGGTTTTTTGGCCTGAGAAGGCAAGGATTCTGGAGTTTGGGACTGAGGCACTCCCGTGGGGAGGCTTGCATTGGTTGTCACATGGAATGTGACTTTCCCACCTTGCGTGGTTGTGAAAACCTTTGTGCCAGGGGATGCAGATAAACTGACTCGAGGTGTCACCTGAACCACTTGTGCCTGCTGCTGACCTCTCTTCTCTAATGCCGCTGCAGCCACCTGGTGAGAGATACAGATACAAAACATGGTTCATGGCACATCAATGTCCAGAACTTATCAAATGCAACTAAAAAACATAACAAGTATCAATTATGGACTCTCAAAGCAGTAGCAAGATTATGGTCTTATGAGATGCGAGAATGCACAATATGATATCCATCCAAATTCTACACAATGTCACATGCCCAAAGGCTATAGTGACAATCATACAACATTCCTAACATTCAGAACCTCCTTTTGAATACTACAAACCTAAAACATTGTATCTTGATCCTATACTAAACATTTAATAATAATAATAATAATAACTCATTACAGCAATAACATGCTGAACGCTGTCTGCTGTCTGAGGTACATAGGCATCAGAGAATGGCGCTGCTGGATCGCTACAAAACAAGTCATGGTTTTGACACAAACAAGTTGCAGTCAGTTTTCTTAGTTCATGTCCTGACTGCCTGGAATTAGGGAAACAAAAGTTCTACTCAATCAGTTCATACCTAGCAAATGCCACAAGTATAAGGCGTTTTTCTTTGTCGTCATGGGACAACACAAGCAAATAACATGTTTTGTTTCAAGCTTGGGGAAACAGTCATAGAAATTGCTTTTAAATTGTCGATGAAAACTTAAGATTTTCTTGTATGAGTGTCTTTGAATGGATTTTAAACAGGGCTGGCCAACAAGTGGGTCCTTCAATTTCACAAACATAATAGGCCTTGAAACACTACACAGCAATTTATTAGCAGAGAAAATGTTGACAAACTACCAACTTGCTACTTTTAATAAATAAATTAATTAATTAATTAAACACCCCAATTTTTTATACATGTTTATCACAAGTGCGGCTCTCAGGCACATCCTTATGAATTATGTGGCCCTCCTGTGGGCTGAAGTTAGCCAACCCTGGTTTACAAGATTCAGAGAGGGATGGGAGGACATCAGAAATTATTCAAGGAGTGGGCAGCTATCACCTTAAATCCAGCAACAAATGTAGAAGTTCATTTGAATAAAGGTTGACCAACTAGATGACACTTGCTTTATTATATATTGCTCAACATGTTTCAGACATTAATACGTCCATCTTCAGGAGCTAGCGAGTACTTGTTGTGTAGGCTGACTTGAGGCGTGCTGGTGTTATGTGGCGGGATTGGCTGTTGGTGATGTGGTATCCGAGTGTAGGTTGAACCACTACTGACCTGTTCATTGTCAGTAGTGGTTCAGCCTACACTCGGATACCACATCACCAACAGTCAATCCCGCCACATAACACCAGCACGCCCCAAGTCAGCCTACACAACACAACACATACTCGCTAGCTCCTGAAGATGGACGTATTAACGTCTGAAACACGTTGAGCAATATATAATAAAGCAAGTGTCATCTAGTTGGTCAACCTTTATTCAAATATCAAGATGATGCACGGTCCAAT
>Ga0131853_10005730_pt1 | contig 22445 bp, 13 predicted proteins | sample TergutLab28metaG_FD_92764 | JGI IMG/M metagenome (GOLD analysis project Ga0131853, IMG submission 92764) | Labiotermes labralis P1 segment gut microbial communities from Petit-Saut dam, French Guiana - Lab288 P1 (version 2) (version 2) | ecosystem: Host-associated > Arthropoda: Insects >... | reverse complement strand
CCCCCCCCCCCCCACCCCTCCAAAAAAGAAAACAAATCCGAAGTGTTTGCTGTGAAGAAGGAACTAAATATTTAGACATTACTCATATTAGTTGCACGATGTAACTGGATACAGCAAGCTCCACATGTATGGTACTACATCTCTGCATATCGCAATAACTTGAGGCATTTCTTGACCATCTGAAGGAATATAAACTCCTGAAAATACACTCTGATGTATGGAGTTAGTGTTAAACAAATAAACTAAACCAGATTTTGTTATCAGGAAACAAAGTGTCCACGATATCAATATTTCGAACAAAATTCTGTCCATTCGAATGCACATACGGTATAATCTCAAGGCTTGTAAAGGCCAGCCATAAAACGCGAATTCATCCCATTCTGTTGTTACAGGCCTATGTGTTAATTACATGCGTAGCTGGAAGTAGCTAAGAAACGAGAATGCAATAGCAATAAACGACCGTGAAGCGTGTGGTTAGTCGGTTAGGTTAGGTTAGGTTAGGTTAGGTTATTGCAATCTACATCTTTGTCAAGAAAGTTCACGACGTTCCTCCAGAGAGCAGAATAATTCAGTACATACCGGTAGTGTACTGAGATTAGTATCTCAGCTAAAAGCAGTTGGCTTTCAAGATCTATTAATTTTTATTTCATGCATATTCAGTGGAACAGTGATAACAGATGACCCTCAAGACTTGCAGTGGATCACAATAAATAGAAAGTAGAGTGTTTTCACACATTATGCTGACAGCAGCAACAATTTCACCTTCGAATTTCGATGGAATTACTGCTAGTGTAAAAGACTGCACTACTGTATCCAGCACCACAGGCTACTTAATTAAAATGACCTTCAAAACACGGAAGAAAATTTAAGATATTACTTACTGTTGTAAAAAGATAGTCGAAGACAGGATATGCGTAATGCAAGGTTCATGGTGACGGAAATGATCTACCTTAGTGAACTTAGGAACAGATATTTAGGGCCTAATATAGCCCTTTTTAAGATCTGCACTTTGAAACTGCAGGAAGCAAGTTTCCCAGAACTATTGGTACGTCTGTCTATCAACTGGAATACACTGCGTTACTTCTGTTGCCTTCGTCCTTACATTACTTCGACGACCATGATGAAACTGTCGGTAAATTTATGCATTTTTGTTTTTATACCATGAAGGCCATTTAAATTCTGTTGGGCCCTCAGACTCTTCCTCAGGTAGCCTACGGCTCTTCACTCAAATGTTTTATTGGGGCGGCTGTGAAACCTGGTCTCTAAAACACAAGGATAAGGACACTGCGTAACTTTGAGAAAAGTGCGTTGAGGGAAAATTTAGAACCTAAGAGACAAGAAGTGAGAAAATGACGAAGAAAAACTGCAAAATGAGGAACTTCATAATTTTCGTTCTTCACCAAATATTACCTGGGGTACGCGGTAGCGCAGTTGGTTGAGGCACTGCGCTACAAGTTGGAAGGTCGCGGGTTCGATTCCCGAAGCTGTCACTGGAAATTTTCATTGACATAATCCTTCCGGCCGCACTGTGGCCCTGGAGTCGAATCAGCCTCTAACAGAAATGAGTACCAAGAATATTTCCTGGGGGGTAAAGGCGGCCGGTACGTAGGACTGACAACCTTACCACCTTCATGTGCCGACTGTCTTGAAATCTGGGAGCCTCGACCTCCTGGAACCCTCCGGGCCTGCCCAGGCCTATAATGGTATTGCTTTGCTTGTACCAAACCTTATCTCGGGGATTTAATGCAACAGAATGGTAGTTGAGGGGCGTTTAGCACGCATGGGTTAACTTAAAGATTCTTACAAAATTTTAGGAGAAAACACGAAATGAAAATACCAATTGGGATATCTGGCGAGGTTCTGCAACTTTACCTGTCACACAAGCAGAAAACGTCATGACCAACAAAAGGACTGGCAGCTTTTAATGGACTTATTCTAAGGAATTAGGCTAAGTTATAAGTGCAGATACCGCTCAGAGGACCAAAATAAACATTTATTTCCTAAGTGCAAGAATACATGATCAGGAATGAATATGGAGGAAGGAGGGTTGAATGGGATAATTTAGAGGAATGATTTGAGGGACTTCGTTTTGGCCTATTTCAGAACGCATCGGCCATTTTACGCGCAACTGGGGAAAATGAAAAAGACGATATGAAAGAAATGATTATGGTGATGATGGAGATTATGACGACCTGAAATTCTCCTGGACGGACTGAATGAAACAGCACAAACATTCAGTGACTTTATCCAACGTTTAGGCCCAAAACGCCCCAATCCCCTCACCACGTTGCAACCCGATAAAGCCCCAAGCTTCTAAAACATTACTATTTAGAACGAATTGACAGAAAATAATTGCCGACATCTTAGATCCAAATATATTGTGACGCACCACTGTAATTCAACCCCTTGGGGGGGGGGGGGAAGACGAGTGACGTAGTTGCTGACGTACTCACAACTGCGTCCTTTCTGATATCAGGTGGTGCCATTTGCCCTCAACAGTTACTCAATATTATTCGACCCCACGTCCAATAAATATACATCATTCAACAACCAATCATTATCACAGTTTGTATTAAGAAATGAGTGTACATACCCCTCCAACTCACCTCCACCAAACTGTCGATAAATGCTAACAAACGGCTCATGAACAAACAAGACCATACTTCAACATCCAGTTTAATTGTTACTGGAAGTAAACTCATATTCGAAGTTATCGATATTAATTTTGAATGATATCACTAACTAGATAATCACAGCACAAAATATTTGAAATGTATCATTATGGTTTTTTTTACAGGAAATGACGTATAAAGTTTAATCTGTGCCGAAGAAGTCTAATTACACAATTACGTTGCATTGTTCTGTTGTCTTATCATCAGAACAAGAATTGTTAGAGTGCATTAATTACCTGTAGACCAATCACTAATCCGAACAAACAGCAAATGTTCCATAAAAATGCATTCAATTTGGATTTCTAGAATACCTATTCATTACATTAACCCCTTGAACCCGTAAATTCACCTGTGAGGGACAGACAAATCGGGGGACACAAGTCGAATATTTTGTAAGACAGTTCCAAGCACTTTAGTTACGCAGAGCGTAAGCAATGATTATTAAGTTGCGTGTTCAGGGAAAACATTTGTTAATTTACACTAGACTGTTAACTTCTTGAAGAGAGAGAGAGAGCGTCTAATAATAGAACAGAAGTAGTGACTTGAGATAAGGAACGCCTAATTTTATACAATATAAATTTCATTTAAAATTCCAAACAAATAATAAATACTATATTATTTGCTGTGACTAAGCACACTAACAGTCAGTTGTCTACAAGAACATAAGTTCTGCGCCGATGTAGTGCATTTGGCAAGCTACGATCAATATGACATAATTAATACACTGATGGCCTCAAGTAAAACGTCCGTTCTTTATTCCACTTTAGCAAGAACTGAAACCTGTCGAAAAGATGCTAATAAAAAGCTCCATATTGTGAAAAGCTTTTCAGCGGTTCTCGAATCATTACATGTGGACAAAGTGATGTAATTTCCGAAGCCAACACGAACATTATTTGCAAGATTTCTTTTCTGAATGCTCCAAGAACGAAGTAAAGTATAAAGTGTCAGGTTTCGATCCGAGGACCTCACAAGTAATAACTTGTGGACCGCTAAGCTCGTTTGCACAGTGAGTAGGCCCTAGGGCAACGTTCATAAGTCACTGTACGTTTCGTGATAAGGGCATCCTAGTTACTAGGAAAAATGTCAGCGGTACGGATTGTGACATCACAAGGCATGTTGGCCTGGAGTAGGGCCATCTGGCGAGCTAACGATATTAACTCTCAAATCAAACAAACACCGATCGTCACAGCGTAATTAATCTGCGGTAAGAGTAACGACAGACGGTGGCGACAGCAGCGCCACTTCATTCCCATTTTCCAACATGTAAACGGCCTGTCGGCGAACTACTCAGTCAACAATACACACACACCCTCATATATATATATATATATATATATATATATATATATATGTGTGTGTGTGTGTGTGTGTGTGTGTGTTTTACCCCAAATACGTATAGAAAGCAGTTTTATTAAAAAATAATCTGTCGTAATTACATATCGTGCAGCCTGGCTTTCAGTAATTTTTTGGGTGATTTGTTGGATCCTTTTAATCAAAACACAAACCAACTACACTTCGTTTGCAGTATATATGATGGATACAGACTACTTCAGACTGCTGTCGAATTTTAATCAAAATCAACTAACTGCTTTAGTTCGTGTGTCATGTTATTTAAGGTAAATTTGTTGATAGTACCGGTGTTACCTCTTATAACATAGAGTACTATAAGTTCGGCGGGCCAGAGTACTGAAGGTAGGCCACAACAGTGGAACGGGTTCATATCATCGAGTGCATTTTTGTTTTTCTTTAACTGAAACTTGAAAAACTTTTGTTTTTATGAAAGCTACCGTTACTTTGCTTTCTCTTTTGTTAGCATGGTTATACGTTTTGCATTTGCAAGAGCCGACGAGTGCCTGTGATTCGAATGTGTCAGAGAAGTAACATTAATACATGGGGCCACACAAGAATATTTTTGTCAGTTAATCTGACATGAATTCCTATGGGGAATGCAGAACTTGGGGATTTTATCCGCTTAAATCACGGACGTAGCGCACTGCCGTACGTGCATCCACAGACCAGCTCGCACTTACAAGCATATTCGCAGCATCATGAATCTAAAACTCTTACAAAAAGTACTTTCCCTGTACAATGTGATTCATGGATACCGTACTGGGGCGCCCAGTGCTTACTCGTGCATTGGTGCCACCAACTGAAAGATACCCACTGGTTGGCCTACATCTGTTGGGTCCCTGTAAGTTCTTAAAGAAGTGTTGCAGATGTCCAACTTCGCGCCTGTGACTCGAATTCTTTCAAGGTGTCTTCAGAAAATCCAACAAGTATCACACTGCAGACATGGCAAACTGAAGGCAGCTATTTCTTGAAAAGACAACCCCCGTTTGACTAAGGTGCTGCAAAATTTCTGCAAGAAATTTCTATCGATTTGTTAGCAATTAAACGCCATTAAAATGTTGACCTTCTCAAAAACGTATTACTAACGCGCAAGAGCCACGTGTTTTGCCCTTGCATTATGTTTATGTGTTTGCATGATATTCAAAATGAAAAGAAATTACTTCCCCGAATTTTAACAGTGTGTCTGTTTTGTGTAGTAGGAACTTAATTCCCATACATTAATTATACTACCCTCAGGGTTCAACAATTTAATTTAATTGTATTTTCACATTTAACACTACTCGAGAAACTGGAATACATTTCTTAATATTGTAAGATATAGAAGCTGTACTCCATTATAAACTTGCACTCTTAATTCTCACACTAGTACCTGTGCAAATGACAAATATCACTCGAAACAAAATCTCAGCAACAATACCTTTTACACTACGTCAAATTTTATTTGTATAAGCAAATTAAGGAAGATGAGACGGTGGAAAGGCAGTGTTGATTGGAGAGACGGAGAAATTATGCGACAGTTTAGCACAAGCATCTTAAGAAAAAATGAACCTTCGGAGACCTCAACGTGGATGGGAAGGTAACATTAACATGAATATGTGAATGAAATTAGGCATATTTTTCGGTCTGTGGATAATGTTTGTAGAAATATTACATACAACTTTATGCCATTTTCTAAACCTATGACAGTCTTAAATCCTCTGAATGCTGACTTCAATTCAAGCAGCATTTAAAAATTCAGTTCTTATCTCAAAGAAAATACACCACGTCTCAATTAAAAAATATCCACCAATTAATGCCCTTAGGGAAAGAAACGCGGTTTATTGTGAGATAATACGTATATACATTGCTAGACAACATCAGACTTTCTGCGTGTTAAATCGTGTTACCACTGTGCTTCGTAAAGCATGTGTTGATATCAACTTAACCGTGCTCGGGGTATGTGGGTAAGATTACAGCTCATAATCCTGGCACATGCGGAGCCCATAACGCGCCAGCCACTTGATGCAATGCAAACTCTCCACCCCAAAATCCCCTCTCTAAAGGGGTGACATTCTGTGGACTTTTAGTTCCAGGCAAGAGTAAGAGATGGGGGTGTTTAGACTCGCATCCTAATGACGTGTTTACCGCTCCATGTCACGTGACGACATGATTGTTACATTCACCAACCAGCGTTTGGTCCTGTCATGGATTCAAAGCATAGGACTTCAAAATACTACAAACATCGATGACAAAGAGTGACGTCATCAAAGCTATAAACTTTAATACAGTATAAGCCATAATTTACCCTTAATTAAGGGTTGAGTTATAGAATCACGAATAGGCATTACCATGTTGTTACAATATTAATACAGTTGGCGGTGTTGTATCGTGTCATGACATGCGATGTGCATAGTCACAGTTTTAACAAGTGGCCACTGTGCCCTGCAAGCGAGATGCTCGTTTCATTTTTACCGCAAATAAAACTAACGTAGTGTGAATTATTGACTACGTCATTATGGTAGCAGATATTAATCAATCGAATATTAATCTGTGGACACATTTTGATGAAACACAGCAGCCTCGCTGTAATTTTAAAGCAATAATTAAGATTTTTACCTATTTGTTATATTAAGGGAGTTATAAGTATGTGAATGAGGCAAATATAACCCAGTACCTTACCAGTAGCATATTAACCCTTTACCTGCTAATGTGGAGAATATGGTGATCTCCGAATAATGCTAGCAAATGGCAGATGGGATTTAAATCGGCGTTTAAAGGGTTAATAAAGCCACTGAATAGAGTAATTATTTAAAGGCATGTTAGCTGTATTTTAGGCTTGTGGAAGTTACAAGTTCAACACCATGTTCAAAAGAGTTTTCACCGAGTCAGATGACTGCAGTCCACATCTTCACTCACTTTATGATAATGTAGTTCTAAATTTGGTAACTAATTGGATCTTATTACAATAAAGTTTCCCTTTTTTTTTCGTTCGATATTACAACGGATTATTTGCTTTGCACCTATGTTCCATTAAAATTAATGTTTGAATTGCATGTAACATTTCTGACAGTACAGCTATATGTGTTGATCTTTCATCCTTTTTAAATTTTAAATTTCGAGATATTAATACTGTATTTCTCTAGCTGGGGTTTTTAAACCTTTAAAATTGCAGATCTTATTACCTGCGAAACAAAAATTGAACAAAAATAAATATCCAAATGCCTTCTGCATATTTGATGTCAGAGAGCTTCAGTACCCTACATTCGCGCATACCAATTTTATAAAATTATTCAAGTCAGCAAGTGTGTGACGATTGTTATCATAAACCTTCAGCTTCAGTGCCTCACTCAGTTAAAAGCAGCAGGTTGACATTTCCGAAGATTGTGCTGGCTATGGACCCTTGCTCACTGCAGGGACTTCACCGAACTACGAAAGCGAGTCAATGCTCTCTGGGATGTGTGGGAGGTGGCACGGTTATCCTGCGAAAAGTAACATAAATACTTGTCCCTTATCAGCTGGGTACCAAACTCATCCAATATTGGCAGCCATTCTTCGGTGCTGATTGTGTTGTGCAAGAAAATGAAGCCAACTAATCGATGAACAGAAAAGGCATTCCAAACTCCATCTTCTGATTGTGGAGAGGTTCCTGGTGTATAAAGAACGGAATATGAAGAATCATTACCAGCTGTTTAGACTCGGTTGAGTCCCAGCTTCGTGTGTCATGAAATATTTCATTGGGTCCATCAAAATGTTAGTCATAGACTTCGGTAACCTCTGAAATTAACAATCGCGGTAATGCAGTACCCACCGCATAATACGTGTACCACAGTAGCGCGGGACGACTTCAAACGTAAACTGCACATTGATCGTTGTTAAGGTATCCTAGACACATCCAGCTGCTGTGACAGACGTTACATGGCCTTCTTAGGACTATTTGTCATCCTCCTTTTGAAGCGCAGCGCGAGTTGTAGAGGCCCAGATTTCTCTGCAAAACACATTGATTGTCTACCAAGTAGCGCCCACATCTCCACCTCTTCATCCAGTTTTGGATAGTACATTTACTTGATACAGGCAAGTTAAACATTTTTCCACGAATTCTGTAAGCTTTTCGTTAAAAGACTTTGTTTCCGTGTGCGCTTCCACAGTTGCTACAATCTGGCCAATAGAAACAATCTGCATTATCAAACGGCAACCTCAGCACACTTGCACACATTACGGTACTCTGCAGGTGGGAATCAGATAGTTATGGTAATGGTGTGCTTATGTACCAGCTTTAAAAATATGCTCACAATACGAAAATCACGACTTAAAATAGACTGACTGGGTAGTGACAACTAATTCCGTCACCTATGCAGACTATAATCGCCTCCTTCGGAATCCTTTACTACGTACCATTCACGATTATCTGATGGGTTTTCAGCAGATTGTGAGACGGTCAAGTGGGCTTTTACACACATAATCAGTATGCGTCGAGTCAAATCGCCATATTTCGCTGTAGGGCCTCGCTACTGTCCGATTTCGGTGCAGTTCCCTGTATCCCCCCTCCCCTCTGCCCTCACCTGAAGTCGGTACTGGAGATTGGATATCATTTACGTCACTTGTCATTAGGGAACCTACCTTGCGCTGCAGCTAATGCTGCAACAACTCCTAATTACTGCTTCACAAATTGCATGCTGTCAAGTTTAATTTGCTCACTTAATAGAATTCTAAGGGATGAGGATTTATAGGAAATTTTATTGTGATCTAGGATTATTAATTAGCTGTACTTTACTTGCAGGGGAGTAACACACAATGAAAAGTGTGAGGTAAGACATTTATTTAGGAAGGAATCCGGTATTCTAATTCGGTTTCGATACAGAATGTCTTTCTCGTTGGAGCATAAGGTGGAGACATCTTCAACAGATGCAAAGTACCGAATGGCTCAGCCAACACAACGCTAAATGCACTTACTCATTTTTAGGCGCGTTCGCAAAATTGCGAAAAGCGGCTATTATCTTCGTCATGTCTGTACGCCCGTCCGTCCGTCTGTCCGTATGGAATATCTCGGCTCCCACAGAATGAATTTTCATGAAACTTGATGTGCGAATTTTTCGAAAGTCTGTCAAAAAATTTCAAGTTTCATTAAAATCTGGCAAGAATAACGGCGACTCTACACGAAGAGCTACGTAAATTTGTGCCGACATCTCGCTGACTTATACTTAGAAAGAGATATATTTCGGAAAAATTTGTATAGAAAATCAACACACACACTGTAAGTTCAATATTTTTCCGGAAGTCGTGCCTCTTGTAAATTAATGTAGAAAAATATAGTAGAGCCAGACAGGCCATAAGCCAGTATAATTATGTACATAAAGCATTAAAATTATTTGCCGGATAACTAAGGCAAGAATAGAGACACTCATAATGTTTAACACTTACTGATTTTCTACGGCAACAATTGTTACGCGAACGCTCCTCAGTATTACCTTATAACACACTGCCTGTCCGCTATTAATATTGCAGGGCAAATTCTGCAATCTTAAAAAAAAAAAATTCATACACTTGCAAACACATAATGCGTGTGCATATGATATCACATTAATGATACGTCACATTGGATGTTCACACGTGAATAAAACAAAATTTACAAGTTATCTGTTCTCAAGTTTGGGCATATTAGTCCTTGATTTTGAATCAGTAGCAAATTTCTAGTAATAATTTTACTGTTCTAAATTAAGACCTGTCATTTTGATATGTGTGACTTCTATAAGGTTTCAGAAAATAGTGACTTGCGGCAGTGTCACCAAGTTAAAAGATTGTTGGCTTAATACGACTTTAGACGATTCGTATAAGCCAGACACAAATTTATGAAAATTTGAACCTGACTGGTCCTTTCAGTTTTCACGTTGGGAGCCTCTGATTTCTGTAGGTAAAACTTACACCCTCGAGTAACCGAAGTTCTGTGACACGGTCCGATGGTACAATTATGCAGCGAATTATGAGGGCATAGACCTGTGAAATATAGAATTTAACCACACCGTTCTAACTCCTAAAGCTTTAAGTTTAGACAAATAAGCAATGTCCTACCAAATATTCCTTTTATAACGCGACACGACTCTGACTGAAGCTGGCCAGATGGTTTAATTAATTTTTAAATTCAGAGTCAAAGAAATTTTAATGACGTGACACATTTAACTTTATCTAGTCTGGAGTATAAATTGGAACAATGACAATAATCCTCTAAGTTCGGTCCGTTGATGGAAAATGTTAAAACTAAGTCAGAACACACACAAATTTCATGGCGAACTTAGTGACTTACTACTGATGAAATAATTTGTCAGTAAGTCATATAATAAAATTTACTCTTAATGTAAATGCCGTAAGTTACTTTAGAGGATTTACGAGTAATTAATTTAAGGCTTCGAAATCTTAATGGCCATTGAACATTTTATAAAAAAATGACATGATAAACTTTTTCTTAACGTTTTTCAATAAGATTCTGTACATTATTTTAACACAGGAGATAATAACCAATTAGCTGCAAGCTGACAGTAAACAAACATAGTAAACACATGCAGCCATTAATGTAGCGTCCACATCACTTGCTATATGGGCAAAGCATTAAAACTGTTGACAGTGTATAGAAGTCATTATAATAGTCAAGCTCTCTGATCACCAGCAAAACTATTTTAATGCCAGCTTATCATCAAACTGCATGTTTCGTCCCTGTAAAGCCGCATGTATTAATTCAATAATATAATGTGTCCATACATACTAATAATATTATAAGCCTCTTCTGTTTGAGATTTGGATTTTGGCGTCCCGCTCTCAGCCCCTCCTGTCTCACACACAAGCCCAAACACTAATACACATCCGTGTGTCATGTGTGTTTAGTTACTCCTCCCCTCCACAACCCTCTCATATGTTAACACAAACGACGTCCGGGGGCTCACATATGCTACCCATATTCTGTGTACAGTAGCAGTCATATATAGAGAAAAAGTACGGTAATTATTTTTCTTTCTGTTCAGCCAATGCTTTTTTTTATTTTATGGGATGTTTTTAAGTCTTTAATTCCACTGCTGAAATGAAATATAAAACAATTGTTATTCCTATTCGCCTTTGACCCCTTACCAATTCCCCTGTTTCACAGTCGCATTTGAAACATGCAGCAATTTTCATTCTTTTTGCAGGATTCTGCTTTCTTGGTCGATGACACTCGTAGAAGCTAAAACTAATCGGTCGTTATAACATTCAAATTTATAAATTAGAACTTATTCGAGTAAATAAAAAAAAATATATAAATCGCATCCAGAAACCTTACTTGACAGGTTGAACATCTTTTTAACAGCCGCTGTTAACCTACATAACGCCAATAATAAACATTAAAATTGATATTATCTTTGAGTGTTCTCTGTTACATCCGCGCTTGGTAACAGGAAACAGAACTGTTACATGTTATGTATTTGGGCAGTGCCATGGCTTCTGCGGTTAAATACTGGGCCCCACTTCACGTTACTTCTCTTATTTAATGAAATAATGTCCTTCGGATGCTGACAGTCAATTGTCTGTTCCACAGATTTCAGGTTTTCATGGTACCCGAGGTTTCACTGCCGTGTTCACAAAACCCGAAACAAAATCTTATTTTGATTCACAAGAACATATTCCACCACCTAGACACTCATACAGTGATTCATTCTAATGATACCCCCCCGCATCTACTGCGCGCATCCCACGTGGAATTTTCCACTCAGGTCCCACTACAACAATTGTTATATATTTCTCTTAATAAAACGTTGTGAAGGATACAGATTATGAACTTTTCTCCACCCTCCTTCCACTTATTCTCTTACGTTCATATCTTGTGCTCGGCACCTTGTCATCAAACATTCTCAATTAATTACGTGGTATATTTAATAAAACTGGACCAAATCATGCTGCAAACAGTTCTTAAGCGCAAGAAAAAGAGTGCAAATATCCATCCAGATGATGACCGTTTGTGGATCGAAACGTATACAAATATTAGGTGTGATATTATAATATGAATATCTAAAATACAATATTGTGCATTTTGTTGGTTCTGTGCTGCGAATCCAGCCAGTACACTATGTTCATCTCACCCAACAAGCTGCAGTAGTAGTAACATTCCTGGCTTGTAAATGAAAGTTGCCCAGCTCGAATCTCGACCGGAACACCGGTTCTCCTCTTTGGAATCGTTAACGATTTTCCTCAGATCCTGCAGGCAAACGTGCCTCAATTAGCTGTCGATGGCTGTCTTTCAAATTCTCTCCACCTTGACCTTCACCAGTTATCCTACCATTCGACATATTCCAGTCACTCATGCTGCAAGCGTCGTTAAACAGTCCACAAATAACGGCGATGTTCAGGCAGTGTGTCAGTCACTGCAAAGAATTCAGACCACTAATATTACCTCTGTTCATATAAATCACACACCGCAGAAAACAATCCCTCCTGCCAGATGTCCGTACTTAAGACTCCGTCGTGCACTGTATATCTTGCCTAGACAAGGTAATAAAACTTAAATTAATTACTACTTTCGGTAGTTTCAGTGCCGTCCCCCTAATGTTACTGATACGGTACAGTGAACACCACAAACTGAAGCGTCGTCATTTTATATACAATTCCGTCAGTCTTCCAATCCACTACTTTTTATTCGACATCAAGTGATTATCAGATTTGTTGTAGTTTATTAAATTAACCGAGCAGTTACTAGTCCGCAGCTCCGGTTACGCATACCTTCCTTGTTGGTATTTATAATATACGTATTTTAGACTTGTCGACAAAGAAATAATAATGTAATACTTTAATTAAGAACTTAAGCTTTACACATGTCATTTTGAAAGTAGGGTAAATTCGTCGACCCAGGCCAGGTGGGTAAAAAGGCCACGTAGAATTTAAAGCTAATTCGTGTTTGAAACAAAATAAAAGAGCGAAATTTAAATTCCATAAGTTTTTTCCCCGTCTTAGTGCCTGTTACGTTTTGTAACCTTGAATTGTCAACACTATTCTACATTTCTCAGCCAATAAGCCGTAAAGTGTCTGTCTCTACAGCTAGGTGCATTTCACAGGCTGAATATTCAACAGCAGTGGGACGTGAATGTAATATTATCTCTGAGTACAGTCCGACATGCTTCATTTAGTTTCTATAGATTCAGAATTTACTCCTCTGCAATAACTGACTATTAACTGTCGATTTAATTTATTAGTTAAATCATGCACATTTTCTGAAGTGGCACTTGTCTTTTCATGTGATACGACCCTTTGAAAGTCGCAAATAAGGCCAGGCGAATACTTTAGAGTTCGAGGAATGTATCATTAGAATACAGAACACTGCTGCGAAATTTTATCCACCTAATTGCACATAATATGTTAAACACATATATTATTATATACATATATTATACATATTAGTATATGTTATATTTTCCCACGAGAAGGACGACTGGATTTGATTTGTTCAGCATATGGTCTGCTATCACCAAAGGTTCAATAAACGTTGTATCCGGAATGTCACTGTTGGTATCTTACGTGTTGAGGGTTTTAATTGACTCAGTGAAAATGGCGTGCGATTCTTTCGTCCCTGCATTTTTTAAAATTCTTGTTATCTCACCAACCTTACTTACTTACTCCATGGTGCAGAGTCCTTCTTGAGGAGCTAACTGGTTTGCAGCTAGTCAAGAAATTCCCCGCATTTTATTGAACCCGAAGGTTCATTACCGCATTCACAAGCGTCCGCCACCCGTATCTATCCTGGGCCAGCCCAGTCTAGTCCATATACCCACATCCCACCACCTGGAGATCCATCCTAATATTATCCACCCATCTACGCCTAGGTCTCCCCAGTCGTCTCTTTCCCTCCGGTTTCCCTACCAAGACCCTACACGCCCCCTCTTCTCACCCATACGCGCCACATGCCCAGCCCATCTCATTCCTCTCGATTTCTCAACAACCTTAACGTCAACTAAATTGTTATAAATTCGAAGTTATTTTTATACAAGTTCATTTCTTGATTTCATGGCGCCGCCTTCATTTTCGTGTTTAAAACTCAAAAACAGGTTTCTTAAATTATATTTTTATACTTCAAGGGGGTTAGCTTGCTGTATTCAAAATGTTTTATTCTATTTTGTTTTAAAATTTTTGGAATTTTAGCAAAGTATCGAAGCACATATCTTGACTTACTTACCTTACCCTCGGGTAATAAGGCCACCTCCATCTTTTTTAGATAACAATTTCTTAAGTATCTGAAAATCTTAAATTTCCTAAAACGTGACAAGGACTTATCATGTCCGACAGTTTCTCCTTATATAAATTCACATAAAAACTGTAACTTTAGAAGTGTGGAATATATTCATAAAAGTATAACTTTTTGGCCTTCTTAGCCGACTTCATCCTGTTGGGAATGAGAATTCGAATCACAACTAAGAACTCTACCTCAGTATCTGGCTATCATCTTACATGCTGCCGACACTGTGTGCTGGCAAGTGTAAGCAGTAAATTTCATTTATAATTACTTTTTAGTTAAGCACAATGGTCCTTCTTTCGCCGCTTAGTGTATCTCGGTACATAAAGGTGGTTAATTTCAGTTCCAAGGTGACACATATTTAATTTCTCTTCCTGTCAGAATTTTCAGTTCGAAGTGTAACTCGCTTTCAATAAGTGACTTGGAGGACACCTTCCAGTAATGTCTCTACATACATCAACAGCAAAGGGAATTCTTTCCATTTATCAATACACTAATACAGCATGTCCCTCCGCACCGTCGGTATCCACCTACAAGGGAAGTAATTAACCAACTAGGTGACTAACTTCATGCAGTAGAGTTCTTTGTGAGAAGCTAAGAGTTTCTCAGTTAGTCAAGACATCCCCTCATTTAATATAACGCGAAAGTCCGTGAACTCCATTTATCCCTAACTTGAGCCAGATAAATCCATTCCACGCCCTCCCATTTTACTTCTTGAAGACCCATTTTAATACTCCTTTTACGCTTATATATTTCAAGTGGTCTCTTTCTTTAAGGTTTCAGCACCGAAAATCTAAATGCCCTTTTATTTTCCCGTTGTGTGGCATGTGGCCTGCCCAACTCATCATCGTCTATTATTATATCACCCAAATAATAATTTTTGAATAATATAAATCACGAAAAACCATTATTATGCAATTTTTCATCGTCCTGATACCTCGTTCGTCTTGGGTCCAAGGATCTTTCTTGGCCCCCTGTTCTTGAAGGCTCCCAGCATACATTCTGCTCTTAATATTAAAGACCAAGTTTCACAAGCACGTGCCACTAAAACAGGAAAACTTACAGTTAGGAGAACAAGACATTGTAGACCGAATGGTAGGGAGCATTGCTTCAAAATCTTCTGTCCTTAATTTCTTCTTGCATGAAAATTGTGCTCGTTCGTGTTGTTTCCGAGCATTTTCAAAGGGTTTATTGCCTTCTTTACACGGTGATTTTGTCCAGCAGTCTGCTGACCGAGATACATGAAACATCCTGATGAATTTCAGTCACTTTCCATTTTCTTGAAACTTCCAAATGGCGTATTCTAAACCAACGGCGATGAAGAATCTCTTTGTTTCAGATATTCCAAACACAACATGTATCACGCAGTTGTTTGCATGTCAGAATTTTGCTATAGGTTTCATTTAAAAACAATCCAATTAACTTCAATGCGCATATTAAACAAAACTTTCTTACATCCGAATTATAATCTTCCTTGGTTTCTAGAAACAGCCAATGAGCTGCCCCCACTCTATTCCCATTATTTATGAAGTGCGCAAGATATCTGATTAGTAGGCGACCTATTACGTCGAAAATAACTCTGATGATCCCCAGTAATTTCATCTAAATATGCAGTTAACTTTGCAACAAACATGTTATAAATAATTGTTTATGTTGTTGATAACGCTGTCCTGCCTCGATAATTATTGCAATAATTTTACTGGCATTTTTATAAATTATGTAATTACTGCATCTTGTCACTGTTGAGGCAATTCTTCCTTATTCCACAAGGAATTTGTTGGTTTGCAGATAAAAAAAATACTTGGGATTTAACCCCTGATGGAATTAATTCTGTTGGAACTGCTATCTATTAATTCATATCTTTTCATCCTTTCACTTACAAGGCACATGGTGTCAGAGCCCAGAAGAATCGATCAGAAGAGACACTTTGTTTTATAAAATGATAGTGTATGGAACAGCTTGGAAGAACATAAAACTGGCTAACAGGAGTCAAACAATAAGAAATATGTGTCTGTAATCTCTGGTTCACTTAAACAACAAAAGACAGTGACATAATCGGAAGCAGTATATCCTAACATTATAGGATTTAGATATTTTATGCATAGCATTGACTGCATTTCTCAGGTGCAAAGTGGCATTATTTATGAACCAACTTGTACATCGTAATTTGTATTTAACTGAAAGAACAGGTTGCTTAGTTTAGGCTATTCAATTGTACGCAAAGCCATGTTAAACTAAATCAGAATTACTGCACCATACTTAATTTCACATACGCGTACGAGAACTTTCTTTTTAAACTGTTCACTCTACATTTTAAAGTAATCCAAATTATGCAAATTCCTCTCCCTTACTAAACCGCTACTACATTCAGTTAACCCCAGGTGTTACTACTGGCGTGTGAATTGTATAGAAACCGGCACGTAATTCAGAATATCATACTAGATTGATGACGTATGTAAAGACAGATTATGTGACCACTGAATGTACAATAAAGCGCCTCTGTCAAGAGACTACAAAAGTTATTGCGACCAAAATCAAATTCATGGGTATAACCCACACAGGCCCATGATGGTCCTATTTATTAAATGCTGCCTACCAGCCTAAATTTTTAATGCTGCCGAGAATTATGATAATGAATATCTCGTAAGTACAGTCCAACGCTCCGTAGAAATAAGAACTATGAAACAAAAAATGCCTGCGAGGTTTTATTATTCATTCAGCAGGCGAAGAAATGTCACCGAAGACTAATCACTGTCTTCCTCACAGCCCACAACTGGACTCTATGTAGTTTAGCATATATTGCACGCCTTCACGCGCTATGTCAAATCCATTTTAATATCATTCCGTACGTCTTTCGAGTCATTTGTTGCTGTCAGATTTTCTCGCAAGTATACTTTGTATTTTATCTTCCCCTAAATGGAAGTTAGCTCTGGAAAGACAAGCTTAGATAAGAGTATAATATTAACATTTATTTGATGAAAGTACAGTATGAATGTACGGACTGAGTCAGTCTGGCTAAGGATAGTGTCAGTTTGCTGTCTTTTATGAATACGGTAATGAATTTTGAGGTAAATTCAGTCAAATACACAGATATGAATATATGGCTAAATGATGGTGTTTATTAGCAATAGAAAACTACATGTTTCTGCCTATAGCGGCCATCATCAGGTTTTGACAACTTTCTTGCCATAAGAGTCATACATATTATGCATATCATATATAACTCTTATAGCAAAGAAATTTGTCAAAAACCTGAAGATGGCCGCTATAGGCCGAAACATGTAGTTTTCCATTGCTAATAAACACCATCATTTAGCCATACATTTATATCTGTGTTTTTGACTGAATTTACCTCACCTTACAGTAATGAATATTTGGTTTCCGTAAGAAGCAAGTAATTTCTTGATCGGCTGAGCGATGAACAACTTCTGAAGATGGACTCTTCTGCATAAAGTCAGACCAAGTAAACTTCATTTTAAGCAAGAACAGCCGAAGATCTATGAAGATCCTGTAAAGCTGAGTTGACACCTCTCTTATCGTTTAGAAATTACGTTTTGTTCACACAGTACATTTACAGGTTCCGCATAATTCTCAAAATAAACAGCGATTATTTCCACATAAAACACTGACTGATGTCTGTAATGGAGACGGACTACGTTCACTGTGAGGTGGACATTGATTTGTAACTAGATGAACTTAAGCCGCAAAGAGTTAAGAATGAATACAAAATACACGACGTTTGACGCTCTGTGGAACACCTGGGCTGAGGCAGCCATCGCATTCCTCCGCTTGGTCACATGACAGTAAAGGCAGACGGGTTCTTATTTCCATAGGACTGATTAATGTGACGACGCATGGCTCGGGTGGATTATTGTCATATTGTTGCCAACCCCCACAACTATAATAGCAATGGATTCACTTCATAATAGACACAGAATGAGATTTCTACCTTCGTCACCAAACAGAATATGGCGGGTTTTCTTGGCTCGTGTTCCAGGAATCCTGAGTTCGTTCTCATCCGTGACCAACTGCCTCTACGACTACTGACCCGTAAGATCAAAGCTTATTGATACTGTATTATTTTCCGGGTATCCAGTTGTTTTGTAGATACGTTATGGACATCCTTGGTCCTGAATGAGGACAGTATAAAATAAAAGCAAAATTATCATCTGACGTGTCATTTTTTTTCGTTTTAACCTTCTAAACACAGTGGTTAATGAGAAAACCCTGCTGAACCTGCTCTACCAAACTTAGGATTTTAAGAACTTGCATTTCGTTCACACATTGCATTAATGCGGGTGGTATAATTCTCACAACAAACAGCGATTATTTCCCGAAAGAGTTTGATTTTTGCAATCGTGACCTAATGTTTTCATTGCGGGTCATGAACCATATTCCTGTATGTTATTTAGATGGAAGTTAGGTTCATCAGTTCCATGTACCTCCCTACTCAAAACATTTGACTACTCGTTACTGTACCTTCGTCACTTCCAAACTACCTTTGCCATAAGGAATTTACACAGCCATATGGTTTTCTGTTTTCCTAACGGTAAATATAAATTCTTCTTTTATACTCATAAGATAAACCACCAAGTACGAATAATAAATATGTTCAATCACATATTATTATTCTTCACCAAAATGTTTCGGTCACTCTTGTGACCATAATTAGGGTATCTTATAAAAAGTACACCCTGATAGTGGTAACGAGAGTGGCCGAAACATGTTGGTGAAGAATAATAGTAGGTGATGGAAAATATTTATTACTGTGCATTAGTTGGCTTATTACATAAGTATAACACACACTTTAATTCACGTAAATGGAACATATACTTCTTCTTTTTCTTCTTCTTCATCGTCTTCTTCTTCTTCAGACTTCAAGAGGCTTTACAATCTGTCCGTAAGGCGGTGGTGTATTGTTATCAATAAATATAATTAAAGCTAATTAAAGCTAAATTAAAATTACTTAACTAAAAATAACTGTTAGCCTGTGGTGTCTTGACAGAACTAAGGCTACTTCGGACGTCGCTGTCCGTTTTAACGAAGGAAGAGAAAGAGTTAAAAAAAAAAGGAAGAAGTGAAATACAGGGACACAGAAAATACTGAAAGCATACTTAAAAAAAAAACTGGTGAATTAATTATTGCTCTACAACTTTACTGAAATTACTTTCAATTTTATGCGAAACTTTGGTTGACGTTATGAAGGTGTATGAAAAATGGAAGATTAAAAAATTGTTTCTGAAGAATCAGAAGAGAATTCGCAGAGACAGTATCAAATTTACTGCCTACCCTTGCCAATACATAGTACAGCCATGGTTGTTAGTGACGTTCAGTGTTTCGGCATGGAGTTTGTATTAGCCTTGGATCAGCTGTACTTAAACTTCTTTAATTGCAAGACTAAACTTTAAAATTTAATTTGAAAATTAAGACTTTCCTAATGGTTTTAGCTACAATATACCGTGGTACTGATAATTGAAGTAACCATATTCCGGACGAAGAACAGGTACTTCTGCTTGTTCTGCATGGAAGGAACTGTGTCCTCGAAAAACGATTAAGTATTATAACAGGCCTATAATAAAACACTTTAACATTACCAAGAATACATGGAGTGAACTGTAAAAAAGCTATAAAATTTTAACACATTAAGATTCTTGTCTAAGTGTCCTGCACATTGTGAAGTTACCACGGTGATAAAACCAACCCTCGACAGGGGAAAGAAAGAAAAAGATGACAGATTTATCACTCAGTTAAAATTTCTACTCTGAGTGATACTAAAAGGATTCAAAAGGCTATAACTTTGACACCTGCGTAACGTTGGATATTACTATAACTATGCCATTATCCCGTACAGGAAAATGGCTTTCAAAGTTGGGGATGTCTATCGTAACATGAAATAACTCATGCCACATGAGTTCGCTGTCTTATACATAATAAAAATGGTTAGTATTACTAGAATTACAGAACTGATATCTTTAGGCAGATTTTTATACAGATGAGATGCAAATTTAAAACAAGTTTAAGAAACTGGGCAAAGTTTGGAGGAGGAACAGGAGGAGAAGGAGGATGAGAAAGTGTTGTAAATAGAGAAACTTATTTTACAGCATAACTAAATAGGAATAGAAAACTAAATAGGGTTAGGACTTCATATTTTCAGAACTAGTGGTATAAAATGAAAGACAGGCATATGTACACACATTTAGTGGATGAGCAATGATAAAAAACTTGGTGTTAGCAGTCACATCCAAATAAATGTGGCTGAGCCTTAACAAATTTTATTTGATCTGATTTGAGTACACGTCATGAGAGAGCCTTAAAGCTCTCTCATGAGTTTGAGCAGAAGAGGGAGCGAATCGGCCACCTGGCTACAACAAAAGTTTCTGTCTCTCGTCAAATGATAACTCTTTAAATCGTGGTAGATATTTATCTATATTACGTGCTGTAAGACGAAAAATTCTATATTAATCGCTCAGTGCTTCTATGTCCGTTTCATGATTTTCACAATAAAGAGAGCTAATTTCGTTATACATTATAACTGGTTTGTCCCGTACTGGAGATGTAGTGTGTTTACTCAAAGGTAGGAACTCTTTCTATATATCATTACGTAAACTTCAGGCTTTCAAAGGTGTAAGCAATACAGTAACATAGCAACACAGTAACACAGCAACACAGTAACACAGCAACAGAACAAAACAGTAACACAACAACTTAGTAACACAGCAACACTGCAACACAGTAACACAGTAACAAAGCAACAAAGTAACAAAGTGATGACAAAAATATCTTTCCTTCATTTATACCAATTAAATGGCTATATGTGTTTACAACATCCACATGCATCATACAGTCCACAAACATATCGCCTTTCTTACCCTAGTAAAATTTTTTCGAAAGCGCAGTTTTTCACCCCTCCTTCTAATTGCCCCCTCTTAAACAATATTCCCTTCACAACATCGGGTAATATTCTTCCTGTGGGGCTAGAAAAAAATTTCACACCCATATAAAGGAACAACAAACTGGGTCCTGGGAACTCTTAATATTTATGCAAAATTCTTCAAATATTACACTGAAAGTTAAAGGATTCTGAATAAAATGTTGGTAAGCACTTCCCGCGGTTAATCTGTCATAAATTTTTTCACAAGTACAAATAATTTTGTTCCTTGTCCTCATTTCTAAGTAGATTAAATTGTTTCCTATTCAAATTTAAAATTGCCTTTGCCCACGCCATGAAGGCACATAAATTGAGTAGAGGTACAGCTCCACTCATTCTTAGTCTCTCAATTAGATGGAGGTGAGTGGTCGACTTCACGACCGGGGAAAGAACTCCAGTGAGTGTGTCCCAGACCCCATATGAACCTCTTGGAGAAGGACAAAAATGTCTCGTATCTGCCGAGATTCGATCCGCGGATCGTGCAGCCCGTAGCCCGATCACTATGCAAAATAAGCTATTCCGGCTCCACTATATCCTGTCTGCCCACAGGCAACGTTCCTGGTGGTCGGCAATTAGAAGGAATATACTATAATAATATCAAATAAAACTGCAACGTCCCAGACGTGAGCAAGATAACTGCAGTATTTATGTGCTTGCAGTGGCTACTATTTTGATACGACATTGGCAGCCCCTTGTGGTGCGATTTAGGGCGGGCGCGTGTCCATGGGGTGCAGGGGGGTGCCGAGGCGACAGCTGGCACAGGACATGACTAACGTACACAGAGTGACACAGGCTATCCTGAACACTGGAGGGGCTGTATTGCAGGTCTAACTTGGGAAGAAAGAAATCTCGCTGTTGGTGGAAAACCCTGCCGAAATGGTGGTGATGGTGATGACGACGACGATGATGATGATGATAATGGAATAAAAAATGAAAGTAGCGCAAATTTGTCCGTAATAACTCTCCTTTTCTCTTTTGTTCTGTTCTTTCAATGCGGCTACAAGTGAATACGACAAAGTCCTTAATACGACAGTCTGCAAAAATCTGTCCGCTTGGAGTGGTGTGTTCCATGAGGACGGGCAGACAGGTACAATGCCGGACCTAATACTTGCTTATGGCAAAAGTTTTGCAAAAGCAAAGTTCCATGATGACAGGCAGACAGGTACAATGCCGGAGCTAATACTTGCTTATGGCAAAATTTTTGCAAAAGCAAAGTTCCATGATGACGGGCAGACAGGTACAATGCCGGAGCTAATACTTGCTTATGGCAAAAGTT
>Ga0131853_10005729_pt1 | contig 22447 bp, 19 predicted proteins | sample TergutLab28metaG_FD_92764 | JGI IMG/M metagenome (GOLD analysis project Ga0131853, IMG submission 92764) | Labiotermes labralis P1 segment gut microbial communities from Petit-Saut dam, French Guiana - Lab288 P1 (version 2) (version 2) | ecosystem: Host-associated > Arthropoda: Insects >... | reverse complement strand
GAGGCTACCACAGGGATACGGGTTGCTGCCGCAAAATTGTGGAGACACAATACGTTGGCTTGAACAGTCCATGTCGAAACCAAGGCATGGAATAGTGCAACTTCATCGCCCTGTGAAGCTAAAGCTCAAACGGTAATGCGATTGCGTATAGCGCAGTCTCATGTTTTGTGTTTTTCCCTTGCCGCAGGCGGAGTACCTTTGGCAAGGGTTTTTTGCGCCAAAGGAGGAGGGGGATGGTTGTATGGATACAGACGGTAGTAGGAAAAACAGAAAGAATTTGACAGGACATTTTTACAGGTTGCGAAACTTAGGAGGATTTCAAACCTCCTAAAACCGGAATTGGAGGGACACAATGCTATACGAAAAAATCATTTCGGCTTTTATTGAAAGCAAAGACATGGAAAGCCTGAAGGCCGTATTGGGTGATGCTGAGCTCATGGAGATTCTGCACGCTTTTCACGACCTGACCCCGGAGGAGCAAGTCATTGTATTTCGGCTGCTCCCCAAAGACGATGCCCTGTCCATCTTCGAGGAGTTGGACACGGACGAACAGCAGAATCTGTTGCGCTCGTTCACAGATGAAAAGACAATCGAATTCGTCAACGAACTCGCCCCGGACGACAGGGTCAAACTACTGGAAGAAATGCCCGCCGTGGTGGCGAAGAAACTCATCAACTCCCTCTCCCCGGAGGAGCGGAAAGTCACAAACGTGCTTCTGGGTTACGCCCCGGAGACAGCCGGACGCATCATGACCACGGAATACATTTCGCTCAAGCGGGATATGACCGTGGAGCGAGCCTTAGAGAAAGTTCGTCGGCAAGCCAAAGAGAAAGAGACCATTTACACCTTGTATGTCACGGACAACTCGAAAAAACTAGAGGGTGTACTCTCGCTCAAGGACTTGCTGATGGCGGACGGCGGCGCGAAAATCGAAGCCATCATGACCGAAAAGGCCATCAAAGCCTCGACCGATACAGACCAGGAAGAAGTCGCCCGTCTGCTGCAAGAACTCGACCTTTTGGCTTTGCCCGTTGTGGACAAGGAAGACCGCTTGGTCGGTATCGTGACGATTGACGATGCCGTGGACATCTTGGAAGAAGAGGTTACGGAGGATATCTTCGACCAAGCCGGTCTTGCGGATATCACGAAAAAAGAGACCAGCCGTAGCGAGGTGCTCGTCAGCGGCAGTTTGTGGGCCATTTGGAAAGTGCGCTTGCCGTTTTTGCTCATCACGTTGATTGCCGGTTTTCTCGCCGGGATGGTGATTGAGGGCTTTGAGGAAGTGCTGGAGGCCACCGCCTTTGTCGCTTTCTTCATCCCGCTCATCATGGACATGGGCGGCAATGTGGGGACGCAGTCCTCTACCGTGTTCGCCCGCGGCGTGGTGCTGGGACATATTCAGGTTAAGCATTTCTTCAAGCACTTTTTCAAGGAGATTGGCGTTGGATTCAGTATCGGCACACTAGTCGGTATCATGGCCGGTACGATTGCCGCCATTTGGCAGGGATTGCCCATGTTGGGTCTGGCAGTCGGACTTGCACTCGTGGTGACGATGACATTGGCCGCATTGCTCGGTTTCTTGGTGCCCTTTGTGCTGATTAAGTTCAACGTAGATCAGGCGGCGGGCTCTGCACCGATTATCACATCGATTAAGGACATCGCGGGGCTGTTGATTTACTTTGTGTTTGTTAGTATTTTCTTGGGGAATTTGCTGTAGATGAAGTCTGATAGCGAAAAAATAAGGGTGGCTTTTTAGCCGCCCTTTTGCTTGATTGAAACCTTGGGTTTGTCTGCCGGCGAGCCAACGTATGAGCAAAGCACCCAATAGGTATGTGCCGCACCAAAATACACGCCGACGTAATGCAGGGGCGCGCATTGCGCGTCCGCACGTTTCGGCTTGCGCAATGCAGGATGAAAGACGCGGACGGCCAATGGGCGCCCCTACAACGACACCCCGACCCCATCCCCCAAAAACGCAAAGGAGCACCCGCATGTACTACCCCCTCCAAATCCCCTGCATCCTAAACAAATCCTTCTCCCAACACGTCTCTTACACGGAAGAAATTGTGGAATCCCTCCAAGATTTCCTCATCTGCCTCTGGGAAATGAGGCCCCGCTCATCTGAGCGGGCGTTTGCTACGAATGTGATAGTCATAGACGGATGTATCGACCTCGTCGTTGATTTCGATGCCAAACACATCGGCTATGCCGGGATGAGTAAAACCGTTTTTCAAGACAAAATGGACCTGCCCGGCAGATTTTTGGGTGCGCGGCTCAAACCGGGTGCTTTTGCGGAGTTGACAGGTTTGCCCGCAAAGGCGGCGATGGATACCTATCTTCCGCTCGAACGGGCAGATGCAAATTTTGACACGGCACATTTCTTCTCCCTCTCGTTTGAAGAGATGAAGCCGTATCTGACAAGCTACCTGCGACAGCGCGCAGACGGCAAAACGCCCGGTCGATTTGTGACGCTGTTTGATGAACTCAGCGATAATCCGCCTGCCACTACGGCGGAGTTATATCGGCTGCTCCATTTTAGCCCGCGCCAGTGCCAGCGGCTCTTTCTGAAACACTATGGCATCACGCCGCAAATGGCTCTTTCCGTACTGCGTTTCCAGCATTGCTTGGAACGCCTCACATCGGACGAAGCGACACCGAGCGGGCTGTTGGAGACAGCCGCCTACTACGACCAGTCCCATTTCATCAAGGACTTCAAGCGTAACATCGGTCTCACGCCGTTTGAGTATCTGGACATGCAAAAGATGTCGCATATATACAATGCAGAAGCGTCCGCGTCTGCTATCATAGATTCATATCCAAAAAAACAGGAGGAACACACAATGCAATTCAATCAAACCATGCTGAATGTTTTGGTACGCAAAGACTATGGTGCGTGCTTTGACTTCTACACAGAGAAGCTGGGCCTCGTCCCGACTTGGGGCGACAGAAGCGGCCCGTACACGTCCTTCGCTGTGAAAGAGGGTGAGCCGCCGTGCTTTGCCATCTTCGCCATCGCCAATATGCCCATGTTCAAAGGCTACACGGTGCCGTGTGCTACTGAGCAGTCCGATACGCTGATGGGAGCCATCCCGACGACTGACGTGGATGCAGACTACAAGCGTATCAAGGAAGCGGGCGTCGAATTTCTCGGCGAGCCGCAGACCATCCCGGAGTGGGGGATGCGTTGCACCTATTTCAGAGACCCCGAGGGCAATCTGTTCGGGCTTTACGGTGAGGGCGAGATGTAATGGCGACGGAAAAACGCACATTTGAGCAGTTCTTGGCCGATGTAGACCCGCGCTATCAGCCTTTTCTCCAAGACCTGTACACCTATCTGGCCGACCACGGCTGCAAAGCGACGTGCGAAGCCAAGAAGAGCGGTCCGTTCGCATCTTATAAGCATACGAAGTCGAAAAAATCCATCGTCAACTTCCTGTCCCGCAAAACGGGGATGCGCATTCGCATCTACGGGGAGAGCGTGGGTAACTACCTCGATTTCCTGCAAACATTGCCGGAGGAGATGGTGCAGTCCATCGAGGGAGCCGGAGATTGCACGCGGCTGACGCAGAACGCTTGCAGTCCGAAGTGTATGGGCTACGATGTCATAATCGACGGCAAGCGGTTCCAAAAGTGCCGGTATGGAGGATTTGAGTTCCCGGTGACGGAGGGGAACGAGCCTTATATCAGGTCATTTATAGAGTGCGAAGTAAACGGAAGAGCGTAGGTGCAAAAACACAAGGACGGCAACACGCCGTCCTTGTGTTTTTCGCATACATACCGTATAATGTTGCCATCTTCACAGCGGAAAGGGGTGCGTTATGAAAACGTACATAAAACGAACTCTATACATCCTGTTCATCTTCGCCCTCATACTTCCTCTCGCCGCCTGCGGCAGCGGGGACAATACGGCAGGGGATGCCGGCATCAACGAGGACTTCATCGGAAAATACATCTATCTCTCCACGCAGCTCGCTCTCCCGGAGCTGCCGGAGCGGGTGCAGGGTACGGCTCACGGGGACAGGATTTTCTACCTGCACACCGACCAAGACGAAATCGTAATTACAAGCATAACGGCTGACGGCACCGACCCGCAGATGACCCGTATATCCCGCCCCGAGGCCGGTGCGGAAATCATAGGCTTCCGCATCACGGAGACGGGCGGGTTTGCGATAATCACCGCAGACCACGAACGGGAGCGGGTGCTCTACGCCGAGTACGGCACGGACGGCAGAGAGGTTTTCACGCGAAACCTCTCGCACATCGTCCCGCAGGGCAGTTGGTTTTTGGTGACGCACGCATTCTTCGCCGCCGATGGGCGCATGGTGCTGACCGCTCGAACGGAGCGTGGGGATGTGCTCTGTCTGTTGGGTGCTGACGGCACGCTGCTCGGACAGTTAGAGCCGGACGCATTCGGCGGTATCACCGCGTTGCAAGACGGCCGCGTCGTGGCCTTCGACGGAAACGCCCTGCGGGAAATTAACTTTGCCGCAGGAGATTGGGGTGAGACACTATCTTTCACCATGTCCGGGGTGCAGGCCCTGCATCCCGCAACTGAGGCGCACCCCTTTGACCTGCTGGCGGATGACGGCCTCCGTCTCTATGGCTACAACCTGACCACGAACGAGCGCACGCCGCTCCTGAATTGGGTTGAGGCGGGCATCGCCGCGCAATCGACAGATGTGGGTTTTTTGGACGATGGCCGCATCTCTGTCGTCGTCCGCAGATTGGGTGCCCCCGCTGCAATCACCGTATTAACGCGCACCGCAAGAGCCGACCTGCCGGACTATACGGTTATCACCTTGGGCGGCTTGGCGTTCAACGATTGGGTTCTCGACGAAGTAGTCGCATTTAACATGGAAAATCGGGACTATCAGATTCATGTGGTGGAGTACGATGAGAACTGGAGAACTTCATGGGACGGCCGGGAAGCGGCTGAGTTCCGATTTTCGACAGACCTCATGACGGGCAACGCGCCCGATATCATCCTTGTTCCGCCCGACATGGGGGACGCCTTGATAACACAGGGACTTTTGGCCGATTTCTATCCTTTGATCGACGCAGACCCGGCACTCTCTCGTTCGGATTTCTTTCCCAACATTTTGCAGGCGATGGAGGCACCTGACGGGACGCTGCCCATCATTTCGGAATCCTTCGACATTTCCACGATGGTCGGTATGCCCGCTTCTGTAGGGCATGTGGATTCTTGGACGCTTGCGGATTTTATCGCGCTCCTCGAAGCGGAAGCGGCGGACATGCCTTATATTATGGGCGACTGGGTGGCGGGTGAGAGCATAGTATTCTACGGGTATGAGAACTTCATCGATTGGGAGGCGGGCATCGTTGCGTTTGACAGCCCGGCCTTTATCGACTTGTTGGAGGTTGCCGCTCGTTTCCCCCGCCCCTCGGATTTCCCGGACCACGGTTCGTGGCACGGCAATCCCGACTACACCCGTATGCGCCGAGGCGAACAATTGTTAATGCACGCTTGGCTTTCGCCGCTCATGTACCGGGAAATTTCGGCCGCTCTGGACGGCGTTCACGCGCTCGGCTTTCCTGTGGGCGCGGGCGGTGTGCATCGAATCAGCGTGCAGGAGCAGTTTGCGATTAGCGCGGTGTCTCCGCATCAGGCGGCGGCGTGGCAGTTCGTGCGGCGGATTCTCTTGCCGGAGTTTCCTATATTTACATGGACATCGTTTCCTTTGCAGATGGGCCGATATGACGAGATGATTGCCGATGCCGTGACCCCGAAGTTCGATAGCGAGACAGGTGAAGAACGGTCCGTTTTTTACGCCTATATCTACGAAGGTCTGACGATTCCTGTCCTCGCCATGACGGTGGAAGAGGCCGCAAGCCTCCGTGTGATTGTGGAGAACGCGCGTGTTTTTTCTCGTTTGGATGAACGCGTGTGGGACATGGTGCAGGAGGAGTTGCAGCCGTTTTTCGCAGGCGACAGGTCGGCGGTGGATACGGCGCGGGTCGTGCAGAACCGGGTGCAGATGTTGTTGCATGAGCGGGGGTAGGAAAATGAAAAAAGTGCGAGGAGAAAACACGCCTCGCACCTGCTCGGTTATTGTGAACAATAAAGTTTAGAAAAACATGTTAAACGAATTGAAAAAGGAATCCCAAGGGAAGAAAAGCATCGTCATGGTAAAACTAACAGCCCAAATAGTACCGATGATGGAACACACGAGACCTGCGGTCGCCAGTCCGCCGCCGTCATGCTGTCTCGATTTGATAGCCAGAACAAGCCCGATGACACCCAAGATAACGTCAATCACGGGAACGGGCAGGGTCATGGCGAGAATGCCGCATACGAGAGAGGCTGCCGCCATACCCTTGTAGCTCTTTTGCGGTGTTGGAGTTGGGGTGTGTTGAAATTGCTGATCCATAAACTATTCTCCTTAAAAATAATGTAGTCCGGTATTAGAACCAAACGTCAAATGAATCCCAAGGTGATGGGATGACGCCGTAGAACTGGAGCGTAAATTGAATTGCGGCAATGGTACCGAGAATTGACAATACGAGACCTGCAACGGCCAACCCGCCGGCCTTGTGTTTCATGGAAATCCCGGCCAAGAAGAGGCCGACGACACCCGCGATGACATCCAAAACGGGGATGGGGACGACCAGAGCGACAATACCCAACACCAAAGACGCGATTGCCATACCCTTGTAGTTGTTCGGCGGTACAGCCCCGCCGCCCGGAGTTTCGTAATCCATAGCACTTTTCCTCCAAAATGATATATGATAATCTTGCTTTATATATTATATAGCATATATATATATATATAATGTCAAGAGTTTTGTCGAAAAAAACGAAAAATAATCGAAAATACTTACTTGTGTTACGTAAAGGTGGTCCCTTGCCCGCAGGTGACCGGGGGGAGGGTGGATGGCAAGGTCAAGGGAACGGACGGCCAAAGGCCGCCCCTGCAAAAATTTGCCAACCCGTGTAGGGGCGGCCTTTGGCCGTCTGCTGTATCAGCACTTGAAATCTCCGCCAAATTCCGATATACTATTCAAGATATGAACACAACTACCCACATCCACCCCCAATTGAGCGGCCCGTTGGCGCACGCTTATATCATCAGCGGAGACGATGCAAGTCAGCGCAGGACGTTGGCCGACCGCATGGCTCGTTCGCTGGTTTGCGATGCCGTGAGCATCGCGCGGCCATGCGAGGGCTGTGCCGCTTGCGAAAAGGCCAATCGCGGCATCCACCCGGATATACAAATCGTCGGCCCCGCCGAGGGCAAACGGGAGATTCCTGTGGCCACGGTGCGGGAGATGGTAGCCGACGCGCCGACCCTGCCGAACGAGGCTCCGGCGAAAGTCTACATCGTGGAAGAGGCCGACACGCTCAATCCCAGCGCACAAAATGCTTTCCTCAAGCTGTTGGAGGAGCCGCCGAGCTTCGTGACATTCCTGCTGTTGGCGGAAAATCCCTTGGCACTCCTGCCCACAGTCCGCTCCCGATGCGTCAGCTTGAGCCTTGTCCCGACAGACGATGTAGGGGGCGGTGTCCTCGACACCTCGACGCAGGAGTTGGTAGACGGCTTCCGCAAAGCCTTCACTTCGGGCGGAATGGACTTACTCCAATTCTGTGTCGCCCTCGAAAAAACGGAACGCTCAACTCTCGTTGCTTTCGTTGAAACTTGTCACGCAGAACTCATTGCCGCATTGGGCAAGCGGGATAGCGACAGGGGAGAGCTAATCCGAGCCGTAGACCTCTTCGACAGCCTGCGGACAGATTTGCGATTTAACGTCAGTACCGGCCACATATCCGGTAAAATTCTGGCGACACTAATTTGACCCATCCACTATAGGGGGCGGCGTTCTGGACGTCCCGCATCTATCGCGGCGTCCCCCGCACATAAAAGGAGAAATCCATGACAGAAGTAGTCAGCGTAAGATTCAAAAATCGGGGCAAGAGTTATTACTTCGACCCCAAGGGCCATAGCGTCAAAACAGGCCAGCCCGTTATCGTGGAGACGAGCAAGGGCTTGGAGTTCGGCGAGTGCATTCGAGGCAATTTTCAAGTGGAGCCGGATAAGGTCATTCCGCCGCTCCGCCCCGTGCGCCGTTTGGCATCCGAGACGGATATCCAAACTGCCGAGATGAACAAGGCGAAGGAGCAGGACGCGTTCCGCACAGGTGTGGAAAAAATCCGTGAACACGGCTTGGACATGAAACTCGTGGACGTGGAATACAATTTTGAGGGCAATAAAATCCTCTTCTTCTTCACCTCCGACGGCCGTGTAGACTTCCGCGAGCTGGTGCGCGACCTCGCCGGGGTATTCCGCACCCGCATCGAACTGCGGCAAATCGGCGTACGGGACGAGGCGAAGATGCTTGGCGGCCTCGGCATCTGCGGCAAGGAATTTTGTTGCAGTCAGTTCCTTGACGACTTCCAGCCCGTGAGCATCAAGATGGCCAAGACGCAGAATCTCTCGCTCAACCCCACGAAAATCTCCGGTGCCTGTGGGCGGCTCATGTGCTGTCTCAAATACGAGCAGGACGCCTACGAGGATTTGGTCAAAAACGCCCCCAAGATAGATTCCTACGTGGAGACCCCGGACGGAGCGGGGACAATCACGGAAATCAACCTCCTGCGTCAGAAGGCAAAGGTACGTCTGGAAAAAGGCGGCGACCCGGCGGTCAGCTATTATCCCTTGGCGGAAATCGAATTCATCAAAACCGGCAAACAACGCCGCGCCGAACTTATGGCCGAGGCGAAAGAGCAAGAAGCGAGCGGCGGCGGACAAGGCGACAGGCAGGGCGGCCCCGCGCACCGCAGTCTTCGCCAGAGCATCAGCCCCAACAGGCAGCAAGCCCCCCGTGACGGCGGGAATCGGCGGCCTCCCGCACAGACGCAGGAGCCGAAGCGGGAACACCGAAACGACAGGCCGCAGGCGGCTGAGGGCGCATCCGATGGGGAGCAAAAGAGGAAGCGTCATCGCCGCAAAAGACGTCCCGGCGGCAAGCCCGGCGAGGGCGGAAACCGTTCGGGCGGGAATCAGTCGGAATAATTTGGGCGATTTCTGAAAAAGGACTTGCAATTTATAGAGTTGCGTGGTAAAATGGCTTTCCGTGAGTAACGATACACTGTCTAAGGAGGTGTTTTAGAAGATGGCTAATATCAAATCATCCGCAAAGCGTGCAGAGATTGGAAAAGTCCGTGAGGCGAGAAACAAAGCGAACCGCACACGGTTAAAGACGACCCTCAAGCGTTTCGACGCGGCAGTGGTCGGCGGCGACAAGACCGAAGCGGCGGCTGCATACACAACGGCAGTCAAGACTGTTGACAAAGCTGCGGCCAGAGGCCTGTTGCATAAGAACAATGCAGCCCGCAAAAAAAGCAGTCTGACCAGACGGCTTGACGGCATGGCGTAGACGTAACATATGGAAAACAGAGGTGCGATTGCACCTCTGTTTTTTTGTGTATGGGGGTGTGAGGGGCGTTGTCCTTATCGCACCCTACGGGGGATAGGTTCATTGTAGGGGGCGGCGTCCCCGACGCCCCGCGGCATTGTTGTTTCGTAGGGGCGGCCTTTGGCCGTCCGCTTTTGACCTTAGGCCCCTTCGCTTGCGAGGGGGCTGTCGCCGCAGGCGACTGGGGGAGAGAACTCCCTCCGCCCCTTCGGGGCACCTCCCTCGCAAGCGAGGGAGGCTTTGTGCGCCTATTACACTCACTTGCGGGGGTAGGGGTCTTTCACATCTGTTCTCCCTATCAAATAATCAACACTAGTGTTGTAGAATTCCGCGAGTTTTATTAAAATTTCATCCGTAACCTGTTGTGTGCCTGTTTCGATATAGCTATATTTCCGCTGTGTAATTCCGATAGCGGTTGCAACATCTATTTGTCTGAGGTCTGCATCTGTTCTCAAATCTTGAATACGATTCTTCATCTCATCACCAAGTGTATTTTACAATAGATAGAATTTATCTATTGACTTGTAGATAAATTTTATCTACAATGGACGGTGAGGTGATAACATCATGGAACTATTCAAAGAAATCCTAATCAACGTACTGCAAAAAGAAGAGGTCCAAGTCACGTTCCCAGGTTTAACAGTAGCCATGGGCGAATTGATAGACAGTCAGGCATATGAGGCCTTAGAAAAGATAAAGGCCATCATTCAAAATGACAGCCTCAGCGAATTTATGTGTATCGAAGAAATCGTATGTGTATTGGAAGCCTACGGCAGCAGCGGCGGGAATCGGCACGATTTTTGATTCAGCCTACACCAACCGCCGCACCAATTCTTCCCTGCTCCCGTCCAACAAATCAATCATCGGCAGTTCAATCATGGTATACGCGCCCGGCATCTGCTTTGCGCCCGCGCGCGCGCACGCGGCCATTGCCTGCGCCGTCAACGCCGGATTGTTGATTTTCATGTTAAATTCAAACAGCTGATTATGCGTCTGGCCCGACACGCCTTTGCGGACGAGATTTACACCGTGTCCCACGTCAATCAGCGCGTCCACATCACGTTCGAGGTATACATGTGTCTCATCGCTTGCGAAATAGGGGTCGGCTTTGATTTTTGCCGCGATATCGTCGAAAGCATAACCTTCCTTGAGTTCCACGTACACCAGTCGTCTGTGGACGCCTGTCCCGAGCGGGATGGTCATGGACAGGGCGTTTTTCACGCCTTCAATCGCTTTGACGGCGACGGTATGTCCCATGCTCATGCCGGGGCCGAAGTTGGTAAACGTCTTCCCGCCCGGCGCGAGAACTTCCAATAGTGCGCGGACAACAGAGTCGCCGCCGGGGTCAAAGCCCGCCGAGACGATTGCCGTACTTCCGCCTTTTTTTGCGGCGGCATCCAAGCGTGTGCGCAGTTCCCAGATATCCGTGTGGATGTCATAGCTGTCAACCGTGCTGATGCCCTGCAGGAGACATTTCTCCGCCACCTCCGGGATTGCACGGGTCGGCGTGCAGAGGATAGCTGCATCCGGCTTTGGATTCAGTTTGCTGATATCGTCCGCAACGGGGACAGAGGCGGTCACTTTGTGCATGGATTGTGCACGCATGACAATGCCGCAGAGTTCCATATCTTTTGCTGCCTCGATGGCTTCCATGACGGCCTTTCCGATGTTGCCGTAGCCGACTATTGCTATTTTAAGCATGTTTGATCACCCTTTCGTTTCTCATTTCACGCTCTATTCTACCATAGTGTTTACTGTGTTTTCAACCGGGAGACACAATTTTTGAGCCTGTGCTCATACTTTGCACATTATATCACTTTTGTGCCGTCTGGGGCCTTGGTTTATCCCGGATGTTATTGCATCTGTTGTAATTCCGGTCCTGACACCGGTATGGGAGATTGTACGGTGTGTTTCCACTTTTTTCATGCACGGGGAAAGGGAGCTACTTGCGTTTGCGTTGTACAAGGAATACGACACACAGGCAAATCGCCGCATAGGCCGCCCAGAAAACGGGCAACGCAATCACAGGCTGTACAAGCAAGGGGTACGGGGCGAGGATACCGGAGAGCAGCGAATTATAGAGGAGTGACAAGGGGATAAAGGTGAGCGGCCAAATGTTTATTGTCCAAAACAGACGTTTGGCCTGTGCTGTATGCTGTGTAGAACTCGCCATGCCGACCCCGAAAATCATACACCCGATAGCCATGAAAATCACGCCGATGGCCAAAGCGGTTGCAGTTTGTTCTTCATACCATACCGCAACGGTCAGGGCGAAGCCCATGACGTTCCAAAACGTGGCGATTATTGCAAATATTTTTGCGTTCTTTAGATTTGCGCGCCAAGCCGCCCCGGGTAATTGCGGTTGCGGCTCTATGCCTTTGAGCAGGTAGTCCGTCGTGACTTCAAAGAAGTCGCTGAGGAGGATGACTTTGTCCATGTCGGGCAGGCTCTGTTCACTCTCCCACTTGGAAACAGCCTGTCGGGAGACCCCGATTTTGTCGGCAAGTTCTTCTTGCGAGATGCCTTTTGTTTTGCGTAAAGATTGGATTCTGTCTGCGATGTTCATGCGTGACACTCCTTTTGGTTGATGGTGTCATCTTAGCAAAAATCACGGTTGCGGAGCCACCAATCGCGCTTGGTTTTTCGGCAACCAACGGTTGCGAAGCGTGTTAAATCAAGGGGTTCGATGTGCATCCGCAGTAGTTTTGCCGATACAGTCCCAATTCCTTGGCGAGTGCGACGCTGCGCTGATAGCCGCCCTGCTTTTTGAAATCGGCGGAATGATAGGGGATGCCGTATTTTGCACCTGCATCCATGCCAATCTCATTCAGCCGTGCCGCATCTTTGCGGGGGCTGACGGAGAGGGTGGTGGTGAAGGTGTCGAAGCCTTCGGCTTTGGCGAGACGGGCGGTTTCCTCCAAGCGGAGGGTGAAACAGCGTGTACACCGTGCGCCGCCCTCGGGTTCGGCATCCAAGCCCGCTGCGATCGCCGCAAATGGAGCCGGGTCGTAGGGGGCGGCGATGAGCGGGGCTTGAAAGTGCTCTGCTACTGTCCGTTGGGCCTCCAACCGCTGCTCATATTCAGCTTCCGGGTGGATGTTGGGGTTATAGAAGTAGAGCGTGACGGCAAAATGTGTCTCCAACCGCTCCGACACGGCAGTAGAGCAGGGGCCGCAGCAGGTGTGGAGGAGCAGGGTGCGTTTCTGAGGGTTCAATTCAGGGTAACTGTGTTGTTTTTTCATGGTAACCAGTATGGACGTTTGATTTATGTTTGTCAACCTGTGAGGTGGGATTGTGAAAGAGGAATCCCTTCAAGAGCGAGTTAAATAAGTGCGGCTCCTGCAACGCGAGCCAAAACGCATCAGCTCGGGCGGAATGACCCCGCCCCTGCAACAACAGCAAAACCAACGGGCCGATGTGGGCATCGGCCCCTACGAAGAGCACCCCCCGCCGTCTGCGGTGACACCCCACTAAAGGAGGGGAATAAGGGCAAGGGCGGCCGCACGGGGTTGTCCTTACGGATAATTCTCCAAAGTATCAAACGCATACCCCTCCGCCCTCAGTCCCGCAATTACCCGCGGCAAAGCCTCGACGGTGGCGACCTTACTCCCCGTATCGTGCATCAATACAATCAGTCTATCCGGTTTATTCGCCCGACCCATGACGTTCGCCGCCAACGCATCGGGGTCACGGCTCGCGGGCGAGGGGTCGGTGTCGCCGTTGGAGACATCCCAGTCGAAGACGCGGTAGCCCAATTCCTCCAAAATCTCCCGTCGGCGGGCGATGACGGAGGTGTTCCAGCTCTGCGACCCGCCGGGGAAGCGGAAGAGCTTAGTCTCGTGGCTAAATTTCTTTTTTAACCATGCGTCAGCCCGCTCTATGTCTGCACGGAAGAAAAGCCCGTCATCGGCAGAACTGTAGAGCCGCTTGTAGTCGTGGGTGTAGCTGTGGTTGCCCATAGCGTGCCCCTCACGCAGAATGCGCTTGTAAATGTGGTCTACACCCTCATAGGGCAACACGAAAAAGGTGGCTTTTACATCCTCGGTATGGAGGATGTCCAGGATAGGAAGCGTGACCGACTCGGAGGGGCCGTCGTCTATCGTGAGATAGGCGATTTTTTGCGGTGGAACATTTGGGGGTTCTTTTACGTCATATGAAATATGCGGTGTCGCATGGGTGAGTAAGAGTACAAGCGATAACAGTACCAATTTGCACATCGTTTAGCCGCCTCCTTTCAGGTCTACTACATATGGTGGCTTGATGCCCCAAGTGTTACACTTGTAATATCTTGGAATCCACGGCATACAATTTCTTGGAGCCTTATGCAGGAAAAGTTAAATTCTCTAGCATTTTTCTGCGGATTTTGTTGACGAATGCCGAGTTTTGCGGTATGCTAGAAGTGTTGTTGGGCAATCTATACCATATCTTGTGGAGAGCACAATTTTTCAGAGGCACTTACAAATGACAAAACGCATTGGAATTTATATACATATCCCTTTTTGCATCAGCAAATGTGCCTATTGTGATTTTTACTCCGTGGCTGACGGGGAGCGGTTGATGTCATGTTATCAGCAGGCTTTCATCGGGCAATTGGCCGAGTCGGCACCTGTGTTGGACGGGTATTATGTGGATACCGTCTACTTCGGCGGCGGGACGCCCAGTTATTACGGAGCAAAGCGGATTGCAGGGCTGTTTAATACCTTGAAAGACCATTACAAGGTATTATTGGACGCCGAGGTCACCGTGGAGGTCAACCCCGATTCCGTTTCCGGGAAAGATTTGCGGCTTTTGCGCAAGGAGGGAGTCAATCGGCTCTCAATTGGGGTACAGACGGCGGATGACGGGCTGGCTAAGAGTTTGGGTCGGCGGCATACATTTCGGCAGGCGGAGCGGACGGTGGAACGTGCCCGCAAGGCGGGCTTTGAGAATATCAGTCTCGATTTAATCTACGGTCTGCCCGGCCAGTCTAAGGCGGATTGGGCCGATACGCTCAATCGGGTGATTACGCTTCGGCCGGAACATGTGTCCTGCTACGGGCTTCGGATTGAGGAAAATACGCCGCTGCATGTGTTTCGGGACAGTCCGCTGATTCCCGGTGAGGATGATCAGGCGGACATGTACCTCTTCACGGTGGAGGCTTTGCGGGACGTGGGGTATCGGCAGTATGAGGTCTCGAACTTTTCGCTCCCCGGTCGGGAGTCGAAACATAATCTCAAGTATTGGAACCGAGAGGAATATGTGGGCTTCGGGCCGTCGGCGCACTCTTATGTGGGCGATTTGCGGTACAGCTATATCAAGGGTGTGGAGGAGTATCTGGAGGCCTTGGAGGGCAAACGGGATATTCTGGCATCCAGCGATGATATCCCAAAGAGTGAGCAGGCCGTTGAGTATTTGATGCTGGGGCTGCGCACCACACGGGGAATTACGGGCGAGGAATACTACGGCGTTTACCAGTCCGGCTTCGGGCCGATTGAGGCTTTGTTGCTGGACTACGAGAAACAGGGCTGGGCGCATAGAATCAACGGACGTTGGAGCCTCACACCTACGGGATTCCTGCTCTCCAATCAACTTATCAGCGATATTTTGGATGCGCACACAGAACAGCGGTTCACGGTGGGAATGCCTTGGAAGAAAAACGAATATGCGGCCTACATGGCGCAGACGGAATTGAAGTAGAAAAATCCCGAAATTGGCATTGTAGGGGCGTGCGTCCCTACAACGCTGAGGGAAAAGATAACAGGTGGGATGAAATATGACAAGAGCAGTAAAACAAAAGAGAAAATCGAAGAAAAAGAAAATTGTACTAATCATCGTCATAGTGCTTTTGGTACTGGCCGTGCTTTCGGGCGGGGCTTTGGCGGCGGTAGGGGTTTCCGTGTCGAACGGAGACACGATTTTCCCGAATGTGTCGGTGAACGGTGTGCCTGTCGGCGGGTTGACCTTGGAACAGGCGGCAGACAGACTGGAAGCTCCCATGGAGGCCGACAGGACGGAGCGGGCTGTGGCGGTGTATTTCCCCGGTGATACTGTGATTGAGATTACAGCGGAACAGGCGGGGCTTATCTTTACGGGCAGAGAGGCCGCTGAGATCGCCTATGCGTTCGGGCGTGACGGCAATATTTTTACATCCGGCTGGAACTTCTTGCGAGGACAGATTGTCTCTGTAGATATCGACCCCTTGACGCATGCGTCGGCCAATCGGGAATTGATTCGTATGGCCGTGGAAGAAGCCGGGGAAGAGATTGATCTCTTGTCCATGGGGGCGTATGAGGTCGTGGATGACTATTTGGTGGTGGTGAAAGGCCGCTTGGTGTTTACCTTTGACGAGGACAATCTCGTGGAGATGATTGCCGAGGCGTTTTCTAAGGGGGCGCATGAGCCTGTCTCCTATGAGACCGAGACCTCTGAGCCGGAGCCGATTGATTTAGAGGCTGTGTATGAGAACATTTTTACAGAGCCGGAAAACGCTGTCTTTGACTTGGAGCTGGAAGAGCCGACGGAACATGTGTTGGGCGTAAGCTTTGACGTGCCGTTGGCGCAGACACGCTTAGAACTCGCCGGCATGGGTGAGGAAGTGTTGATTCCGCTGATTTTCACAGAGCCGGAGATTACCACGGAGTTTCTGCGGGAGGTCTTGTTCCGAGATGTTTTGGCGACCTCCACGACACGGCTGACCGCAGATGAGAACCGGAACACGAACATCGTGCTGGCCTCGGCGGAGATTAACGGGATGATTTTGAACCCCGGGGACCAGTTTGATTTTAACACCGTAGTCGGTCAGCGGACGCCGGCGAGAGGATTCCGCCCTGCCGGAGTTTTTATCGGCACGGAGATTGTCCAAAATACCGGCGGCGGGATTTGTCAGGTGTCTTCGGGCATCTACCACGCCCTGCTCCACACGGATTTGCAAGTGGACGCACGGATTAACCACACCATGGTCGTCACCTATCTCCCCATGGGGATGGACGCCGCCGTGTCGTGGAACGGGCCGCACTTTTCCTTTACGAATTCATCGCCCTTCCCTCTGCGGATTATTGCGTATCGGGACGGGCAGGATTTCCATGTCCGCTTAGAGGGGACGCTGACGCACGATTACCGCATTGTGCCGGAGAGTATACAAATAAACACCATCGCCTATACCAACACCTATCAGGACGACCCCTCGATTCCGACGGGGACGACACAGGTGGAGCGGCGCGGGCAGCGCGGGCATGTGGTGGAGGTGTTCCAGCGGTTTTATGATGCGAACGGGACATTGGTGCGGCGGGAATTTGTTGCCCGCAGTACCTATCGGGCCGTGCCGCAGGTGATTTTACGCGGCACGGGGGCGGTTGCGACCCCGACCCCGACCCCGCCGCCGGATTATTATGGGACGCCGGAAGAATAATCATTCGGTTTGCATTTTGATAAAGTCACGGGCGGCCGGGATGTTGGCCGCCCGTGTTGTAGTCGATGGGTGAAAAGGATGGAGATACCGGGATGAATCGACTTCGTGCACTTTGGAAGCGCAGGTGGCGGCTGCCGCTGATTGCTGATATCGGAATTCTAATCGCCGGCGTGGTATTGATTTGGCTGGGCATGGCATATGTGCAGCCGGAGTGGGTGCGCGGAGTTTATTTCGACTTCATTGAGCGGCATCCCATGCTGATTATATTGAATGGGTTGCCCATCCTTGTTATTCTTGCCGGGCTGTATTTTGCCACGGGACGGAGCTTGTTCAGTATACTCATCACGGGCAGTTTTTTCATTGCGATGGGGCTTGTTAACAGCATTAAGATTAGCACGCGGAGCGACCCCTTTGTCCCCGCGGATTTGCGGCTCTTGCGGGAGGCGTTTGCTATTTTGCAGCAAAGTTGGGCGGGGCATTTTCTCACCGTGTTTGCGGTGATTCTGGGCGTGGTTCTGCTTGCTGTGCTGATAGTCCGTTTTTTCTCCGTACAGCGGATACACCTCATCATTCGTTTGGCAGGGCCTTTGGCTTGTTTGGTTTTATTCACGACTCTGACGTTCACGGTTTATGCGGACAGGGATCTCTATTATAGTTTTACCAGAGGGGCGGTAGGGAATCGGTTTGCGGACTATAACAGACAGGGTTTTGTCTACAGTTTTATGCACGACCTTGCGACCCGCTCTGTCCGCGAGCCTGCGTACTTAAACCATGCCGCGTTCACGGTGCTGGAGGCCGAGGCTGCACCGCCCACGGATGTCGGTGTGCGGCCCAATGTTGTGATGATTATGGCCGAGGCATTTTCCGATCTCACGGAAGAGCCGCATTTTGACTTTGCCGGCCGCCGTGACCCGCTTGAGAATTTCCGTCAGATTTCCGGGGACGCTTTGGTTGCGGGAGACCTCATCGTGGACGTGTTCGGCGGTGCGACCGTTTTCACGGAATTTGCCGCGCTGACGGGGATTAGCCCTGTGACGCTGTCTGACACTATCGTACCCTATGAGTTTGTACGGAACAATACGGACTCCATCGTTTGGCAGTTTCGCAACCTCGGCTATGATACCATCGCGCTCCATCCGTTTGACAGCTGGTTTTACAATCGGGCGAATGTATTTCAGCGGCTGGGCTTTGATTTGTTTCTCCACGGGCATGGGGAGGGTCATTTTTTAGATGCGCCGTTTCGGGGAGGATTCGTCTCGGAAGAGGCCACGTTTGACGCATTGATTGAGATTGTCGATGACAGAGCCGCCTTGGATGAGCCGCTCTTTCTCTTCTGTATCACGATACAAAATCACGCGATTTACCAAAACAAATATTTCTTTGCATTGCAGGACCTCTTTGATACGGATTTAGAGATGACTTGGGATGAGCGAATGACCTTGGAAAATTATATCTACGGCCTTTTCGATGTGGACGAGCAGATGGCTCGTTTGGTCGCCCGTTTAGAGGCGGACCCGGAGCCGTATATCTTGATTTATTTTAGTGATCATCAACCTATGATTCGGCGCAGGACGTTTGAACAAATGGGTTGGGGCGATTTGTTCGGGCCGCCGCTTGAGGCCATGCGGATGTTTACCGTGCCGTTTTTCATATGGCAGAACGAGGCGGCGCGGCAGGAGATGGACCTTGAGGAACGGGTGCGTGAATTGGGACTGGATGCGGATGTGGAGGTTAGTGCGTTTTATCTGGGAGCCATGCTCTTGCAGCTTTTGGAGTTTGACAGGTGGTCGCCGTTTTTCTCGCATGTGAACGAATTACGGACAGAGTTGCCCGTGATGCGCCCCGGTGTATATCGGGCCGCAGGGGGTGAGTTTGTGACGACGCTGCCGCCGCATTTGCGGGAGGTGTTTGATTTTTATCATGCTTGGTCGCATTATAAGTTGTTCTATCAGGTTGTGGGGTAGGGGACCCGGGGTGTATACCGCGAGACTTGCAGGGGTTTGTAAAACTATTTTGGTATCGCAAAGCCGCTCTTGACAAAGGGGGGGATTTGTGGTAGGATTTTACCTGTTCTTGGGGGTATAGCTCAGCTGGGAGAGCGCTTGAATGGCATTCAAGAGGTCTGCGGTTCGATCCCGCATATCTCCACCATGAGGACACGAAGAACCTTGGAATTTTTTGATTCCAAGGTTCTTTCGCTTTAGTGACCGGACAGCACATTTTCTCGCCCTGCGCAGCGGGCTTGCCTTCGGTCTGAAACGGCTTGAACTATTTTGGGTTCAGGCTGTTTTGTCTGTTTTTAGTATTTTTTGACAGGGTTCGATTTGTTTCACAAATTATTTAAAAATTTCTCTACGAATATACATAAATTTTCTATATCATCCAAATATGAGACCGAATAACGCTTAGAAAGGTGGGTTTCCCATGGCACATAACTTTCGAGATAATCTTTCCATCAACCCGGTGTTTGCGAGGCCGGGAGAGGCGGGGGCGGTACATAAGTATACCTTGCCAAAAGGGTCTATGCTGCCGGAGACGGCATATCAGATTGTACATGATGAGTCTATGCTCGACGGCAACGCGCGCTTGAATTTGGCGACCTTTGTTTCCACTTGGATGGACGAGCGGGCAGATAAATTGTACACCGAGGCCTTTGATAAGAACGCCATTGACAAGGACGAATACCCGCAGACGGCGGCGATGGAGACCTATTGCTGGCGCATTTTGGCCGATTTGTGGCGTGCGCCTGACCCGGCGGGGGCGATTGGCTGCTCGACGACGGGGTCATCCGAGGCGTGTATGTTGGGCGGGCTCGCGCTCAAACGCCGTTGGCAGGAGAAACGGCGGGCGGCGGGCTTGCCTGCGGATAAGCCGAATCTCGTGATGAGCTCTGCGGTGCAGGTCTGTTGGGAGAAGTTTTGCAACTACTTCGATGTAGAGGCGCGGTTCGTGCCGATTAGCATGGAGCATAAGGTGTTGGATGGCCATAACTTGGCGGACTATGTGGATGAGAACACTATCGGCGTGGTGGCGATTTTCGGTGTGACCTATACTGGGATGTATGAGCCTGTGGTGGCGATTTCTAAGGCATTAGACGAGATTCAGAAGAAGACGGGGTACGATGTGATGATACACGTAGATGGGGCGTCCGGGGCAATGATTGCGCCCTTTGTGCAGCCGGATTTGGTTTGGGATTTCCGATTGCCCCGTGTGGCTTCGATTAACACTTCGGGGCATAAGTACGGGCTTGTATATCCGGGACTGGGCTGGGTCGTTTGGCGGAAGGCGGATTTGCTCCCGGAGAGCTTGGTGTTTCAGGTGAGCTATCTGGGGGGTAAGATGCCGACTTTCGCGCTGAATTTTTCTCGGCCCGGGGCGCAGATTTTGTTGCAGTATTGGGCTTTTTTGCGCTATGGACACGAGGGGTACAGAGCCGTGCAGGAGGAAACGATGCGGGTTGCCTGGTATCTGGCGGAAGAGATTGCGGGGATGGGGCCGTTTGAGCTTTGGAACCATGCGTCGGACATCCCCGTGTTCGCTTGGATGTTAAAGCCGAGCCGGGGGCGGAACTGGACGCTGTATGATTTGTCCGACCGTCTGCGGATGCAGGGGTGGCAGATTCCGGCCTATCCCATGCCTGTGGATTTGACTGACCTCACCGTCCAACGGATTGTTGTTCGCAACGGGTTGAGCATGGACTTGGCGGGGCGGTTGATTGATGATATCCGGGCGCAGGTGGCGTATTTGGATGCGGACAATGAGGCAAAGAACGCCGATCGGAAAGCGGTATTTCATCATTGATTCGGTGGGGCGAATTTTATATCCGCCCTGCCCGTGCCTGTAGCCGTAGGGGACGATGGCAATCGTCCCGTCCCGATTGTGCCATATAAATGAAACCAAGGGCGGATTGCCATCCGCCCTTACAAAAAACAAGGAGGTATTTGTCATGAACGGTAAAAACAATCAGAAACCGACGTTGTCTGTATTTCAAATTGCGATTATGACCACCATTGCGGTGGCGTCTTTGCGCAGTTTGCCGGCGATGGCCGTAATGGGGCGGGCTTCGATTATTATGTATCTCGTTCCGGCACTTGTGTTCCTCGTCCCCACGGCACTTGTGGGGGCGGAGTTGGGGACTACCTACAAGGGCGGTGTCTATGTCTGGGTGCGGGAGGCGTTTGGGAATCGGTTCGGCTTTGTGGCCGTTTGGCTGCAGTGGATTCAGAACGTGGTTTGGTATCCGATTCAACTTGCCTTTGTAGCGGCGGCCATTGCGTTTACGGTCGGACGGGGGGACTTGTCGGACTCCGGCTTGTATACGGGTATTGTTGTCATTGCGGTCTATTGGCTGGCGACGTTTCTTGCGCTGCGAGGCGGGAGTTTGTTTGCGAAAGTCGGCAGTATCGGCGGGCTGATTGGTACGCTGATTCCGGCGGGGATTTTGCTTGTGCTGGGTGCGATGTGGCTGGGAACTTCACAGCCGATTACGAGCGACTTTACGCAGAGTTCGTTTTTGCCGCCGATTGCGGGGGTTTCCTCTGTGGTCTTGCTGGTGAGTAACGTGCTCTCCTATGCGGGCATGGAGATGAACGCCGTCCACGCCGGGGATATGAAAGACCCGCGCAAAGGGTTCACAAAGGCGATTTTGGTGGCCTTTGTGCTTATCTTGGGCATTTTTATTCTGCCGACTTTAGCGATTGCGATTGCTGTCCCTGCGAGCCAAATCGGCATGGCGAACGGGATTATGGTGGCATTTCAGACCTTTTTTGAGGCGTGGAATGTCGGTTGGCTCAGCAATGTACTCGCCGGGGCGATTGCCTTTGGGGCCTTGGCCTCGGTTGTCACTTGGGTGGCGGGGCCGTCTCGCGGTGTGATGGATGCGGCGCGGACGGGGCTTTTGCCGCCGGTGTTGCAGAAGCAAAACAAGCGCGGGGTGCAGGTCGGGATTTTGATTCCGCAGGCTATCATTGTCACCTTGCTCGCGCTAATTTATGTGTTGGTGCCGAACGTGTCTGATGTGTTTCTCGCACTCATCGGCATGGCTGCGGCTTTGTATGTGGTGATGTACATCATGATGTTTGCTGCCGCTATGGTCTTGCGGCGGAAAGAGCCGAATGTGAAGCGCGGGTATAAGGTGCCTGTGCTGAGCTTTATCGCGGGCGTCGGGCTGATTGGTTGTGTGTTGGCCTTTGTGATGAGCTTCTTCCCCGCATCGGGCGAGACGGCGTTCCCGACGGCGGTGTATCCGCTGGTCGTTGCGGGTGTGGTGCTCGTGTTGGGCGTGCCGCCGTTTATTTTCTATGCGGTAAGAAAGGGGAAGTGGGATATGCGGTCGGCGGAGGAGAAGGCGGATACATCGGAGCATGAGTGACAGACCGGGGACAAACCCGCTTCGCTGGGCTTTGTCTCCCAAGGGAACCGGCCTGCGGGCCGGGTCGCTGCGGCGGGTTGTGGTATCAGATTTTGGGAATGAATCCCAAAGCCTAATGGAATCTCATTTTTTCACCTCCGGCGCACATACAACGAAACTTCCTTTTGCGCTCTTTGCAAAAGGTTAGTTGAGTTAATGCAAGCCTTAGCCGCCATTGGCTTCGCCAAAGGCGAAGGCTTAGGGCGGTTTAGGCAGGT
>Ga0131853_10005728_pt1 | contig 22450 bp, 14 predicted proteins | sample TergutLab28metaG_FD_92764 | JGI IMG/M metagenome (GOLD analysis project Ga0131853, IMG submission 92764) | Labiotermes labralis P1 segment gut microbial communities from Petit-Saut dam, French Guiana - Lab288 P1 (version 2) (version 2) | ecosystem: Host-associated > Arthropoda: Insects >... | reverse complement strand
GTTGTTGCGACACATACCTGGTGTTTGGCACTGTATCGTGTTGTTGCGACACATACCTGGTGTTTGGCTCTGTGTCGTGTTGTTGCGACACATACCTGGTGTTTGGCACTGTATCGTGTTGTTGCGACACATACCTGTACACCTTGTGAGGTCGTGAACGCCTCTTTTAAGGCAAGACTTCGGAGTTGTACAGAAATACCCAAGTTCTGGGTCATTAGACATATCGCCGAAATCCGCGGAGTAAATACGTCCCTTTATGCCTTTGTAGACGGTTGGTCCCATATATTTTGTATCTAAAGATCTGTAAAAGGAGAAAAATATTCGTAGCTTGTGGTTTCTGCCTGTACTATTCTCGGGATAGCTCAGTCAGTATGCTACCCATGGACGCCCGGTTAATTTGGTTAAATTTCTGAAAGGAGGGGAGATTTTTCTCTTTTCTGTAGAAACCAGAACGTCTGTGCAGACCACACGGCCTCCAAGCCGACATCTACCGTTGTTTCTTCCAAGGAACGAAGCAGCTGTGCTGTTAAGCTGCATGTGTTTCAGACGCTCAGCATGGTTGAATTGTTATTCTTTAATTTGTATCTCTTCTAGATCAGCTGCTTCATTACGCATACGTATTTCCCAACTTTTCTTTTTTCTGTCGGGCCAAAGTCCCACATTCGAGTCAATTCTCAATGCAGAAGGTGCAGTGGTCTGAAGGGAACATCATAGTCTTTTAACTCATGGAGACGAGAACAGTGTTTTACTTTGTGGGTGCGAACGGAATGTGACAAATTGGAAACGGCGCTACTTCTCATGCTGTTTAGCCACATATTCTTCGGGCAGAATTACACCCACGGATGCCAGCAAGATATTTTTTATCGCCATTGGTAAGCCTGACGGGTATCAACAGACAATTAAATTTAACATAAATGTTTTCTCGGACATGACGCTGTATATTATCGTAACTGATCACCAGCGTTTCGGAGACACGTGCCGCTACCTTCAGTGTTACAGAAGACAGCAGTCCTCATAATCATTGCCAAGGGAACCCACAATTTTAGGCAGTTCACTTAGTTATTTTGGAGGAAATCGTGGAATGTTAACATCTGCACCAGCCAGTTTTGTAGCTTATCGATTGATACCGCGTTATTATTACCTACAGATATTGGATAGTGACCTGTTATTAATCGTGACTGAGGAAGCAGAATATATTCCCTCAGATACTGTAAAGAGCTAATTTACTGTAATTACGAATATAGATTTTGGTACAATGACATAATCTTCTTTGGACCTTGTACATCGTCTTAATTTTTAATAAAGTACGGCGTTTCGGAAGGCGGCTGTGCTTCCGTCTTCAGGAAAGTAAAGCACATAATTTGTTGGACACCTCAGATAGAAATATTCTGAGTCACTGGCTAAGAATATCTATATAGTGAGGCGAGTAATATTCTTGGAGCACAGCAAGATAGACAATGTAACTTTAACATAACATTGTGGAAGGCTAGCTTAGTTTGTATTCTTTCTCAGCTATCCTTACAGCCTGACACGATTTCACTCGCTGAGTGCACTTGTGTAGCAGTTTAATGTCGTTGGTATCAGTAAAACCTACTTAGCTCTGCATGCTAAGTGTCTGTCCTGCATTTTTGCCCTTCTTTTAAACCAAATTTGGAATATTTTGACATGTCCATAAAAGCTCCCAATATAAAATTTCATGGAAAAGTACGGAACTGATTCATATGTACAGACGGACAGACTGGCGAACATGACAAAGCTAATAGGCGCTTTTTGCGACTACGCGAACGCGCTTAAAATGGTTTGGGCGCTTAGAGGACTGGCGCATCTTGCACACAACTTCACGAAAAATATTCGCGGTATAAACCGTACCTGCACAAATCAGGCGCGTAAGCGATAACAGAAGTGCTGTCTTGAAGGAAGGGTGGGAAGATGCTGCCGTCTGTCCCGGCGTACTCGTTACACTTCGGACCGCACCACACCGTCATTCTCGGCTGATAGTTGTAGGCCACGACACGACCGACATCTGCCACCTTCTGGATGCCACGTTTCAGGCGCAGACGTTCTTGTAGAGTTCCGTTTTTCTGTATTTAAGCAATCACTAGAGGCAGTCTAGGAAGTTTTTGACAGAGGAGGTACTAAATCGCACGCTTTGGAGGAGGCTATGGCCCTGTCTCAAAATGACTGCGTAATGAGTGAAAGAATGAATAAGAATTTCAATTATGTTTATCTTCTTTTCTGAAGACATGCTGTTTTGAAATTCTTGATAAAGTGTTGTCCTCAGAGCTAGAAGATGTGTACGTGGGTAACACGTGTGGATTTTGTGTGTTAGCTAGCTAGATAGAAAGGTACATAAATTTGGAAGTCGCCGAGAAAACTGATGAACCTTTTTTTTAAAAAAAAAAGGATATTAGAACAATTTTGTTTACGCTCCTGTTTCATTTAATGAATGGTTGCAATTTTTTTTATCTAACTCTATGAATTTAAGTAAGTTATAGATCAGAGTCTATCTTAATAAACTGCAGTCCCTCAGCTATGAACGGAATTCACCGCCTTTTATAAAACCCGGAAGTTCGTTTCATTGTTTACAAAAGTCTGTAACTTTATTCTATCCAGAGCCACGTTAATCCAGTGTCCATCTTCACGTTACTTATTTCACGTCAATTTTAATGTTACTTTTCTACAGGTCCTACTTATTCCAAATCCTTTCTTCTCTTCAAATTTTCAGACTAAAATTTTATGTACATTTCTCCATACATGCTACCCACCAAGCAGTAATCCTATTATCATCCATTTTGATCACCATAATAATATTTGGTGAAGTCACACATTATGGAGTTCCTCGTATTGCAGTTTTCTCCAGCCTCTTGTTATTTCCTTCCTTTTAGATACAAATATTATCTTCAGCATCGATTTGTAATCCGATTCTTAGAATTTAACAGTTCAATTTTAGTTTCATAAATTCTATTATTTACGCTTGGAGATAGGAATTGCGAAGACTAATTGCTCTGAACCGAATAGAGCGAAGAAAGGCCGAATTTAAACTTTAAAAGACGAAACGAAAATTTCTTTATACAAGGAATCAGGCCGTACCGCGCTGTAAACACTTTCCAACGCGGTTATAAAAACCAATCAGTTAGTGACGTATAAAGCAAAGGTCGCTCTCTGTTCTGAGATCCGTACAAGACGCTCAACGCAAGGTGAGCACCATGTTGAATTTTTGAATGTTAAACCTGGCGGTACGTAAAGAAACCGCTAGGATTTGAAAGGTTAAAATATATTTTATTCTGTGAATATAATCATTGTCACTTCCCTTCCAAAATATTTGAAACTTGTTTATTCTTTTTCTTATCACAATTATTACGTGTTACTGATAAACTTTTCGTTGTTAAACTTACCTAGCCGTCTTAACTAATTTGCCTCCATTACCATAGGTATTTTGTGTTGTGGACAAAATCATAAAATGTACCAGGCGAGTGACGTGTTATGGACAGCATCACAACGGTGCCACTCGTAATGACAAGAGTGACGTGTTATGGACAGTATCACAACGGTGCCACTCGTTATGATAGGAGTGACGTGTTATGGACAGGATCAAAACAGTGTCACTCGTAATGACAGGAGTGACGTGTTATGGACAGTATCACAACAGTGCCACTCGTTATGATAGGAGTGACGTGTTATGGACAGCATCACAACGGTGCCACTCGTAATGACAGGAGTGACGTGTTATGGACAGAATCACAACGGTGCCACTCGTTATGATAGGAGTGACGTGTTATGGACAGTATCACAACAGTGTCACTCGTAATGACAGGAGTGACGTGTTATGGACAGTATCACAACAGTGTCACTCGTAACGACAGGAGTGACGTGTTATGGACAGCATCACAACAGTGTCACTCGTAATGACAGGAGTGACGTGTTATGGACAGCATCACAACAGTGTCACTCGTAATGACAGGAGTGACGTGTTATGGACAGTATCACAACAGTGTCACTCGTAATGACAGGAGTGACGTGTTATGGACAGTATCACAACAACGCTGCAAAGGCTATGGCTATGCGTAACTCACCGCACCAAAGAAGGAGAATTTGAAGGCGTTCTTTCCTACTTTCTGCAAGTCCTTGCCTTGCGTCTTCATCAGTACGCAGAGCATCCTCGCAGTGAAGTCCTTCAGGGTGCAGTTGATAAGGATGCCGTCGAAGAGAATGTCCTTGACAGAGGCTGTGAGGAACACAGAGTCAGACGTGCCAAAGATGAACGGGATCGCCCTGATGATGGCCGGCAACATGACTGCCATGTCTTTTTCTGCGGACAGTACCATGCCCTGGAACGTGCGGATGCATCACGTTAAACGGGGTAGTAGAACAGTGATCTCACGCTACTAAAACTGTTAGTAGATGCACTGAAATCATATCCGCGTTTGCCTGTAATTTAGTCTACGTCGTTCCTCTTATTAGGGACTACATATCATCAGTGGGAAGACTGCATGATTGGTTGATTGTTTTATTGGTGAATTGAAATCGATGTGAGAGTAAATGGTCTTGGCGTGATTTGAGATGCCATACCGGCATTTTCGTGCGGGTACTGAGGGAAAAACCACGAAATTCTGAATCAAAACAGCTGATGTTCGCGACTGAGAGGTAAGCCCTGTATTTCCGGAAGGCAAGTTCAGAACTTTGTCTGGTAACTGCGATTCGACAGCCGTCTTTCCACACGTCAGCCGGAGTTGAAGATGATCAATATTTCGTGGCATTCAGCGAGTGACACGCTGTTTACACCGAGTTCCACAGAAACCACTCAATTGGTGTCGGAAGGATTTACACCAGTTATTTAATTAAATCGGAGGGCTGAAGCACCACCGTTTCTTCGTGACGTATTTGAGGGTTATTTATGCTCAGAATAGGTTTTCGAATGACGTTTGACGTCAGACGACGTACACCATATCACACCATTCAGTCCAAGGACTGTGTGACATCACTTCCATTCAACATGTTTCCGAATGAACTGACGTCAGAGAACAAACACACAGCTGTTTCGCTCATAAACAGGGCAGCCGATCCCGGTGGCCGCGCGGTCTTAAGGAGTGGGTCTGCTGCCGCTCGCCTTCTGGGATTGCGGGTTCGAGTCTCGCCGGAGGGCAGGGATGTCTGTCTTTTGTGAATGCTGCGTGTTGTACAGGCACATGTGTCTGCGTCCGGCCGATCTCCCGTCCAGAGAAGTCCTACCAAGCATGTTAGGCACAGTAACAACCCTCTACACCTACAATGAGTAGGTATAAGAAGTCAAACTAAGAAAGAAAGAAAGAAAGAAACACGGTACTTGCCGTCACTGCTCATTCACAAGATTTCAGATGAAGAGTCCGTTCCGAGTTGATAAATAACACGTCTATATTTACGTTCAATTCAGATTATACAGTGTTCTGTCGTTGTGCCGCCAATACAGCACTGTGCCTGAAAAGTGCGCAAGGCCTGACCAGCTGACATGTCCCAAACCACGTAACAGAATGCTTACCAAAACAAGCAGATGCGGGATGGTTACAATCTCGTCTCCTGTCAGCTCCCCAGACTTCTGCTTATTGAAGAACCACGTGTCCCTGTTGTTGAAAGAAATGCTGCCGTCTTCATCGTGGTCCAGAATGTCCGCCTTTTTTCTTGTACTGGCTGCAACGAAGTTAAAATTTGAAGAGTGTTAAGACAACTGATGTGACGCCGTCTAGTCTGGTAGAAGTGTACCGCCACTTAAGAGGAGTGTGCTGCCACCTTCGTTAGAGTGGGTGCACATCATGACATTGTACTGTTCTTCTTACTGAATTGTAGAATACATATTATTTATTTCCAGTGCCTAATAATCTAAGCGATACACGCGTTTACCGTAAATACATTGCACAGTTTCATTGACGTCTTAAATTGTTTCGTATTGCGTTACGTCTATGTTCTGTAAGATAAGAGTTGTCGAATTTAACATAGCGACATCATGCGGTAATATGAGAAGTGTACTATTGAACAAAACTGTCACGTTATTTTCGAGCACTCCTTGCCTACTCTTCTAGCATCTTATAACTAACACATTAAGTTCAAATGTTTGCTGCTGTTACTCACACCGGGTATAAAAATATTGTCGCTATTCGTGAACTCACTTCACATCGTATCGCCTCAATTACTTAAAATTTATTACGTAACATAAAATAAAATTAAAATGATAAACTATGTAACTACTAATTAGTAATTTGTGTAATGTAAGATATTTAGGACTCAATGCGCCTCTAAATTTCAGGCCGTCACCTGCAGATAAGTCTTTGTGTATTGAATGCAAATGAAGTATTACAGTCAAACACAGCACTTCAGTACTTCATTTGTATTCAGTGTAGTACAACAAACCGGGATGAACCAGAATAAAAAATTCTTTGTGCAGTTATTTCAGATTACACACAAAGGATACCAGAACGCATAATGCATATTTTATGATACACATCAGAGTATATAATGTGAGAATTCTTAACTAAATATGCTGGCGTTATTCCCATCTAGGAAATTTCTCTTTGTCCGTGACATTGCTACCCAGTTCCAATGAAGTAGACGAATAGAGTCATAACACATCGCCAGACAACCGCAGACACTAGCTGACTGTTTCAGCGAAGATTCTATTTACAAACGCTAATCATTTTTCAACTGGTCAAGAAATTCCCTGTCTTCTATGAAAGCTGGAGTTTTATTTCTCTAACTTCAACAGGCGATTTCACTAGTCAGTTGTTTAGTCAGACAGGTATTCCAGCCCACGAAGATTACAGTAGGATTACCATCACACAGACAACCGGTGTAGTAAGGCATCGTCCAAACACACCTGCAGTGTCCTGCTCTATACTACTCTCTAATCATCCACTCACTCGTGAACGTACGGACCGACTTCTCTTAGTGCAGGTTTTTCTCCTTCCTGGATTTCCGTCGGATTGGTTACGTTGAAAATGTACACTTTGAATCCTACTGGATCAGGAAAGCTCGACCACATCTCTCTTAATTCTGTTCCTGGTTGCAAGTTGATATTCTGAAACTTTAAGTTATTGTGCCTGAATACATTGAAAATTATTTTTTACATAAAAAAATTGAAGACAGCTTTAAGGATAATATTTGAAATTAATTTTGCACGACTGTACACAATTCATGTATCATAATGAACATGCCTCTGATAACTTTAGTTTTGAATATTTCAGTCTAATGCAACTAAAATTCGCCATTCCGTCACACCACATACAATCACTAACATCGCTATAACAAAATACAGAACTTGTAATTTATAGTAAGGCTAAATAAATTGTCCACATCTGCAAGGGTTCACATTCATTCAACAAGAGTGGTAAAACAAAATGTGCACCAGACGCCACTACTGTAGACACTGTTTTGTAGTGTGGACTGTAGTGTGGGCTGTAGTGTGGACTGTAGTGTGGGCTGTAGTGTGGACTGTAGTGTGGACTGTAGTGTGGGCTGTAGTGTGGACTGTAGTTTGGGCTGTAGTGTGGACTGTAGTGTGGGCTGTAGTGTGGACTGTAGTGTGGACTGTCGTGTGGACTGTAGTGTGGGCTGTAGTGTGGACTGTAGTGTGGGCTGTAGTGTGGACTGTAGTGTGGACTGTAGTGTGGGCTGTAGTGTGGACTGTAGTGTGGGCTGTAGTGTGGACTGTAGTGTGGGCTGTAGTGTGGACTGTAGTGTGGACTGTAGTGTGGGCTGTAGTGTGGACTGTCTCAACGTAACAAAAGGAAAGTCAGCCTGGACTACATTATTTTAGTAATAAAGAGGAACCCCCACAAAAGACACAGCATACAAGAAATTCATTCCAAGTGACACTGTACCTATTTTACTGCTGTCAATATTATTTCTTTTAAGATGGAACGTGCGTTGCTACCATATTAGTTTTTAGAAAGTTATTTGTCTGGGGTCCTCTGCTGCCGAAACATGCAGCGGATCTGTGGAATATTTTAATATCCACGTACTAATTAACACACCAGCCAACAGGTGCCCTTAATAAAATAAACTTTATGGCAAGTATTAATCTTCTACATGTTTCGACACCGGGATGCCATCCTCAGGAATACTCCCTGAGGATGACATCCCGGTGTCGAAACATGTAGAAGTTTAATACTTGTCAAAAACCGTATTTCATTCAGTGCATTTGTTGGCTGGTGTGTTAAATATAAGTATATGCACGGTACGAATGGAATAAAATCTATAGACTAATTTTATTTGAATCAAAACATGCAGTAATAAATATTATGTGTACGACATGACGCTAAAACACACAATAGCCTACATACATTTTGCAATTGAAGACTGAAATTTGTCTAATTGCAATTATTTTCCGATAGTATTAATATTTTATAAATTGTTTTGGACTGTCAAGATAAACTAAAAAAAATGAAAATTTGGACTAATAATTAATATTGGGGACAAGAAATTTAATATATGTAATTACGTACAGCGACTGTCTCTGGATAAAATGTGACTGTGTGTGTGTGTGTGTGTGTGTGAGTGTGTGTGTGTGTGTATGTGTGTGTGTGTGTGAGTGTGTGTGTGGGTGTGTGTGTGTGTGTATGTGTGTGTGAGAGAGTGTGTTTGTGAGTGGGAGTGTGTTTGTGTGTGAGTGTGTGTGTGTGAGATTGTGTGTGTGAATGAGTATGTATGTGTAAGTGTGTGTGTGAATGAGTATGTATGTGTGAGTGTGTGTGAGTGTGAGTGGGTGAGTGTGAGTGTGTGAGTGTGTGCGTGAGGGTGTGCGAGTGTGTGTTTGAATGAGTATGTATGTGTGTGTGTGTGTGTGTGAATAAGTATGTATGTGTGAGTGTGTGTGTGTGTGAGTGTGTGTGTGAGTTAGTGAGTGAGTGAGTGTGTGTGTGTGTGTGTGTGTGTGTGTGTGCTTAGCCTTAATTTGCTAAGCACTATTAAAGACTTCGCAGGAGAAATACAATAATTGCCGTCAGCTGTAGATTTCTAGAATCTTAAGTGATGGCTGACGACAGATCCCGAACTGTCAAGAAATTTCGCTACCTTTAACGGGTTTTGAACCGTTTTATTTATTGATTAACACAATTTTCGGCATTTAGATCATTATTGTACTTCTACTACTTGCAACAAGAAATCTTTCCTAAAAGCCTGTGTTTCTACATGTAAGTACAGAGCTATTTGTTTCGCATGGAAGGCCTATTCGGAAGAGGTCACACAGCACCAGTTTGAGTTTTTAGAAAATAAGAGTAAGAAATAAATCGAAAAACAACGGATATGAAAAGTAACGTTATGTGGCACTGGAATTCAAGAGTTTCTGAAATAATTGTCAGTAATACTATTTGTGCAGTTGTACGGAAATTTCAGCGATAAATGATCTTTTCAAACTTAAAATTAACATAAAGTATATGTGGGAGTTAAATGTTTGCCTTTTCGGAAATATACTTTATCGTTTTTATAGGTAACAGTGGGTTGAATATGTTAGAGAAATAATCCCCATTTACTCTGAGTCATACGAAATGCCTAAAGTCACTTTGTAGGTAAAAGGAACGGCATTTTAATATCAAAGCAGCTGGCACATATTTTTCCATTGCGCAACAGTCCCTGTTGGGCAATGGCCTCCTGAACTTAGAGGCTTCATGATCACACCCAGACATGCCACATTCGGTAGGACTCCTCTTTAGAGGTGATCAGCCCAACGCAGAAACCTCTACGTGACAACACATAACACGACTTCCATGCCCCCTGCTGGATTCGAACCCAAAATTCCAGCAAGCGTAAGGTCGAAGACCCACGCCTTAGACCGCACGTGCTGGCACTTATAGTTACCAATATTTATTGAAGGATAATTGTATTGGAATATTAACCACGACATTCTCATAAAAGTTGTAATTTACCTTTGCAATCTGATAACGAATTAGTTGTGGGAGAGCATACCAGCCCAGAACTGAACCAAGGGCGATGACTACTATTCCTGAGAGCAGAAGACGTTTAGAGGAGAGACTCTGGAATGAAACTGTAGAATAAAGCTGTGACAGCACAACACAAATATAACTAATGGACATGACAAACTGAGCTGTCATGATCGGCACAATTATTCGTTGACGTTTCACATAATCAAGTTTCTTCGCAATAGCAGACGTTTTTATTAATACCACAGAAGTGTAAAAGAAATATAAGTAATTTTGTAATCACTGAAACATTTTAAAAACCAGGGCTTAGACCGAGAAATTTTTTTCTCTCTCTGAATATTTTATATCAGTTTGCAAACCAAAGGGTACACAAACCGATATTCCTGTTCTAACACTTCTCTCTCTTTAAGTTTCAGGTGAGACATCCCCGATGTATTTTAAAATAGCAATAAGTATATAAATTGCAAAATATATAGTCTTAACACAATTAATAGTTTTCATATTTGCACTGTGTATCATCAACCTATAATATTTTATTGTCCAACTTATGCACAATTATATAATACGTAGATACAATTAAAATTATAAAATATTTAAAAGTGCTGTAACATGTTTCGGATCACAGAGGATCCATCATCGGGGAGACTTGTACAGTAATTGGCTAAAATTACAAGAACGGTTCTATCGTGTTCGTTGACATGGAGATGATAGAACCATTTGTGTAATTTTAGCCAAGCACTGTACAAGGCTCCCTGATGATGGATCTTCTGTGATCCGAAACATGTTGGAGCACTTTTAAATATTTTATAATTTTAATTGTATCTACGTATTGTATAATTGTGCATAAGTTGGACAATAAAATGTTTATAAAATTAATAGTTATTATTAGGATTAATGGTATATTTTACATTATTACTTCTGGCTACATGTTTCGGCTCTATCTATTCGATCCATCTTCAGGCTGAAGTATTATTTACTTAAGAGTGTGATATATACAATTGGCAATATTGTTGTGGATTGCGAGATCTCACATTACATATTTAAAATTTTGTGATTAAAATAATATGCATTAAAGTAATATAATGTGCATTAAAATAATTTTGATTTAATTAAGTATGATTCAATATATTATTAATATATACAATGTTAAAATTATTTTGCAATTTATGTACCTGTATTGCTGTTACCTGTCTTTATTTCCTTAATCATGTATATGATGATACAGAAACCAAGTACACTAAGAATTATATTATTTTTGTAAGGTAAACTTTCCTTTTCACTTTAGGATCGTAACAGTGACGTACCAAACGCTGAGGTCTCTTTAACGGGGAGGGGGAGGTAGAGACCTGAAAGGCGAGTTATGCAATGGACTTCGATCAACCGTGACTTCTTTTAAGCGTATGAAGGCGGAAATTCATGTAATTAAAGTTAATAAACATAGGTCACATTTTACAGGAAACGCACTGCCTGTCCATTGCAGACACCATTTTATTAGTGCTATTTAGGGAAACTGTCGCGGTTTCTTCAAGGAATCAGGAGAGGCCGATAAGTGCTTCCTGAGAATAAAAGTCAGAGTTTATGAACGCCAAAGCGGGGTAACAAGTGTAGCAGCCAGTTTTATTTCAAGTGTCAACATACAGGCTTCACATCGGTCGCCAAGAACTGAATTAACAGCTGCAGAACTCCGTCAGCTGCTTTCTGCGGCGTTCGAAAAGATAGCTTCAGGAACAATAACAGTGTTAACTAGTATAATGCTTAGACAGACTTTTACGAGTAGAATTAATGTGGAAGTTTTCAGGGCTCGCAGCGGCGTTATTTCCGAACAGTCCAACGGTTCACATAACTGTCAGACGGCAAGCGGCCGGCCGGTCATGCACACTAATTGTTTTCTAAATTGCGAACATCGCACAAAACTCTATTAGTGACGATGGGAAGAAGATTTTGTCTCATATATTCCCCAAAGTTGATCGATTTTTTGATTAATTTTCACGTAATGCTTCTTCAATTTACGATATTCATATTGATGTAGCGTCTGTTGTGACAGAATACATGTTATAAATATATCAACTAAAAGGCAGTCTCCATGAAGCGTTTATGGAATTGGCACATAATAGGTATTTCTGTTCACTACTGCACTTTTTTGACTGGCTGTATAGCCCCAACCGTCTCATATCCGATCGGTACAGTGGGTTCTTTCCCAGAGGTAAAGCGACCGTGGCACGGGCCCTCATTTTTATCTAGTGCACTGATTAAGAATGGGTGACGTTACGCCCACATGCAACTCCTGGGCGTGGCCTCTAATTAATTAATTCATGAATTAATTATCTCTATGTTCGCCCTAGCACACGATTCAGTATTCTTTTTCACGAATCGGACCTGTCCCATATCTACACCAACGACGAGTAACGTGGGAACTGAAACCAGATGAAACTTTAGAATCCGTATCTTTCTTCCTCGTGGGAGGTGACCGAGGAAAACCAGTTGTGGCAGCGAGAACTTTACCTTTTTTCATTGCTGTAGCCACGGCGGGCCACGTTGTTACATACCGCCCTCAAGTTGCGACGTTATAAATTTTCTACAGCTTTTTATTTTCATACGTAGCTTCGTGACGTAAAAATGGAACTGGTGGTTGGTGCCTGAGTAAGAGCCAGGGTTTGTAAAGTGACGTGTAGGAGAATTGCGAGAAGCACATTGGAGAAACATACTTTATTTTTTAAGTGCTAGTTGTGTAATTATTACAAACGAATTACAGTATTAACAGGAACACAATAAAATTAATGTTATTTAAGTGTGTTTTAAAACAGGGTTCTGAGTGGAATACATACATTTGGAGCATAAAAGGCGGAGGTAGTATGAGATTACAGAAAAGTACATACGAAGGAGCTTCGTAATCGCTAAGGACTTGTATGTTGATCAAATCCGTAAGGGTACAAGAACTGAGGATTATTCCACTCTTGGTATATTTGATAAATGATTAGAGATACTCATTCGGGAAGTCTGAAACCAATACAACGTTCAAGAAAACTAGGCATGGAAGTAACGAAAATATTACATTTGACCTTGAAGTAGTAACTTTCGAAGCTACGGACTGTATGCATGTGGTTTAGGCTAGGAACCACAGGGTTGGTGTGGACATGTCAATACAGGGATGGTGTCGACATATCAATACAGGGATGGTGTCGACATATCAATACAGGGATGGTTTGGACATGTTAATGATCGTTCAAGTTTAATGAACGGCTTGACGAGTTGAGCAACGATCAGCTTCATAACCGTATGTCAGCCTGATAGACTTGCTTATTTAACTACTCTAAGACGCAAAACCTTGTGGATTATGTACAAAAATTAGTTCCTATCTCGCGGGGAATGTCTGTGTCCGTTATAGGTCAAAACAGCTGATGATGTGTAGGGAAATAACCGGTGTGTATTGTAAGATACATGCCGGACTCATGAACATGATGTGTGGAAACAGTGCAGGACATCATTGTTACTGATGTGGGACATACAGCAATTGCAGTGCTCTGTGGTATTAAGAAACTTGTATTTTCGCAATGTAGATATTACAACTGTCAAATTAGCATCTTGATCGATTAACTCTCCCACGCACGTGCCCTCCTTACCGATCGATGTAAGAGAACGCTTGAAGGAAACGTAAAAAAAAGTGTACTTATAGGTAACGTTGAGTCGCTGTCGCATAACCATTGCTGCCGTGGAAAGGCAATAAATAGTAAATATTCTGAGTGTGTCTGTATTATTTTCTTAATTATCCAGCATACAAAGAGCACGCTCCATAGTACATTATCATCTGTGGCCTGCCTGGCTCTACCATATTTTTCCACATTATCTCATAAACGGTACGATTTCCGGGGGAAAAAAGTTATAGAACAAAAAATGCGTGTTGTGATTTTCTCTACAACTTGTGTCTGACACTTTTCCTATTCTAAGAAGAATTCAGCGAAATAGTATCATATATGTGCGTAGGCCCTCATTAAAGTAGCCGTTATTCTTGTCAGATTTTAATGAAACGAATTTCCTGGACACATTTTCGAAGAATCCTCAAGTATCAAATTTCATGAAAATCCGTCCAGTGGGAGCCGAGTTGTTCCATGCGGGCAGACAGACATACATTACGAAGCTCATAGTCGCTACTCGAAATTTTGCGAACGCGTCTAACGAATCACAAAAACAACAGCTAATCCTTCCCCACGTTATCATTCCCTAAGGTCAAAGAAGAAAACATGTGAGCGACCGACAGCCTTGAAACACGTTAGGCTATATGCTGAACGTCTGTGTACAAGCGGTTGCTAAGACGGTAAGGCGCTTGAAGGAATGGAAATATTTGTTTATGGAGGAATAGATGCGTGTCAGTGTGAGTGGGAGAGTGGAAAGGTGGACAGATGGTTGGATGGACAGATAAGTAGCTCAATTTGACGTCCAGGTGACCGTGCATCGTGATAAATTGTTATAATAAAACCAACTAGATGCACTAATTTCTCAAATTTATTTTTGGAATAAAACTCTACATGTTTCGGACAGTTACTCTGTCCATCATCAGGAGTTTTTCACTGTACACACAGCAATGCTATATGTCATACAACTTGCGAGCAGGATCAGGATGGAACTAGTTCCGTCCTGATCCTGCTTGCAAGCTGTCAGCAAAACCTCTGTGACATATACCATTACTGTGTACAGTGGAAAAACTCCTGATGATGGACAGAGGAACTGTCCGAAACATGTAGAGTTTTATTCCAAAAACAAATTTGTGAAATTAGTGCATCTAGTTGGTTTTATTATAAGAAAGTAGCTCAATGTGTACGGAAAGGAACTTTTGAGGAAACTCAACTAAGATGTGCGCCCTTCTGGGATATTACTCAGCGTATAGTGGTACTTATTTACCGACGTTTCGAGACAACCTATTGGTCCCATATTCAAGGTTCAAGAGATCCAAGAAGAGCGCAGAATTCAAGTACATCGCGGTGCAAGCCTTAAATCACGCAACCATAACTGAGTCAATAAATGAAATATAAACCATTTTAACAATACTGATTTTGCCTTTATGTGTGTCGAAATGATTATATGAAGAAACCTTGCAATAACCGGTGTGCAGTGGGATCAAGTTGCTTTAGAAGATTGCGGGTGTTTCTAAAGAGCCATACGGTATGAAACATTAGGAAATACCGAAAACTTACAAAATAATCAATTTAATGTGCCGTGAAAGTTAATGCTCTCTAACGCACAGTCACTACTCCAAAAACATGGTACACTAAATTATATCGCACTTTCTTACATTTTCTAAGCACTACTCACCCATTGTAATATTGTTGTATATGAATACGACTTGCTCCTTGACAGCCGTCTTCAGCTTCTTGTATCCGCACTCCATGCACAGAGCAAAGTCGGTGAGCTGCTTAGAGGAAGGCACAACTGAATTTGAGAGTTACAGGGGTCACAGGTCTGACTGAAGACAATGTCCAACAGAGGGATGTAGCGAAGTGTGTGCAGGTTTCCCCCTTTCGTTGCTTCTCACGCGGACAGTAACCCCAAACCGTCGATACTGGGTCCGGTTTTACATTTTTACTTCCCAAGTTGAGTTCAATAACATTTTTCTGACCAGCTCTTTAATGCAGCGGAACTAATTTGTGAGGCTTTCGGAAAAGAAAAATGAATTTAGTGTCTTAAATTAGAAATTACCAAATGTTTTGAAGCTTGGATTAACCTTTTGACGCCTAATGTCAACTATAGTGGTCGTACCGCACCGCTAACCTCTAAAGTTGCATTTTATATATTTATTCAACAAATATAGGTACTGAATATTTTAAACGTGGTATATAATCTCCTTTTTTTCTCTTCAAAATGCAGTTTGTTTCATAATTCTAACGTATTTGGTTCGTATATTATTCACATTTTATATACAGGGTGTGTTAAAATTTAAAAAATATTTCCGGCGCCAAAAGGTTAAGGTACTTTTTTGTCCTGATTCAAGGTAAATAAGCATAATGCTGCCTGTGTCCATCACACCGGTCTTGTATCCTTAATTCATCAAAAACAGACAAGACAGTTGAATCAGTGTATGAAAATATACGTAATATAAGGCCCGATATAAATCGGCATTCTTTGTACACGATGTGCAAAATGCATAAGGCCAAAATTTCAGTAATTTTTGTATCTACTCGTACACCTACTAAACTGTTACGTTTTTAAGCTGTATGTTTTCATTCGATTTACGGAACTGTAGAAGTAACTGTGCATGCAAATTTTTGACAACCAGTTTTCGTAAAGTTGTGGGGAAACATATTTTGCATTCAAACACAATTAAAGCTATGTCACAAAGTATAGAAGGTCACACTATCCATACAGTCAGACCCACTTCGCAAAAGCACTTTTACATTCGAAGTTCCTCTTTCTTCAGAAGTGTGTGGAAAATTACTTATAAAATCGAGACATTGAATTGGAATGTTTTTCACTTTATTTACACTTCCTATAAAATTCTATATTACATACGGCGGTCTTGTGCCCGTATATACGAGCGGACAGTCACAAAATTCTTGTGGTAGCTTTAAATATAAATTTTACACGTGTCAACCACCTGCAGTATTAACTAGTATTGAGACTGCACATTTATGTCCTTGCATTAATTGCACTGTCATGGATTATCCAATCCCGTGCTCTGCAGGTACCTCTTGAAGCATTTTCTGTCTCCACCCTCAATTGCGGTATTTAAACAGGACAATCTAGGACATTATTTGAAGGGACAGGAGCTTAAATACGACTTAAAACCCATTAATCTTTTCTGCAAAGAACCACACTGATTTTCTGGTCTCATCGCACTTGACTTTGCACTAAGTAAAAGAAACTCTTCGCGCACGCGCGGTGCTAATATGCTTTTATTTCAGTAACCACGAATCTCGGTGAGGAAATTTCGCGGAACATTTTGCAATTAACGTGGCCCTCGTGGGCTTCATTAGATATCGCTACTTCGTAAAGAAGTATGATGACATTACAGTGTGTCTTTCTGCTTTGTACTGGACCATACTGATGTTAGATAACTGTAGCAAATTGCTTTGTTTTTCAACTCGAAGACCCAAGAAGTATTATGTGTCAGAGACTGCAGTACTGGTGGATTTTATAATCCCTGACCACGTTTGCTTGTGGCGTAGCCAGGCCCAAATTGGGGGGAAGAGTAAAATGTTGTCAAATCTTTGAGCATCAGCAGACGATACATGCGGTCATTCTATGAGAGTAGACACAAATACAGCCACGAATCTCTACATAGTGGACAAGAACTCAACGCGGAAAACATAAACGGGAACGCTTCTGGCCAGCATTTGCCCTCTGGCCAGTGGGGACGGTTCTGAGCGCTGACACGAGGGATCGTTAAATTTACAGAAGGATAACAACTTCAGTGACCCGGGACAGGCACTGACTAGAATTCTTAAACGAATGTCATCTAGTCTTATCACAAAGTTATATTCACACATGCACTATTTCTCAATAACATGCTCCGTCTTGGCCGGTTTCCTTGTTGATTTTAAGGCGATGGCTGGTGAATCTGTGATGACAGTGTGATTGTTCTTTCTCCGCATAATGAAGAAGAATCCAGTAGCAGTGAGAATTCCTCCAACAGCTATCATTATCCATTTCATGGCGCCCATTATGCTAATTATAAAGAAGAGGTCCAAAATTTTGTCTACGTATTCTTGATGAAGCTCCATGTTCTGAAATGAGATTAGCCATTTTATGTTTTGTTGACCGTGCATCTCTGTATAATCTTGTAAATAAAACCAACTTGGTGCACAGCGTTTTCATGGTATGTTTATATTTATCAATCTCTACACGTTTAGGACGACTATGGGCCCATCATCAGGAAAAAAAACTGTGTTTATGCGACAATTTGGTACTTGTCATCCACACAGAATGACAAGTACCAAAGTGTGGCATAAACACAGTTGTTTCTCCTGATGATGGGCCCATGGTTGCCCGAAACATGTAGAGATTGATAAGTACGTATAGACATACTAAGAAAAAGTGGTGCACAAAGTTGGTTTTATTTACAAGAGTTTAAACATCTTTGTAACTAAGAGCACTAGCAATCCAATGTTTCAGCAACTAATATTCTCCTTTATTTATTTATAGAATGCTATTACTGTACGGATGGAATCTGTGTTTTGATCCTACTCTCAAAAGTCTTTTCCTCCACATACTTTTTCAGATTAGAGCTAGTCATTCAAAACGAAGACCGATTGTCTCATACTTTGTGCATGAAGTGGAGTCAATGACATACTGATGTACCCCACACACCATATTGCATTTTAATTATGTCAGAATTTGAGACTTAATTATGGCGTAAATCATAATTACTAAAAGGAAGACTGTCGAAACATGTCGCAAAGACACTGCTAAGGGAATGTGTCGAAAGTGTGCGCATAGGAATTGAATTTGTCTTGATACAGAAATTAATAAGTTGTCCGTGACCTGAAGATTGAGATCTTGTGGGATATTATGACTTGTCAACTGCTGGGTAATAATCTACAATTAGCGTCTCTGGTTGGGTTCTTTGGCGCAGAGGAGTGAGTCGTTACAATCCTTCGAAGCATCGGTAAGTATTTACCAGTCGGCGCAGCGTTACATCCAGTGATATTTTAATACTCGAAAACACCTTTGTGAGAATCTAAAATCTTGCACTGTGCGAGATATATGTGCTGTAATTCGTCTGCTTCCTACTACCTTTATCTCGTGATACTTTCAATTTTTTTGTGTCGTCTTGAACTTAAGAAATAGCCACAGTGTCGTGTTTCTTATCCATTAATGTCTGATCTTTCAGTATCCCTTCTTTCCTCCTGAACACAATTGAAAAATCTCGTTAGTATTTCACTTTCTTCAGTTCTTTCAAAGTGGTCATACCATTTATTCCTGTCGTCTGGAAATTCTGATGTTAAATTGTGCTGAAAGTTGTGCACGCATTGGAGGGAGGAATAAATGCATTACCTCCTGCATCCACAGGACAGGAAGAAGCGTTGATTTGATGTTCTTCAGTAGGTCGATGTTGTCGGTGCGGTGCAGTGGGATGTTCACTTGCAGTCTGTTGTAAGCTTCAAGTGGTGTGGCTGTCAGCTGTAACAGTCGCAGATGGATGTTTAATATCGATTAAACAGCTCCTTTAGCACAAAAAGGACTTTTTTGTGTTGACCAGAGCAGAGATTTGATTCCCAGTAAAAAAAAAAAGTTTTATAACTGACCACCAGCATATCCGGGGAAGGGGGGGGGGGTTTACGGGACGTAAAGAGTCCGGAATATGAAGATAATCAGTCGTCCCCTGTCATTGCCATGGTGTAAATTGGTGGATTTTAACTCCATGCGATTTTCAGTCACAAGGGGGGATTTGTTTACTTTGACATTTGTTTAGCGGCTATTGCGTGAATTTTCCCGTTAATTCTGTGTGAGCTCTGAATATCGAATTGCTGATATGAAATTAAATAAAGAAGACAAATGATAACCCACAAGTTCATTAGAGTTATTCGCTAAGGACTGTTGAAACTCGTGGGTTATAATTTTAGTGTTTGCGGTTCGAGTTTCTGCATGTTTGTGTTACACGTATTACAGTGCTTTCACATTACATGTCTTGTGCCACTGAAATGCTGCCTGAACTTGGTGAAGTTGTGGAGTGGAACGAAGTAGCATAGACTGAAGTCTTTCGGTGCCTTTCTTTTGACAACATTAAAGTTTCTGGTTCCCTACAAAGCAATAAATATATCCCAAATGGTTATCTTTTTTTTTTTGCATATTACTTCGCCTAGGTTAATTTCTGACGTTTCGGAGATGCGTGTTTATATCCTAAAGAGTGTGTGAACCCAAACGTCGATGATCTGAGCGACAGAAGTCGTGAAAACGTGAATAATTATAAACACCTTTTTTTCTATTTTGACGTTCAGGTGACCGTGCATCGTGATAAATTCTTATAATAAAACCAACTAGATGCACTAATTTCTCAAATTTATGTTTGGGATAAAATTCTACGTGTTTCGGACAGTTCGTCTGTCCATCATCAGGATAGAACTGGTTCCAGTTCGTCCTGATCCTGCTTGCAAGCTGTCAGCAAAACCTGTATGACATATACCATTGCTGTGTGTACAGTGAAAAACTCCTGATGATGGACAGAGTAACTGTCCGAAACATGTAGAATATTATTCCAAAATAAATTTGAGAAATTAGTGCATCTAGTTGGCTTTATTATAAGAACATTTTTTTATCAGTGCAAAATTATTACAGTGGTAGTGTCAAAGTTTGCAGCAATCTTAGTTCGTAGCTGTCGTTCCCTGGAGCAAGAGTGGGTGGATGGACGTAGGATGTAACGCTACAGGTTTTCACTTACCGGTTCGAAGAGCAAAGTGACCTCGTGCTTCTCCTGTGTAGGGTTCAGGCCAACTACACCGTCCAGGTACTCGTCGTCAGCCAGATAGAAGTGTGGCAGCGACATCACGACGGGGTACTCTGTTACGCGAAATATGCTCATAACCTGACATTCTCAACGTAATACAATGAAATGTAATACATAAGTTAATTTTTTAAATTCAACAGATTGTCTCTGTAGCCATCACCAGCGCTGAGACCAGTATCGCGGGAAGAACCTCAAGACCACTGCGTGAACAGCAAACAGAGAAGGTGATCGCAAGAAATGATTAAGCGTGCATATTAAAACGTCCCGGTATAATTACAAAGAATAAAAAATTGTAGTATATCGTGATGTGGTAATAACGACATATATTTTACTATATAAAGGTAAAGGTAAAGGTAAATCAGTCCCATTACAGGCCCGAGGTGTCCAGAGGTTTCCAGGAAGTTAAGGTTCCCATATTACGTGGCAATGGCCCAGAATGGTAGTAAGGTTGTCAGCCTTACGCACCGGCCGTTTTTACCCCCCAGGAAATACGCCTGATACTTATTTCTGTTAGAGCGACCCCAGGGCCATAGTGCGATCGGAAGGATTATGTCAATGAAATATTCCAATGACACCATCTGGAAGTGAACCAGCGACCTTCCGATTTGTAGCACAGCACCTTAACCACTGTGCTACCGCGGTCCCCATTTTACTATTTACATTTGAGATTTTACAATTATTTTATTCTTTTTGATCATATAAGAATTTTTTTACATGTGAATTTAGTAACGAAATATCTTTTGTTGTCTTAATGATGCAAGGTTGCAATTATTTTACTCAATAAAACTTCCTCGGACAAGCAGCCACATCAGTTGGTACAACAGTGAATAAGCCGACGTTTCGGGAACCATCTTTGTCATCGTCATCATAGAACTGGATGCCTTGAATTCAGTCACCGCGAAAGCTTCGGATTCTATAATTGTTTGATCCGTTTTAATAATATCCGAACGTTTTATATGTAAATTGCATCATATCTTTTAGTCACTTTTTATTAGTGGCTGTTTATATAATGTCTTGAGCTTCATCCCGTGATGCTGGGTCAGCCGTGATGATGGCCAGACAGCTAAAGGAGCAGAGTCCTCTTGAGGAGCTAATCGGTTCTCAGGTAGTCAACAAATTCCCCGCATATTATGAAGCCCGAAGGTTTATTACCACATTCACAACAGCTTGTTTAATGTGATGTACCAAAGAGGGATGAATTGTACAAAAAAACATGCAGTTATTTACGGTTGTGTACGGTGCGGATGGTGCCGTGCGACTCCCACGGCACCATCCGCACCGTACACACGACCTACACAGCGGCTCTCAAGACCACCACGCATCCAAAAACTCGGTGCAGAAAACCATAAGTTGCATCTCAACATCCAATGCTCCTGATGATGGGCGTATGTACCCGAAACATGTCGAGCTAAGAATACATCAATAAAATTACCGTTGCATCAAGTTAGCATTTCGCTTTATTTCATGAGAAAGATGCACTGTCAACAGCCCTCAAATAAGAATTGTATCTACTGCATCGAGAGCAGTCGTGTGTCTCACTCTTGCTCTAGACTTCTCTTATAAATGCACATGATTAGAGTTAATTGTATTATCAGCTTTCTCTTGTATAGATGTGACATAGGACGTAAATATGCTAGATCACTGCGTAACGGACATTTGGATCGAATACTTACCAAGGAATAAATTGAATTTTAAAAATGTTTTCTTACATAAGATAAGGAAATTTAAAAGTTTAACCCCCGGGAAGATCCCAAAGACCTGTGTTGTCCTCACCTTACTTCAAACATCGGGCTGTTCAGCCCTTAGCTATTTGCTGTATCGACTGCGCTGTTCCGGCCCCTAAACTGTATGGAATGCAAAGGCATCGTTGCTTCGTACGTGAAAAAGAAGAACTGAGCCAAACAAAGCGGAACGCTCCTCAGTCTTAATCGGTTAACTGCCGTCTACAAGCTTGAGTTTCGTCCATTGACGGTTTGCAGGACTTTCTTTTGGTAGGGCTGGGGGTAGGACCATTATGTGAGCGTCATTTAATTTGGTAGGGCTGGGGGTAGGACCATTATGTGAGCGTCATTTAATTTGGTAGGGCTGGGGGTAGGACCATTATGTGAGC
>Ga0131853_10005723_pt1 | contig 22456 bp, 24 predicted proteins | sample TergutLab28metaG_FD_92764 | JGI IMG/M metagenome (GOLD analysis project Ga0131853, IMG submission 92764) | Labiotermes labralis P1 segment gut microbial communities from Petit-Saut dam, French Guiana - Lab288 P1 (version 2) (version 2) | ecosystem: Host-associated > Arthropoda: Insects >... | reverse complement strand
TGTTTAGCGGTTTTTTCCCTTGCAGTATAGGTATTTTATTAATCCTCGGCGGCGTTATGGGGTTTTCTCTGCAAGCGGTCGCGACAGTTCTCGTTCTTGCTATACTTGCCGCGCTTCCTCTGCCTAAAGTTTTAGAAATAAAACATTCAGAAGCTATTTTGTACGAGGATGGTTTGGTATACATCCTCGGAGACAAGGCCACGAAAGTGGCGTTTAAAGATGTAAAAGGCACACAATTTACAGCGATAATGCCTTCTTCCAGATGCCCTCAAGGCGAAACAGCATTTCTTCTGGTTAAGCTGATAAAGAACGATGATATAGAAGTTGAAATTGATGCCTGTGCTGCTGTTTTCGAGAGTTTTCGACACTTCTATCAAAAATTAGACTCTGCTTTTGCCGATTACCTGCTAAGGGATATAACCCATGAGAATTTACACAAGGCAAATATTTCTTTCGGTAACTGTCTTGAATTGAGAAATGGGCAATTTATACACGGTGAGTCTCTCAATGAAGAGCACGAGGATAACAGAACTGCTATGCCGTTGGAAAATCTTACGGGCATTACTCCTCCAGATATCCATTCAATATCAGTGAGAGGCTCTTTATGTTTAAAAGGGCCGCTTTACAAAGGGAAGGCTATAAATTTTGCTGTTATTGATATTGTAAATATGTTCAACATACAAGTCCTCTACCGCATTGTGGAGATGGCAAAAGCCCGGCAGGTGGCGAATATTAGCCATAATGCTGAGCAGGTGGCTGATGTTAGTAATGAAGGCTACAACTTCGGGAAAAAACTGTTTGAGGTTCGTAAAACGTTTGCCCAGCTTTGGTGGCGAAGGTTTTGGGCGCTGCTGTTGAGCGGATTTTTCCCCTGCATCGTAGGAGTTGCCTTGATTATGACCGGTACTATTGAATTCGACAGGCCAAATGTTGCGATTATTGGCATCCTCGCTGCGATATCTGCGCTGCCTGTATTTCAGGCGATAAAGATAGCGCATTCAGAAGCCACTCTGCACGAGAACGGATTGGTATATATTCTCGGAGACAAAATCACAAAAGTAGCGTTTGAAGATGTAAAAGGCACACAATTTGCAATTACACTTGCAGGGCAGCATGTTCGCGGCTCATGGAATAGTGCAATAATACGCTCAGCCAAGCTGATTAAGTACGATGGCACAAAAATTGATATGGACGGCTGCGCTGCCGCGTTCCGCAATTTTCGGCAATTCTATGAAAGATTGGATTCTGTTTTTGCCGACTATCTGTTAAGGGATATAACCCACGAAAATTTACATCAGGCAAACATTTCTTTCGGGGAGTGTCTTGAGTTGAGAAACGGTAAGCTCATCTACGATGATTTTCTTGAGGGGAATGATGAGAGTCGCACAGTTGCCATGCCGTTAAAATTTATTACCGGAATTGAATTCTTCAATACGCGCGAGAGGCTCGAAAATTATTCAACAGGCGTTTTACGCGTAAATGGGCCGCTCAATGACAGAGGAGAGCCTATGGATTTTGCCACTATCGGCATTGGAGGCATGCTCAACATACAAGCCCTCTATCGCGTTGTGGAAATGGCGAAGCAAGCCCGGCAATAACGTAAACCGAACAGGCGGCAGAATGCCGCCCCTACGATATCGCGTATGATAAACCAATGGAAACGGGCCGCTTCTATCAGGATTGGTTATTCGGTCTGGCAAAAATCTTTTCACGATCACATTATTCGCAACGAAAACGACTATAGGCGAATTGCTGAATATGTCGAAAATAACCCTCAGCTATGGACAGAGGATTGTCTTTACAAGCCGCTCTAGTAAAATAAGCAGCATGAAAAAAGAACACCTGCCAAGTCTTTTTGAGCTGCAAATTCCGCGCCCGCTGGCCGACGAGCTGCGCCCAACGGCCCTTGACCAGGTCGTGGGGCAAGATCATCTGCTGGGACCAAGTGGGGCAATTGCACGCATGGTGAAAACGGGCAAATTGTCTTCGTTTATCCTGTGGGGGCCGCCCGGCGTTGGCAAAACCACAATCGCGCGCATACTCGCCAGCGTTACCGATATGCATTTCGTGCAGCTTACGGCGATATTTTCCGGCGTGGCAGACTTGCGAAAAGTGTTTGAAGAAGCGCGTGCTTTAAAGAGAGCCGGCACGCAGACGCTGCTGTTTGTGGACGAAATACACAGGTTCAACCGCTCGCAGCAGGACAGCTTCCTTCCGTATGTTGAAAACGGAACAGTCGTGCTGGTTGGCGCAACCACCGAAAACCCAAGTTTTGAACTGAACGGCGCCCTTCTGTCGCGCTGTCAGGTTTTTGTGCTCAACCGGCTGGGCGATGACGCCTTCGCAGCAATCCTGGACAGAGCCGAAAAGCTGAAGGGCAAAAAACTGCCAGCCGACAGCGGCGCAAAAGAAGCGCTGAAGGCTATGGCCGACGGTGACGGAAGATACTACATTAATTTATTGGAAATTCTATTCGACAATGCCGACCACGACCTGAACGAGCATGAATTGGCCGAATTCGTGCAAAAGCGCCTGCCGATTTACGACAAAGACCGTGAGGAACATTACAATCTGATATCGGCTCTGCATAAGTCCTTGCGGGGTTCGGACACTGACGCGGCGCTGTATTGGCTGGCAAGGATGCTTGGCGGGGGCGAGGACCCAAAATATATTCTGCGGCGGCTGACGCGCTTTGCGATTGAGGACGTGTCTTTGGCTGACCCGCAGGCCACGCATCAGGCTCTGGCGGCGTGGGAGATTTACGAGCGCCTCGGCTCACCGGAGGGCGATCTGGCGATAGCCCAACTGGTTATTTATCTGGGAACCGCGCCCAAGACGAACTCCGCGTACATGGCGTGGGGCGAGGCCAAGCAGGCGGCGAGGCAGCACGGAACCCTGATGCCGCCCAAGCACATCCTCAACGCCCCAACCAAGCTGATGAAAGAGCTGGGGTACTCCTCAGGGTATCAGTACGACCACGATACCGAGAGCGGGTTTTCGGGCCAAAATTATTTTCCGGAGGGCATGACGCGGCAGGAATTTTACAGACCAGTCGAGCGCGGTTTCGAGCGCGAGATAAAAAAACGCCTGGAATATTGGGCAAACCTCCGAAAAAAACTGCAAAAGAGTTAGCTATCACCACACTCTGGGCATCCACCAGACGGCCCAGACGTTGCATACGGCGTGGTAGACAATGGCTGGCATCACTGAGCCATGCCTGTGGCGCAGAAAACCCATCACCAACCCCGGAAAAAACGTCGCCAGCCTCAGCCAGCTTGGCTCGATGAACAAATGTGAAACGGCGAACACAAACGACGTGAAAAAAATAGAAATCCACGGCCCCCATTTGCGTGTACACAGCGTCTGCATCCAGCCCCTGTAAAACGTCTCTTCTATGAAGGAGGCCGCCAGACCTCCGCCCAGCTTGTTTATGGCTATCCATGCCGAAGGGCGGAAAGGCCCGCCTACACCCAGAGAAGGGGGCCAGTAGTACGACATAAACGTCAGCGGCACGAGGGTCAGCACGGTCGCAAGTATGGTATCGCGCCATGCGCCTTTGCCCATAAACCAGCGAAGCCCGTAAGATTCCTCGCTTTCGCCGCGCTTCTTGCACCAGTAGTACGGGAAATAGAGCATAAACGCCGCCACGATAAGGGCCACGGTGGTTATCAGCACATCGGAAAAAGTGATATTCATTTGTTAATAAAGCGCGTTATAAAGCGCCCTTTAAGATGCCGGACAGGGGAGTGAGAGTTTCGCCGCTGTCCTGTTCTTCAAGAATTTTCATGGCTTCACAGGCCGCTAGGCAGGCTTTTTCTTCCCCGCCGGCGTCGCCCCAGCGGTCCAGCACGCGGTTGGCCACTACTGACAGCACCGCGCCCATGCGCATTCCGTGGAGGTAGCCAACAACGTACTGAGCTGAAGCCTCCATTTCAATGTTTGTTACTTTGGCTTGCTGAAGGTCGGGAATAGTATTTTCGGCAAAGCTGGGCCAGTAGCCTCCTTCGGAGAGCGGCCTGCCCTGACCAACGTAAAAAGACCCCACCGTGCAGGTAAGCCCCAGCCCGTAGCGGAAGCCCAGTCTTTCGCAGGCCAGCGCCAGCGCCATCACCACCCGCGTGTCCGCGAAGGCCGGAAACTCCGGCTCAACGTAAGACGAGGAAGTTCCGTCTCTCCGCACGCAGGCAACCGGAATTATCAGGTCGCCAAGGTCGAATTTAGGCGTGATGCAGCCGGTTGTTCCCACGCGGATGCAGGTGTGCACGCCCAGGGTATTCAGCTCATGAATGCATATTTCAGAGCTGGGGCCGCCTATGCCGGTGGACGTGGCGGCGATTTTCATTCCTTTGTACGTGCCGGTCATGGTTTTGTACTCCCTGTATGACGCTGCCTCCCGGACGTCGCTCCAGTTTTTAGCGATTACGCCAGTGCGCTCCGGTGCGCCGGGCAAAATGACATACCCAGGCACGTCTCCTTGCTTTAGTTGAAGATGATAAACTCCATCGTTATGGGCCTTGGGAGCGCTGGCGCTCTTTTCAGCCTGACTTGTTCCGTGCATGTTTCCTGCCTCCAAATCATGATAATATCGCAGATAACTTGCACCATTATACAGGCGGCGTTGTTTTAGCCGTGTTGACTGCGCTGAGTAAAAACAGTAAACTTATTACGAAGGGGGGAGGATTACGAGGTCGCCAAAAGCCAGAAGGTGATAAGCCAATGAAATTTGAAAGATTGTCCGATAGGAGATGTTTAGAATGAAAATGAAAAATATGAAAATCGGAACTCAGATAATTTTAGTCACGTTTTTGGTCGCCATCATCACTATCCTCAGCCTGTTAATAACCAGTGTGCGTTATTTTTCGCAGTATGCCCGCCATGTGTTGCAGGAAAACGCGCAGCACGCAATGGCTGGTACGCAGAATTTTCTCGAAGCAGAAATGCTGCGGGTGAAGGTATTCAGAGACAGTCTGTTTCGGAACGAAGCAATCGCAGCTCACATCGCCAGCCGTGACATGAGGGCTTTAAACGCCGAGCTGCTCGCGCTGATGCGGGCGAATAATGTTGATATCGTTACCGTTACCAACGAAAATGGAATAGTTATAGCGAGTCCTCACGCCCCTGGCAGGACAGGAGATAACATCAGTAATGACGAAATAGTGCAGCGCGCTTTGAGAGGGGAAACTTGGGAAACGCTTACGGAAAGCAATTCTACCAGGCTCGGTTTTTACGGCGGTACGCCAATAAGGGCGGCTGGCGGAGAAATCGTGGGAATGCTCCGGGTGGGGCTGGCGCTGGATAACGAAGCGCTCGTTGACAGACTTAAGGAGCGGTATGACACTGAAGTGACGCTATTCGCGGGCGGAACCAGAATTAACACGACTTTGCTGGAAGGCGGGAGGCGAGTCGTTGGAACAGACGCCACGGGGGCCGTGCAGCAGGCAGTGCTGCGGGAAGGAAGAGACCTGCAGACCTCCCTGATGCTCTTTGGCGTGGAGCATTATGCGGCTTACAGCCCACTCAGAGACCCGTTCTCCGGCAGGATTGTTGGTATACTTTTCACTGGAAAATCAACGGAAGAGGCGAATCAGGCAAGCCGCTCAATGATGATGAGCGTGGCAGCAATCGCCATTGTAGTGTTCGCTGTCGCCGCCACCATATCAGTTTTTACGGCACGGAGAATTTCAAAACCGCTTGGCCGGATTGTCGCGCTATCTGAAAAAAGCGGCGGTGGTGACCTTACCATCAGGAGAGAAGACTTTCATTTCGACGGGGGAGGGGAACTTGGCGCGCTTGTAAACGCACTGTCTGAAATGATATCAGCCCAGCAAAGAGCCCTGTCTCAGGTGATATCAACCGCGAACGAGGCCACGGATCACGCCGAAACCCTTAACGCGCTCTCCGGCGAAAACGCGTCGGCCATGTCAAGTTCCAGTTCTTTAATCAGACATCTGTCGGGGCTTTGCGACAACAATTCGCAGGCGGTGGAGCGGAGCGCGGCAAGCGTTTCTGAGATGGCCGCCGGTGCGGACGCCGTTGCGAAAATGTCAACGGACAGCGCTGAATTCCTGGCAAAAACAACTCAGATGTCCAAGCTGGCAGTGGGTTCCGTCAGTGGGCTTGTCGGCGATATCAGGCTAGTAGACGAAAAAACCGCCGAAAATCAGGAGAAAATTCGCATGTTGTCGGCCTCGGTGGCGGAAATTTCCAATTTTATGGGGGTAATCGCTTCCATTGCTGACCAGACCAACCTACTGGCCCTGAACGCGGCGATTGAGGCAGCGAGAGCTGGAGAAGCAGGCAGGGGCTTTGCGGTTGTGGCGGAAGAAGTGCGGAAACTCGCCGAGGATTCTCGTACCGCGTCAAAAAGCGTTGAAGAACTGGTGACTCTCCTGAGCCGTAACGCCGACGAAGCAATATCGGCTTCCACGCAGTCCGTGACTATTGTCAGCGACATCATGTCTAAAGCAGATTCGGCTTCGGCCGGTCTGAACAGCGCCTTGTCCGAAATAACGCAGGCCAGTGACTCAATACAATCTATCGCAGCGGTGGCTCAGGAACAGGCCGCGAGCAGTTCAGAAATATCCCGCGCGATTGGAGAAATCAAGCGTGGCACCGAGGAAATCACCGGGTCTTTGACCGAACTGAACAAACTGAGCGATCAAGCCACGAGCATTGGGGAATCCGTGTCGGACTCCGCCCGGCAAATGGCACAGAGCGCCACAGACCTGAGAGACGTCCTCGCTCATTTTCGTATTGAGAATTAAATATCACGATAGCGGTAATTGCGGTTAAGATATTTTTACTGCCCCCCTGTATGGGGGGCAGGTTAATGTTTTTGCTTTTTTGCCTGCCCGCGCGCTCATTTTTGCGCGATAAAAAATTCAGAGAAACTCAGCGTCTGTGGGGTCGGCGCGGGTGATGACGCGGAGGCGGTGGCGGGGCTGGTCTCCAGGAATGATGGTGCATATTATGATGATAAATATGGTGGTGATAGTGAATATGATGGTGATGCACATGACGCCGCGTCGGATGATGATGGCGGCCCCATGACGCGTGTAGACCGGCATTGGAAAAGCCGAAAGAGTAATTTCCCCTGTGAACTATTACAGTGGTCGAGGCTGACGCGATGCCTGCCGAGGCAAACAAAAATGCGGCGGATAAAAAAACGGCAGAGAGTGCCCTGTGCGGTATTGAAAAATTTTTCATCGATTTAACGATCTCCTTTCTTGTTCATGCTTTTTCCTGTTCGTGTTTTTTAAGCAATCCTGAGCGCGCAAACACATGTTAGTCGCTGATCCTAAACGGCGCGGCAGGCAAAATTAAACTAGAGTTAAAAAATTGTGAAAAAAACGCAGTAGATTTACAAAATCAATCCCGATGAGGTAGTATATTTATATGTAATTCGCCAAATAGGAGGAAAAAGCATGTTTGTGTTTTTTGTCTCGTTCGTTACGTATTTGCTTCTGGCGTGGTCGGACGGTTTAAGCATACAGGAGTTAGCGATTGGCTTTTGCTTGGCGGCCATCGTATCTCTTGTTGTTCCCAACTTTTCTCGGACAAGCTTCTGGAGCATGGAAAGCCTTAACCCTCGGAGGTGGTGGAATTTCTTTTATTTTGTGCTTGGCCCTTACGCTAAGGCTATGTGGGACGCCAACTTAGACGTTGCCAAGCGAGTGATCACCGGAGATATAAATCCGGGAATTGCGAAATTTGACCCGCGTATGAAAACCGACACGGGACGTATGATGCTCGCCCTCTTTATCGTTCTGACGCCCGGAACTTACCCGGTTGACATCGACGAAGACGGCGTATACTACATCCACACTATAAACCTCACGTCCGAATCCCCTCCTGATAGCGAACTCGGTGGGGATTTTGTGCCGTGGGTAAGGAGGATTGCGGAATGAACCTGAGTCAATATTTTTTTGCTGCAGTAGCTTTCTGTATGGTCATGATGATAGTGGCCCTCATCGGCCGCCTGATAGTAGGGCCCAGCACGGCCGACAGAGTGGTCGTACTTGATGCGTTCAACACTCTGGTGTCCGGTATAATGCTGCTTTTGGCGGCTGTGTACGACTCGGTGGTAATGGCCGACGTCGCTATCGTGTACATGGGCCTCGCCTTTGTCAGTATCCTTTATTTCGCCCGCCGCCTGGAAGGGGGAATTTAGGTGTCGATACTGCTAGGTCTGGCAGTCGGTTTCCTTCTTCTTTTCAGCTTGTTCTTTAACACTATGGGGATTGTCGGCCTGTATCGTTTTCCCGATGTTTACAGCCGTATTCACGCCGTTGCGAAATGCACTACTTTCGGCACGCTTTTTGCCATCTTTGCGCTTTTTGTCTACGGCAGCACACGTTTTTTAATTGAAGGGGAACCTCGTTTCATGGCGTTCTCCATACGTGTTCTGATAGCGATTGCAATTTTTCTCAGCACCAACCCCGCTGGAATTCACGCCTTAGCGCGGGCTATTCATAACTCTGGCCAGATGCCTGTGACGTCCATGGTCGACGCTCTTGAGGAAAAGAAAAAAGAGATGAAAAAACGTGAAGGAGGTGCGACGGCATGAATCCAGGTTTGCACGCACCGGTTCTTTTTTTGCTTGTGGTCACCGCGTTTCTTGCGTTATGGTTTAAAAATCTGCTGCATTCGATTCTCGCGCTGGGAATTTTTAGCCTTCTGCTGTCTCTTGAATTTTACATTCTGAGGGCGCCTGACGTTGCGCTGGCAGAGGCGGCCATAGGCGCGGGGCTGACGACGACGATTTTCATAATAACTCTTCGCGCGTGTTCGCCCAAAATACCTAAAAACCGCGACAAGGGGGGAAATCCGTGAAAAAAACGATATTTATCGCGGCCGTTATAATCCTGGGTGGGCTTTTAGCTGGTATGCTTGAGGACATCCGCCCATTCGGAATTCCGGGTGAAACCGCGATGGACGATTATTTTATTGCTCACGCCCTTGCCGACAGATCGGCGCCTAACGTTGTCACAGCGCTAGTTTTTGACTACAGAGCGTTTGATACCCTAGGGGAGGCGGCTGTACTGTTCACAGCGCTGCTTGCCATAGGAGCGCTTTTCAGGGATGGAGGTAAACGGGAATGAAGCCGATGTCAGTTGTCGTGACGTCTTTTTTTGGAGCATTTGGGTGGTTTATTCTTGTGTTCGGGTTTTACATCATTAAAAACGGGCACGTCACCCCAGGCGGCGGCTTCCAGGGAGGGGCTATCGTTGCCACGTTTCTGAGCTTTTTTCTGGTGGCATATGGCGGGAAAAAATTTCTGGCATGGGTGCGCGAAGGCGTATACAGCACTCTAGAACTTGTCGGGCTCATGTCGTTCTTTATTTTAGGGTGCCTGGGGTTCCCCAATTCGTTTTTATATAACTCTCTGGCGGTTCGCTATGGCTACGAAGGCGCGTCGGACTGGATTCCACACAGCGGGATGATCGCGCTCAACAACGTATCAGTCGGCCTCGAAGTCATAGGCGCTTTGTCGCTGATAGTTTATTACATGTACAAAAGCGTCCATATGGTGGAAACCGGCGCTGGAATGGGAGGAGAACGTGGCCATGACAGGTTCGATCGCTGAAAATGAAGTAACCCGTGATTTCGTGGGCAACGCGCCGTATGTTGTCGTCGCCCTTCTGGTTATTATGTCGCTTTATGCCATACTTACGCAGAAGAACCTGATCAAGATATGCGTAGCGGTGGCCATTCTTGGCTCTGCGGTAAACATGTTTCTGGTGCTGATGGGATACCGTCATGGCGGCGGAATTCCGATTTATTACTTTAAAGGAGCGCAGGAAGGCATGGTGCTGCCGACACCTCAGTGCCTTACGCTGACGGCCATCGTCATAGCGCTTGCCACCACGGCGATGATGCTTTCTCTTGTCATTATGGTTCACAAACACTACGGAACTCTGGACATTGACGAAATCAGGAGGCTCCGAGGATGAACGTGCGCGATCACCTTCCGGCTTTACTTATAATGGCGCCGCTTCTTGGGGCATTCCTGTCGCCCATCGTTGTCATGTTCGGTAAAACCGTCAGAAACGTCTTTTTCGTGGCATTTTCGGCGCTTACACTGCTGATTGCCTCGGTCATTTGTGTGGAAGTATTCAGCGGCAACGTCCTTGTCTACGTAATGGGAGGGGAGAGCTTCGCCCTGACCATGCCGTCTGGAATGAGTTATCCGGTGCGGATTCTGCTTCATATAGACGCGTTCAGTGCTATTTTTATATTCTGCATCGCGGCGGCCGCGTTTGCGGGTTCGCTTTTCTCCCTCAATTACATGGATCGCTTTTCCGGCTGGAAGCGCTTTATGCCGCTCTACTTCCTTCTGGTCGCCGGTTCCCTGGGGATGTGTTCCACGGGAGACCTGTTCAATTTTTTCGTATTCGTTGAGCTGTCTTCGATAGCCGCGTTCGGTCTGGTGGCTTTCTGGCGCGACAAGCCAGAGGCCATAGAGGCCAGCTTTAAGTACATGCTAATATCGCAGATCGCGGCGATGTTCCTCCTGCTTGGCGCTGGTGCGCTTTACGGTAAGTATAACGCTCTCAACACGGCGTATTTGGCTTCCGTTATGGGCGACGGTACGATGGAGCGCGTTGTTCTGGCGCTTTTCATTGCTCTGTTGGCCTTCAAATGCGGCACGTTTCCGATGCACGCGTGGATGCCCGATACCTACGGCGAGGCCCCTTGCGGCGTGACTGCCCTTCTAGTGGCGGTAAGCCAGGCTTCTTTCTACGGCCTCATCAGAGTGTGTTTCACGCTCTTCCCGCATCTGGCTGGTACAAGCACGGTTGCCTGGATTTTTATAGTCCTGGGCTGCATGTCGATGTTCTTTGGCGTAATGATGGCGCTGGTTCAGCACGAAATCAAGCGCCTGATGGGATACCACTCGGTGTCGCAGGTTGGCTACATGCTTTTGGCCATGGGCGTTGGGCTTATGGCTCTTGGCAACGCGGGCGACCTTGTGAACTATGGTATCAACGCCGTGGTGGGCGGGACTTTTCACGCCATGAACTACATTTTTTACAAAGGGCTGCTCTTCCTGTGCGCCGGAGCGCTTTACTACGCGACTGGAACGCGCGACCTCGATAAAATGGGTGGATTGGCTCGCAATATGCCCTGGACAGCCGGTATGTTCGTGATCGCTGCCGCTGCCATCTCCGGTCTGCCGCCGTTTAACGGCTTCACCTCCAAATGGATGATATACGGCTCCAGCTTCGCGGTTCACCCGATTTTACCGGCTATTGCAATGATAACGTCCATTTTGACGATGGCGTCTTTTGTAAAAGTATTTCAGTCGGCCTTCCTTGGGCCGTCGAAGGCCAAATTCGTGGCTGTTCGCGAGGTGCCGCACGGCATGTTGGCCGGAATGGCGGTTATGGCGACCATGATCATTTTGCTGTCGCTGTTCCCGAACTGGTTCATAAATAATATATTCAGCAGCGCTGCGAACGCGCTGTTGCAGCCGCAGGATTATATCCGGGCTGTAATGGGAGGGATGTAGATATGACACATACCGCTGGCGTGTGGGGTCATATATCGGTTAACTTCGGCCACTGGAACGCTTTTGTATGGATTATCATGTTCCTGATTATTTCAGGTTTTGCGCTCTGGTTCCGCTCCATGTGCAGAATGGACTATAAACGCAACACTGACCAGGACGAAATATACCTGTCGGGCAACGAAGTGCCCTCTGACGGGGCGAATATATCCGTGCCGGCCTCCGCATCATATTGGGGTTTCCGCGTTACCATGAAGCCCCTTTACGATGTACTTGAAAGCTTCCACAGCGGCAACGGCGCGGACTATGCCGGGTATTTCGTGGTTACGACAGCCATCATCGGGCTTTTGCTGATGTTCTAGGGTAAGGCGGAAGGAGACTGCTATGAAATTTTCAGAAATGCTCAAAGCACTACCGAAAGCGCTTCCCAAATCGTTGTGGGTGATGCCTTGTAATTCCGGCTCCTGCAACGGGTGCGATATAGAAATTGTAGCATCGCTCACCCCAAGGTACGATATCGAACGCTTCGGAATGAAACTGGTGGGTACGCCGCGCCACGCCGACGTTTTGCTGGTTACAGGCCCCGTGACGAAATTTATGCGCGACAAGCTTGTGCGCATCTACAACCAGATGCCTGCCCCAAAATTCGTGGCGGTTGTCGGGAACTGCGGATGCTCTGGCGACGTTTTCTATAAGTCGTACAACCTGGAAGGGCCGGTGGACAACGTAATTCCGGTCGATGTGTACATACACGGCTGCCCTCCGCGCCCGGAAGCCATCATAGAGGGAATGGCCAAGCTTGTTTTGAAACTGGAAGCGCTTGACGCGCCTACGCCGATCACGCCGGCCGCAGAGCCGGTTATGGAGGAGGAGCGGCTGTGAAAATAGAACGCAAACCACAGTTCGTTAAAGCCGTTATGGGCGGCGAAGCTTTATTGGACGCTCTTAAAGGGAAATTTGGGGAGGCTATCCTGAGTTCGGAAATTCGCGAACGCAGAGCTGGTGCGGCAAACGATGTATGCGGCCACGACCTTTGGCTGGAAATATCTACGCCGACTTTCAGGCCATTTATCGAAAATCTGTTCGCCTACGATTTCGTAAATTTTCATGTTATAACAGGAGACGACACGGGGGATGACATTACTCTAATTTATCACCTGTCGCTTTTTCAGAGAGACCGCGGAGGACGCATCGGTATAAGCGTTACCGTAAAAGTGCCTAAGAGTAATCTCTCAATACCCTCGATTTTCGACGTTCTTCCAGGCTCGGAGTACAGCGAGCGGGAAACCAGAGAGACTTTCGGGGTCGATTTCGTGGGGCTTCCCAACAAAGGTCTGGTCTTCCTTCCAGAAGATTGGAATGAGGAAATTAAACCCCTGCGGCGTGATTCCGAAGGCCCGTCTCCCGATGATATTCGGGAACTGAGCTGATCGAGCAGGACAGGAGGTAAACGAAATGTCTACAACTTACATGCTGCCCGTCGGCCCGGTTCACGTAGGCTTGAAAGAGCCTGTCACCGCGTGGCTGGAGCTTGACGGCGAGCGCATAGTCAACGCAAAAGTGCGTCCCGGGGCGATACACAGAGGCATAGAATTTATGTCGAGGGAGCGCAACCCTATACAGACCATCTATTTGTCGGAGCGCATATGCGGTATATGCTCCTTCAGCCACGTTATCTGCTTTATACGCGCCATAGAGGATCTAGCGCGGTGGGAAGTTCCCGCGCGCGGAAAATACATAAGAACCCTTCTGTTGGAGCTAGAACGCCTGCATTCGCATATGCTGTGGGCCGGGGTTGCCTGTTACGCCATAGGGTTCGACACAGCGTTCCATCTGAGTATGCAGCTACGCGAGCGCGTGATGGATGTACTTGAACTTTTGAGCGGAAACCGCGTCAACTACGGCGTTGCTACATTTGGCGGCGTGCGCTGGGACGTCTCGCCGGAGCTTGTCAAGGCAACGCGCGAGATGGTCAAATATTACCGCCGCGAATTTGAGCCTGTTCGCGAGATAGTCATGGAAGACCCCATAGCTCAGGCGCGGATGAGGCATGTTGGTGTTCTCACCAACGATGAGGCAGTGCAGTACAGCGCCGCTGGGCCTACCGCGAGAGCCAGCGGCCTCAGAGTTGACGTTCGCAAGAACTCTCCCTACGAGGCATACGCGGATATTCCGGTGGAGCCGATTGTTCCGCAGGATATCTTCGGCAAGGTTCATGGTGACGTGCTTGACCGCTTTGCCGTCCGCGTGCTGGAGGTTTACCAGTCGCTTGATATCATTGAGAACGTACTGGACGGGCTTCCAGAAGGGCCAATTGTGTCCGAAAAGAACGTGATCAAAGTTATGGCTACACTGAAAAAGGCAGAGGGAATCGGCTGGGGCATAATAGAGGCTCCGCGCGGCGATGGAACGCATATCGTGCAGTTAAAGGGCGGGGATGAAAACGTCTATAACTGGAAGGTTCGTGCGCCTACATACGCGAACGCGGTTTCCTGGCCTCTGATGTTCCGTAACAATGAATTGGCCGATGCTCCTTTGATAATCAACGGCATCGATCCGTGCATATCATGCATGGAGCGCATGGTCGTCACGAGGAAAAACGGCGGCGAATCAGTGGTCACCAAGGCGGAATTGCTGGAAAAAAGCCGCCAGAAGACCTTCGACATGAAACGAAGCGGACTGCGGGGGAGGATGAGCTGATATGACGGTTACCGCGGCTGTTTTTACGCTAGCGTTGAAGATTTTCGCCGGGTGCGCTATTCTGGCACTGGTGATTTTTATAGCTCTTCTTTTTGATGGCTCGGATCGCGTTTTAAACGCAAAAATGCAGCGCAGGGTTGGCCCTCCGCTCTTCCAGCCTATTCTTGATATTTTCAAGCTGATTGGCAAGGAGAACATAGTTCCCAGGCGGGCAGTGCGTCCTTTCTTCATGGCCGCGCCCTGGGTGGCGCTTACCTCGACCCTCATGATCTTTTTATACATTCCGCTGCGCCCATTCCCCGCCGTGTTGGGAACCGAGGGCGATATGATACTCATTTTGTATCTCCTTATCCTTGGCGGCGTGGCGATGGCGATTGGCGGTTTTGCCAGCGGCAGTCCCATTGCTAACATAGGGGCGAACCGCAAACTTACACTTATGGTCAGCTACGAATTTCCCCTGGCGGTGGTGATCGCCACAATGGCGTGGGTGGCTTTTCAGGTTGAAAAACCTGGTGTGCCTTTCAGCATGGAGACGTTTACCACCACATCGATATGGTTTTCAGTTGGGAAGATCGGACTTTTTGGAGTTGCGTGCCTGTTTTTGTCTCTGATAATGGTAATACCCGGAGAGACAGCCAAAGGCCCCATGGATATACCAGAGGCGAAAACTGAAATACTCGACGGCCTTATCATCGAATACAGCGGCGTCAATCTGGCGATGCTGAAATTGACCTTCGCGCTTCGCGCCCTTGCCATATCGGTTTTTGTCACGTCGCGTTTCGTTCCCTGGTCGCTTGCCAGTATGATTGGAACCGGAGGCGTTGTAGTGGGCTTTTTCGACTTTTTCTTCTTCTGGATAAAGGTCTTCATAGTGCAGGTAATATTTGTGACGGTCATGCGAACAGCTTTCGGCCGCCTCAAAATCTGGCAAGCTTCGAGTTTTTACCTGATTAACGCGACAGGACTTTCTCTGATAGGGATGCTCTTGCTTTCCATCGACATCATGGTCAGATCCAGGCTTTTAGGATAGGAGGCTTGCTATGATAACGCGAATTTTCTCGCAGCTGCTTAAAAATATTTTTTCGCGCGCGTTCACTAATCCATCTTTCGCTAAGCACATGCCGCCGTCTTTGACTGAAGCGCTTGCCAACAAAGACTCGCTGAACCCCAGCCTGCCCGTGCATGAGCGTTTTCGCGGCCGCCTCGACCTCAACAAAGACAAATGCGTGGGGTGCAAACTCTGCATCAAAGTCTGCCCCGCAAATGCAATCAGCTATTTGCCAGAGTCAAAAAAAGTTGCCATACACCACGATCGCTGTTGCTTTTGCGCGCAGTGTACCGAAATTTGCCCGCCTAAGTGCCTCGTCATGTCGCATGTATACATGATGTCGTCATATGACCGCACGGAAAAAACGGAGGATGATGCCGCCAAAACAGAAACGACGACAGCATGACATATAGCCGTTGGCTATTTTATGTATAAACTTCTTGCCGATGACTACTGGTTTTTTACCTTGATTAAGACTAAATGTTTGTGCAAATTGCTATAAAACCGTAATGTTTTGCAAAAGCGTATTCGCAGTTTAGATGCACGAAACGCGCTTGGATAAATTTTGCACAATAGAAGAGCCAGCGGCTCTAGATGCCCCCGCCTTTAAAGCGGGGGTGCCTTGTATTTAAGGCAGACATAGGAAGTTAGATGCGGGGGAGGGCTAAATTTACTATGGAACTGATCAAGTCTCATCCAGTGCTGGAATTTTCACATGAAAAACGCGTTCTCTTCAGTTTCGACGGCCAGAACATGGAAGGTTTTGAAGGAAAGCCGATAGCTGTGGCCCTTCATGCGAACGGCGTAAAAATTTATCGCTATACCCCTGAGGCATGTCGTCCCAGGGGGTTTTTTTGTGCCATCGGCAAGTGCAGTTCATGTTTTATGGCGGTGGACGGCGTGCCAAACGTCCGAACCTGCGTGACGCCACTCAGGCGCGGCATGGTTGTAGAAACTCAGCGCGGGCGCGGGAAAATAAACCTTGAAGCAGGCGAGAATAGCCAATGAAGGAAATCAAAACTGATATTTTGATCGTTGGCGGTGGGCCAGCTGGCCTTTCAGCGGCGGCCGAGGCGTCTGCCGCTGGGGCAAGCGTCCTTGTGGCCGAGGCCGACCTTCACCTCGGCGGACAGCTGGTAAAACAGTCACATAAGTTTTTCGGAAGCAAAGACGAGTACGCTGGCTCGCGCGGGTTTGATATAGCGAAACTTCTGCGCGATGAGATTTCCAGTCCGCACGTCACAACTATGCTCAACACCACCGTCACCGGTTACTACCCCGAAGAAGGAATCGCGGCCCTGATGACCGGCGAGGAGCAGTACACGAGAGTGCTTCCCAAAAAAATCATCGTAGCCAACGGCGCGCAGGAGCGCATTATCCCATTTCCGAATAACGACCTCCCCGGCGTGTACGGAGCCGGAGCAGTGCAGACGCTGATGAACGTATACGGCGTAACACCAGGCAAAAAAGTATTAATGATAGGCGCGGGAAACATCGGCCTGATCGTGAGTTATCAACTGCTTCAGGCCGGAGTAGAGGTTGTCGCGGTGCTTGAAGGCGCGTCTAGAGTAGGCGGGTACTGGGTTCACGCCGCAAAACTTCGGCGGCTGGGAATTCCGATTCTGCTGCGCCATTCCATTAAACGTGCACTCGGCGGGGAAACTGTTGAAGGAGCCGAGATAACCGAGGTTGACGACAAATTTCAGCCTATTGGCTCGTCGGCGGAGGTCGAATGTGATGTCATATGCCTCGCCGTTGGGCTTACCCCGTCAAGCGAATTGCTGTGGCAGGCCGGATGCAACATGAAATATGTGCCGTTTCTGTGCGGGCACGTTCCGTATCGCGACAGGAACATGCGAACGTCAAACGCGGACGTATGGCTGGCTGGTGACGTAAGCGGCATCGAAGAAGCCAGCGCCGCCATGATTGAGGGGCGCGTCGCGGGTCTTTCCGCCGCTGAATCCCTTGGTTACAAAATTGACGCAGGCAAATACGATATGCTTCTGGCTCGCCTGGAACAGCTTAGGGCGGGCGAGATCAGCGAAAAAATACGCACTGGAATCAAGGCTGTGGCTGTGGATGGATGGGAGGATAACAGGCAATGATTGCACCCAGAACTTACGAGAGCGGAGTTTTGCCGGAAAACCGTGCGTTGACGCCGCCTGTTGATTTATGGAAGAACAAAAAAGGCGGCCTGGTTATAGTGGAGTGCCCTCAGAGAATACCGTGCAACCCGTGCCATACTTCCTGCTCGACAGGGGCTATTCTTGAGTTCAAGGACATCAACGATGTGCCTGAAGTAGATTACAGCAAGTGCAGCGGCTGCGCGTTGTGCGTGGCAAAGTGCCCAGGGCTGGCCTGCTTTGTTGCCGACTTTACCTTTGGTGACGGCGCAGCTCTGATAAAACTGCCTTACGAGATGCCTCCCGTGCCGGAAAGGGGTAAGCGCGTTCATTGCCTGGGGCGCGCGGGGGAACTGGTCTGCGATGGGCGTATAGAGAACGTTACCGAGCCTCTCAATGACAGGACAAAGGTCGTTCACGTCAGTGTTCCAGCGGATAAAGTGAACGAAATCCGCGCGATAAGGGTGGTGTGATTTATGGGCAAAACCATGGGCAAAGACGATGTTGATGTTGTCGTATGCCGCTGCGAAGAAGTCTCGCTGGATGAAATCCGCTTGTGGATAGGCAGGGGATACCACCATTTCGACGAATTGAAGCGCATACTCCGCGTGGAGATGGGGCCGTGCCAGGGGCGCGGGTGCCGGGATATTATTTTGCGCGAGCTGTCTTCGGCGACCGGTGAACCTATGGACAAAATAGACCCCGGAGTAATCCGCCCTCCGGTGAAGCCAATTAAGCTTGGGCTTTGCGCATACGGAGAGGAAGTGGCGTCTGAATGAGCAATAAAAAAACAGCGGACGTTATCATCGTGGGAGGCGGGGTGCATGGCGCTTCCGCCGCGTACCACTTGAAAAAAGCCGGTGTGAAAGATGTGGTGCTGTTCGAGAGAAAATACCTGTCGAGCGGCGGTTCTGGCCGAAGCGCGGCTGGCCTGCGCCAGCACTTTGGCACGGAGGTCAACTGCCGCCTGGCAAAGTACAACCTTGAGTGTTTTCTCACCCTCGAAGAGGATCTCGGCGGCGAGCATAAGCTGGAATTTACCCAATGGGGCTACCTGTGGGTGTCTTATTCGCAGGAGAGTTTGACCCAGCTCGAAAAAAACGTGCAGCTTCAGCAGAGTCTGAATATTCCTTCCGAAATTTTGTCTCCCGCGGAAATTAAGCGCCGATGGCCTTACATCCGCGTGAAAAACATGATAGGCGCGGCCTTCTGCGGCAAGGACGGGCACATTAACCCACACGCGCTTACAATGGCTTACGGCAGAGCGGCAGAAAAACTTGGAGCGCGTGTGTTTACTTACACGCCTGTCGATAAACTGCTCGCGCCGGGCGGAAAAATCACCGGAGTAATGGTGAACGGCGAGGAATGGAGCGCCCCCCGCGTGCTGCTCACAGCAGGCCCGTGGTCAACGCCGCTTGCCGCGACTGTCGGGCTTGACCTGCCTGTTTTGCCGGAGCGGCATAACGTGCTAGTCACGGAGCCGATAGAGCCGTTCAACTGCCCGATGACGTTATGCCTTGATGACGGGGCGTACTTTAAGCAATTGCCCAATGGCAGTTTTTTTCTGGGGCGCGATGACCCAAACGAACCCAAAACGTTTGAGTGCGGCAACAGCGCCAAATTCCTTGAAGGGGTCACAAAGAGTGTACTTCAGCGCATCCCGGCGCTAAAGGGAGTTCGTGTTGTCCACCAATGGTCGGGCCCTTATGACGTTACGCCTGACCATCAGGCGATAATCGACTGGACGCCGATTGAGGGCCTGTGGCTCAACTGCGGGTGGAGCGGCCACGGATTGCAGTTTGGGCCAAGCGGAGGGCGGCTGGCCAAGGAGATGTTCTTCGGCGAAAAAACCTTCGTTGACATTCACAGGTTGCGCCTTTCGCGTTTTGCCGAAGGCGACCTTTTTCCTGAGCCGGCGTTCATATAAAACAAATTTTCGCATGGCTTGTTTTTGTTTTCTTTTAATGTACCATAGAGGGGTACCTTATGGACTTGATGTTTTTTGTGCGACTATGAAATTTAAACTTGGGGAGCAAAGTTACCACATAGCTACTCTTGCAAGGAGGGTCTCATGTTACTACAAATCAGGCACATCCCCACGCCAGACGATATCCCGCAATTCGTGGTCGTGTACGATGGCAAGCAATCAAAGCCCGTTTCTATAAAATCGCCGTGGGAAATCATGGTCGGCACGCAGACCCTTCAACAGGGATTGCAGTGGTATTTAGAGGAATTTCTGAAACTTCCTGAAGGTTTCCGCGCACGCGCTGAGAACGTTCAGGCGGCGCTGTCCCAATGGGGGCGGGGTTGCTTTGACGCCTTGTTCGAAGGCGGGCAAGCGCGAGATTGGTATCGTGACGCGCAGAAAAATTTCTTCAATTTGAAACTCGAAATAGTCAGCAACGACGCGGCGGTGTTGTCTTGGCCGTGGGAGGCGCTTAAAAGCAGTCAAGATGGCTGCTTTCAAGCGCTGCAATGCCTTATCCAGCGAAGATTAGACAGTGTTGGAGATATTCTCCCTTTATCGAACCTGCCCGACGATGAACTAAACGTCCTGTATATAATCGCCCGGCCAAAAGGCGATGTTCTGGACTTCCAAACACAAGCCCGCCCGCTTATTGACTTTGCAAAAAATGAAGGCTGGCCCATACATATTGACGTGCTGCGTCCGCCAACTTTCAAACGCTTGGAGGAAGTTCTGGAGGAAAAACCATATCACATCGTCCATTTCGATGGGCATGGCAATTTCAACAATGCTGATGGTGGAGTTTTGGTATTTGAGAATGACGATGGCGACCACAGCGCGGATTTCGTTTCGGCTGGCAAGATGGGAGAACTGTTGAGAAGGTATAACATTCCCGTCATGGTGTTTGACGCGTGTAAATCGGCAGCGCAGGCTGAAAAAGCCAAAGATCCGTTCGCTTCGGTGGCTGTAAGCCTGCTTAAAGCTGGCGTACACAGTATCGTAGCCAACAGCTACAGCATTTATGCCAGCAGTGCCAAAATATTTGTCCCGGCTTTCTATAAACGGTTGCTAAAGACAGGCAGTATCGCGGATGCTGTGCAAGCCGGACGCCGTGAGATGTTTGGTAAACAGGAGCGCGACACCTACTACGGGAAAATATCCCTTCAGGACTGGATTGTCCCTGTACTATACCAACACGAGGACGATTTTCTTCCGCGCCTAAAATCGGGTAGAAAACAGGAATCTGCATTGCCAATCGAGATACGAGGCTTAGGTGACTACGGTTTTATAGGCCGTGACAGCGCCATCCATCAGTTAGAACGGGCCATACGCAGAAAACCTGCTGGCATACTCATTCACGGTACGGCAGGGGAAGGCAAGACCACGTTGACCAAGGGCTTTTTGCAATGGTTGGAAGACACCAACGGTTTGGGCAACGGAGCGTTTTGGTTTAGCTTTGAAGATATCCGTAGCGCGGATTACATAGTTAACACGCTGGCCGACGCACTGTTTTGGACTGAGGCTATGGCTTTGCCGACAGAGCAAAAGTTGGGGATTGTAACTCAGGCGTTAAGAGATAATTGCTTTTTCATCATCTGGGATAACTTCGAATTGGTTTCCGGCATACCGGGCACGGAGGTATACGCCCTGCTGCCCGATGAAGACAGAGAGATGCTTAAACATTTTCTCAACAGATTGAAGGGCGGCAAAACCAAAGTGTTAATCACCAGCCGTTCGCGAGAGGAAGACTGGCTTCCGTTGCAAGATTGTTACCGCCTGCCCCTGGGTGGACTTCAGGGTGAGGAGCTATGGCAATATTGCAACGCGGTAGTGTCTGACCTGGGGCTGACCTTGAACCGAGAGGACAAGGCATACCACGAACTTTTGAAAATGCTGGCAGGCAATCCGTTGGCTATACGTGCCATACTGTTGCGGCTGGCAGAACCAGGGCGCACAGCTTCGCAGTTGGTAGCGGAACTAGAAAATGCTTTTAATGTCGCTGTGGGGGATGAGGAAAACAAGAAGCGCTTACAGGCTGCGTTATCGGTGTTTGGACGTGGGCTGGACAGTGCTTTTGCGCCGGTGCTGCGGTTACTGGGATTGCACGAGCATTTTGCCGATGCCGACCTTATAGACGACATGCTTAAGGCAACCGGTGGAGATACGCCGACAAATCAGTGTTTTGCCGCGCTGGAAAGAGCCGGTTTTTGCCGTCAAATAGGAAATCGCATATATCAACTCCACCCTGCTCTGCGATCCTTTCTTGCCAGATTATACCCGGCAAATGAAGATGAGCAACGGGCTTTTGTTGATGTGATGGGCAGTCTGGCAGATACATATACGCCTAAACAATTGCACGATCAGCGAGGTGTATTTGCACTGTTTGGGGCAAATTTTCACAGGGCGTTACGATTGGCCTTGGATATGCGAATATATGTGCTGGCATTGACACAAGCTTTAGCTGCCTACGCAAAGAACACTCGCAATTTTTCCGAAGCGGATAGGATGTTTATTCAACTGGCTGAGGCCGCGAAGGAATATGATGAAGTCGGTTGGGAATCACCAGCTTACCATCAACTGGGGAATGTTGCGTTAACGCGTCGAGAATTAGCCTCCGCCGAGGAGTGGTACAAAAAATCCCTGGACATCTCGTTGAAACACGGCGATGAACACGGCGCGGCGAGAACATACCATCAACTGGGGAGAGTTGTGGAAGAGCGACGAGAATTCGCCGTTGCCGAGGAGTGGTACAAAAAATCCCTGGACATCTCGTTGAAACAAGGCAACGAACACGGCGCGGCTTTAACATACCATCAACTGGGGGTAGTAGCGTTAGAGCGTCGAGAATTAGCCTCCGCCGAGGAGTGGTACAAAAAATCCCTGGACATCTCGTTGAAACAAGGCGACGAACACAGCGCGGCGAGTACATACCATCAACTTGGGAGAGTTGCGGAAGAGCGACGAGAATTCGCCGTTGCCGAGGAGTGGTATAGTCATTCAAGTTTAAAGCAAGCGCATAGCGCCTCGTAAAAATTATCAAAGCGACGGAGCATGTTTCGCATCTGGTTCTTTAACCATGACCAAAATTTTTCAATAATGTTTAAATCTGG
>Ga0131853_10005722_pt1 | contig 22460 bp, 23 predicted proteins | sample TergutLab28metaG_FD_92764 | JGI IMG/M metagenome (GOLD analysis project Ga0131853, IMG submission 92764) | Labiotermes labralis P1 segment gut microbial communities from Petit-Saut dam, French Guiana - Lab288 P1 (version 2) (version 2) | ecosystem: Host-associated > Arthropoda: Insects >... | reverse complement strand
AGCCTTGCGGCTCGTCCGCTACTGCGGGTCAAGGGAGACTTCCGGCTAAAGCCGGAACCGAGCCTTGCGGCTCGTCCGCTACTGCGGGTCAAGGGAGACTTCCGGCTAAAGCCGGAACCGAGCTTTGCGGCTCGTCCGCTACTGCGGGTCAAGGGAGACTTCCGGCTAAAGCCGGAACCGAGCTTTGCGGCTCGTCCGCTACTGCGGGTCATTGTTGAAGCAAAAAGCGACAAAAAAATTGTCTGAAACTAGTTATGTACCATTGCCGTTTTGTACTAACGCACCTTAGGTCAACACGCGACGCGGCAATCTCTGTTTTTAACCTTGTAAGATTTGGAACTTTATGGTAGGATTATTTAGTATGCGATGTAATCCCTTTCGGAGGTTCCCCCATTATGCAGCGAAACGAATTTAGACGGATGTTTAAAGAACTGATGCTTATATCCACTCCTATCATATTGGAGCAGGTGTTTATCAGCATTATGGGTATTGTTAATCAGCTGATGGCAGCCAATGTTATTGGGGAATACGCTATATCGGCCATCGGCATAATAAACAGCATTTCGGAAACTATGTTCGCATTATTTATGGCTTTAGCAACCGGCGGTACTATTATAGTGGCTCAAATGTACGGCAGGCGGGATTTTGAAGGGGCAAAAAAAGCCGGCGCACAGGCTATTACCCTTGCCCTCGCCGTCTCATTCCTTGTACTTTTTGCATTTATTATATTTAGGGTGCCAATTGTGGAAGCCCTTTTAGGGGATGCGGAAGAAGCGGTTTTCCACGCCGGGCTTGAATTTTTTACGGTACTTATCCCCTCTTTCCCAATGCTTGCGGTTATGCAAACCGCGTTTGGTATAACAAGAGGTTCCGGCAACACTAAAACTCCCATGCAAATCACTATGATAATGAATGTTGTTAACGTGGCACTTGGTTTTATCCTTATTTTCAGCTGGGAGATAAGTATTTTCGGCATGCATATTATAAGCCCAAGCTACGGCATAATCGGTGCGGGCTTGGCTCTTACTTTGTCCCGTTTATGCGGTCTTGTACTAATAATGCTGTATATCTTCTTTAAATCTCCGACTATACGTTTCAAAAGCATTAAAGATTTTATGCCTGATGTGAAAAATCAAAAGGCGATACTTGGCATCGGTATCCCAACAGGGATTGAGAACTCTATGTTCCAAATCGGCCGCCTTGTGACCCAAATTTTTATAGTCGGCATGGGTACATCGGCATTGTTTGCCAATAATATAGGAGGCACAGTGTTTATGTTTATGGGTGTCCCCGGCATGGCATTCTCCCAAGGGGTTATGATTTTAGTAGGGCAAATGGTAGGCCGCGGCGACTTTGAAAATGTGAAGAAAACCGGCTTATTTACCATGGTTGTAGGCTGCGGTATGTTTGCCGTAATCTGCATTGCCCTTTTCCCAATGACAGGGCTTATTGCTTCCGCCTTTAACGCCAGTGAGGAGTCGGCGGCGATACTTATCCCCCTTCTCCAGGCGGCGTTTATAATGACGCCTATTTTCTGGGCACCGGGCTTTATAACCCCTGCCGCCCTCCGTGCCACAGGAGATGTGCGCTATACAATGTATGTAGGCATTGCCAGTATGTGGGGGCTTAGGATAGTTTCAGGCTATATTATGGGTATCGTCCTTGGCTGGGGGCTTATTGGGGTATGGTACGGTATGTTTGCGGACTGGATAGTACGTACAGTATTTTTCCAGCACAGGCTTATCTCGGGTAAGTGGATGAAGAAAGCATTAAAGCAAAACCAATCACAGGAGGACTCATGAATCCCCAAAAAACAGTTTTAGTAACAGGCTCCTCACGGGGGATTGGCAAAGCAATCGCTGCCAAATTCGCTGAGGAAGGCTATAATATAGTCCTTAATTGTATAAAAAATTTCGACATGATGCACGAATTTGAGAAAGAGCTTAAATCCAAGGGTGTAAACTGTATCTCTTTTGGTTTAGATGTATCTGATTATGTCAAATGCAAAAAAATGTTCGATGGGATAAAAACAAATTTCGGCGGCGCAGATATAGTTATAAACAACGCCGGCATCCTTAATTATGGGCTTTTTAACACTTCCGCTCCTTCTGAGTGGGAGTATTTGATGAAAAACAATTTCTTCTCCGTCCTTAATTGCAGCCATTTAGCCATACCTTACATGCTTCAAAAAAGGGAAGGGGTTATAATCAATCTTTCCTCAATATACGGCGTGGCAGGGGCTTCCTGTGAGGCAGTTTACTCCGCCTCGAAAGGTGCCATCAGCCTGTTTACAAAGTCTTTAGCCAAAGAGCTTGGTCCAAGCGGCATTAGGGTAAACGCCGTTGCCCCCGGAGCAATCGATACGGATATGATTGCCTATTTTAGCAAAGAGGAGCGCGCCGCCATTGAAGATGAGATACCCTTATCAAGATACGGTCAGCCCCATGAGGTTGCAGATATGGTTTATGCTATGAGTCAAAACACCTATTTAAACGGTCAAACTATACTTTTAGACGGAGGGGTTTACTAATATGTCCCTAAACAAACAAGACGAACATGATTACAAACGTAAAGAACGCTGGCATAAGCGTATTATAGCCGTACTTTTAATAATATGTGTAGCATCTGTTGCCATGAATATCCTCAATGCCCATCGCGATGAACAGATAAGGCAAATTTATATGAATTCAATTTGGGGCAACCTTCAAAGTATCTCAGTTCTCTTAAATGGCTTATATATTGCAATAGAAAATGAGGACGATTCTTTAAAAACCGTTGCTTTAGAGAATCTTCGCTACACAACCGGTATGATGGATACGAGTATTACAAGGCTTTCCTTCCATCAAAATTTTAACAATCCTACCCCCAGTATGCGAGGGGTTGAAAATCATGTTCGCAGTCTGGTTAACCAAGTAAGGGAGAACCCTGCCGACACTGAGGTTACTACGGCGGCACTTGACTTTATTGTCTACTGCCTGGAGGAGATTCTGGAACTTATAGACGATTTAACCGTAGTATATGAAGATAGGAATGAGCCTGATTATAGAATGAACATAAGTCAATTTTTTGACCGTATTAATGCTTTCACCGTAAATGTTGAAAATGAAGGGGAGAACGAATAAGAGAGTAAACACCAAAGGAGTCCCTTTATGTCTCTAGCCGAACACGAATACAAACTAAAAGAGCGCAGACTAAAGGGCGTTATAGCCGTGCTTTTAGTCATATGTATAGTGTCCGTTGCTGTGAATGTAATAAATGCCCGCCGCGCTGAGAACATACGGCAAATTTATATGTCCTCAATTTGGAGTGAACTGGATAATCTTGAAGTGCTTTTAGGCAGCTTAAATTTTGTCATAGAAAACGAGTATGGTGATTTAAAGATATCTGTTTTAGAGAGCCTCCGCTCTACAACTAATAGTATAGATATGAATATTACAAGGCTTTCTTCCCATCAAAACTTTAGGGGGCTTATTCCCGGTATGTGGCATCTTGATAATCATATTCGCAGCCAGGTACACCAAATATTAGACAATCGCGCGACTCCTGTAAATATCGCTGCATTTCAAAGCTTCCTTACTCGCCGCCAAGGTGAACTTGGAGAGCTTATCGCCGATTTAACTTTAGAATGGGAGGAAGAATGGTGGGGGGAAAGGGTTACCATAAGCGGTCCGAATACTAATATGAGTACCCGCCAATTTTTTAACCGCCTCCGCAATTTTACTGCAAGTGTTGATGATGAGGTAATAGAACATATCAGGCTACAAAACCTTAACCACCAAGTACAGCAGCGTGTAATAGAGCAATAGATTGCGAGGAGGCACGCAATCTAACCATAAAGGAGTCTCCATGTTCCAAACCGCATTCGACAATATATCCCTCTTGGTCATCTGCATGATTATAGGCTTTGCCGCAAGGCGGGGCGGGGTTTTATCATCAAAAGACACCCCTGCACTATCTTCTGTGCTTGTAAATATCACCCTGCCTGCCCTTATGATAGTTTCAATGCAGCGCGAGTTCGACCCCTACCTTTTTAGACACAGCATTTTCGCAATGGCAGCGGCTGCTATATTGCATATACTTGCCTTTGCTTTAGGAGTTTTTTTAACCAAGCTCCTAAAATCTGTTGACAGTGAAAAAATCGTTTTCGTATTTTCACTAACCTTTCCCAATATGGGTTTTATGGGCATTCCTGTTATTTATGCCATATATGGGGCTGATGCAATGTTTTATACAGCTATGATAAACTCTGTATTTAATGTTGCCCTCCTTACTTTAGGCATTTATATTATGATGGGGATAGGCAGCGGCGGTCAGGGTATAAGCCTAAAATCCGTACTTTTAAACAAACTTATAATAGCTACATTTACAGGCTTTTTCCTTTTTGCCTTCTCTATAAGGCTGCCGGAGGTGCTGGGCTCAGGCCTTAGTATGGTTGCAGGTATTACCACCCCTCTTTCAATGATAATAATAGGCTCTATACTGGCTGAAAATAATTTGAAAACGGCATTTAAAGGCTTTAAAATATACATAATTGTCCTTTTTAGGCTTATTATTTTCCCCCTTATGATGTTTTTCGCCCTAAGGCTTATAATTACAGACCCGGCAATGCTTACGACCCTAACAATCCTTAGTGCCATGCCTGTAGCCGCCATAACGGCAATTTTTGCTGCCCAATATGATAAGGAGCCTGGTCTTGCCTCTCGTATGGTATTTATATCAACAGTTTTGTCCTTGTTTACTATACCTTTAATGGTTACTATAATCGAAATGTTCTAAAAGGAGAGATATCCCTGACGTGCTAAATATGATAAAACTCACTGACTTATCTTATAAAGATACTTTTAATACCGGATTTGAAATATACAAAACAAATATTAAAGCCATAGCATTGCTTACTGTAATGGTACAAATCCCTCTTATTATTTTAGAGCGGATAGCCATGTTAAGCCTTATTGATTTTCTCACCCTTTTAGGCTTCGATAATTTAAGGAACGGCTATGTCAGCTCTAATACGGTTTTGGAAGCTCTTTTAATTACGGATTTAACAAATTTATCAGGTGTTTATTTACCTGCGCTAAATCATACATTTTATACAGTTATAGGGGTGCTTTTAGTATCTTGGGCTGTCCTTTCCCCTCTTATATCAAGCGGCTCTGCTTTTATTGCCAAAAGTGCTGCACATGATAACGAGACCGAAGGGTCCCATATGCTCTCTGTAGTTGTGGCAAACATCGGCAAAACAACGGTTACAGCACTTTTGGCTTTAATATGTATGGCTATCGGCTTTTTCTTTTTTGTGATTCCCGGGATTTTTATGATGATAAGCTTCTTTTTTGCGGTACCTGCGGTTATTGTAACAGGCAAATGGGGCTTTGGTGCCATTTTTGAAAGCTATAAAGTAGTAAAAGGCAGATGGCTTAAAACTTTCTTTTTTATCATTCTCTCAACTGTTTTCAGTTTTCTTTTAGTATATTTAAGCTCAGCCTTTATCGGCATTGCTTATGCATTTTTGCCATATAATATTATAATTGATTCTATATTTATTATTTTACGCAGCATATTGCTGTCATATTTCATAGTTGTAGAGTGCTTGTACTTTGTCAATAAGCACTTTGTGAAAAATATCACTCAATAGCTTGACTTATTTTTGTAAAAGTTATACAATTATGGAAGCATTGTTGTATAAAATTGCTATTTGGCATTAAGTATATTAAGAACTTAGGTTCTTAAACTGTACAATGAAAATTTCATAGAGAGGAGTTTTTTGACATGAGTTTATCTGACCCTTTAGTGGTTGGTGTAATTTGTGCTGTGGTTGGTCTTTTTATTGGTGCTATAGTCGGTATGGCATATAGGAAGAAAATAGCTGAAGGCAAAATAGGCTCGGCTGAACTTGAAGCCGCTCGTATTGTCGAGAGAGCAACCATAGATTCTGAAGCGAAGAAAAAAGAAATACTTCTTGAAGCTAAGGAAGAAAGCATAAAAACCAAAAACGAAAACGAAAAAGAAAACAAAGAACGCAGAAACGAAATACAAAGAAATGAAAAACGTTTAACCCAAAAAGAAGAGAATCTTGATAAAAAAATTGAGACCCTCGAAAAAAAAGAAGAGCAGCTTTTAAAAAAATCCGAGTCCATTGATAAGTTAAAAGAAGAACTTGCAGCAAAAATCAATGAGCAAATGGGTATATTGGAAGAGCTTGCCGGTTTCTCAAGAGAGCAGGCTAAAGAACATCTTCTTGAATCTGTTAGAGATGATATAAAAATAGAGCTTGCACGCCTTATAAAAGACATGGAAGTAAAAGCCAAGCTTGAAGCCGATAAAAAGGCACAGGAAATTTTATCAGGTGCCATACAAAGATGTGCTGTGGATCATGTAACTGAAACCACCGTATCAGTTGTATCACTTCCTAATGATGAAATGAAAGGCCGTATAATCGGCCGCGAAGGCAGAAATATACGAACATTGGAATCCTTAACAGGCATTGACCTTATTATAGATGATACTCCGGAAGCTGTTATTCTATCAGGCTTTGATGCTATGCGCCGCGAAATTGCCCGCTTAGCTCTTGAAAAACTGATAGTTGACGGACGCATTCATCCAGCGCGTATTGAGGAAATGGTAGAAAAAGCACGTAAAGAAGTGGAAGTCCTGATAAGAGAAGAAGGGGAAGCCGCCACCTTTGAAACAGGTATACACGGTGTCCACCACGAGCTTATAAGGCTTTTGGGTAAAATGAAATTTAGGACAAGCTACGGGCAAAATGTGCTTAGGCATTCAATTGAAGTGGCTCATTTAAGCGGTCTGATAGCCTCTGAGCTTGGGGTTGACCCTACTCTTGCAAAGCGTGCAGGGCTATTGCATGATATAGGTAAATCCGTTGACCATGATATTGAAGGCACTCACGTTTCCATAGGTGCTGCACTATGTAAAAAATATCGTGAATCTGATATTATCATAAATGCTGTTGAATCACATCACGGTGATGTGGAAGCCAATAATATAATTTCTGTTATAGTCCAGGTTGCGGATTCTATTTCCGCCGCAAGACCGGGGGCAAGACGTGAAACTTTGGAAAGCTATATTAAACGCCTTGAAAAACTCGAAGATATAGCGGATAAATACAAAGGAGTCGAAAAATCCTTTGCAATCCAAGCCGGCAGAGAGCTTAGGGTTGTCATCATCCCTGAAGAAGTGGACGATGCGTCTTTAGTGCTTTTAGCCCGTGAAATATCTAAGAAAATTGAAGATGAGCTTGAGTATCCCGGACAGATTAAAGTTAATTTGATAAGGGAGACCAGAGCTATTGAGTATGCGAAATAACTAAAAAAGTGCCCATTTGGGCACTTTTTTAGTTATTTCGATTGACTATACGCTGTAAAACCTCCGTAGTTTACAACTTAAAATATGACACAAGCTGCTGTAAAAGTTCAGCTTGCGAACTAAGTTCTTCCGATGCTGATGCTGTTTCCTCAGAAACAGCCGAGTTACCTTGAACAACTTTTGATATCTGGTCAAGACCGATGCCTATCTGTCCAATTGCCTCCGCTTGGTCTTTTGAGGCGGTTGAAATATTGCTTATTACATCAAGTACCTCATTTGCACTTGTTACAATAGCATCTAAGGATTCTGATGTGGATTTCGCAATGTTTGAACCGGTTTCTACACGATTGATAGAATCTTGGATAAGATCGGTTGTTTGGGTTGCGGCCTCTTGACTTCGTACCGCAAGGCTGCGTACTTCATCGGCCACAACAGCAAAGCCTTTGCCGTGTTCGCCGGCTCTTGCCGCTTCGACAGACGCATTAAGGGCAAGCAAATTTGTCTGGAAGGCAATATCTTGTATGGTTTGTACAATTTGAGATATATCCTTTGATGACTCTTTTATTTGCATCATAGCTTCTACCATCTGCTTCATAGCGATATTGCCTTCTTGGGCATTGGCTGTTGATTTATTGGAAAGACCGCTTGCCTTGGACGCATCGTCAGCGTTTTGTATAGTCTGCTGGTTTATAGTATCTATTGAGGCATTAAGTTCTTGTACGGAACTTGCCTGTTCCTGTGCGCCGTTTGCCAAATCCATCGAACTCGAAGAAATTTGTCTTGAACCCAATAAAACTTGTTCGGATGCCATCGAAATTTCTGACATGGTTTTATGCAGCGTTTCGGAAATATTATTGAGAGATTCTTTGATGGTGCCAAAACTGCCTACATATTCGCGTGTAATGACTGTGGTTAAGTCCCCGCCGGAAACCGCCGCTAAATTTTCTGCAATTTCAGTTATATAAGTTGAAAGCACATCCATAGTGTTGTTGACAGCTTTTTTAATCACAAGGAAATCCCCTGCATAGTTTCCGGTAACTCTCATATTAAAGTCGCCATGCTCCAATCTCTCCATAACATCTCTAATTTCAACAACAGGCTCATCAACGGATTCAGCAATTTTATCAAGTCCAACCATAATTTCACGCCAGCCGCCTGTATACTTGCTTTCATCAATACGATAATGAAGATCTCCTAATGTTGCCGCCGCATGTACCATGCCGTTAATTTCATTGATAACAGCATTAAGGTTAGCCATAAGCTTATCTGCTTTTTCATTTATTATATGTTTTTGACCTGGAAGTTCCTTCAACTCAACATTGAAAATACCTTGAGCGATACGGTCCATAATGTCTACAAACACTAACAAGTCATCGTTTGAGAGTTCTTCAAACTCATTGAGTTCCTCCATCATTTCTTTGAAACTGCCTTTGTATTTATCAGCATCTAAGCGTAGGTCAAGATTGCCGTATACTATGGTATCGTGGGTAAAATTCTTTATATCCTCCACCATATTTTTTATGATATCCACAAGGGTATACGCATCACACATCAGCACGCCTATTTCATCTTGCGAAAGGTTGGACTTGTCTATATCTACGTTTAATTTACCATTGGACACATCGCCTAAAACTTTAACCAGCTTGTTAATTGGTGTGATTTTACGTAAAATCACAATTACTCCTACGATGCTGACGAGGGCAAACAATATTGTGGATATGAGCGCGAGCATATTGTAAACAGCGGCTGATGCTTGGGTTTCCTCTTGACTGAGTGTTGTACGCTGCGTAACCGCTTCACTTAGTTGATTAAGGGTTTGTATAATCGGAAGGCGGCCTGCTTCATATGCGCTGCCAAACATTATATCTGTTGCTAAAACCATATTGCCTGCCGTTACAGCTTCAAAGGCTTGTCCTTCTAACTCAGCAAGGGTATTAGAAAGGCTTAGTGCTTGCTGTATCAGATTCCTCTCATTTTGAGGTGCATTAAATTCATCAAATGTCGCAACGGCACGGTCTCTGCGCTGCACCACAAAAATCTCATTCCAATAATCCTGATATTCCTGCTGACTTCCTGTTACTGCATATGCCCTTGCCCAGCGGGTTAAATCAGCCGATGCATTCTGCAAATCTTGTAAAGCTGCATAAAGGTACAACCTTTCACTTGTGGCTCTCGCCAGTCTTTCGTCGGCCCTGGAAGATAGCACGAAAAAGGCTATATTCAAACTTGCCAAAGCTGCAAATACCACTATTAAAATCTTAATTAGGCGCGAAATACTCATGTTAACATCTCCTTGAAATGTTTTTGTTAGTTAAACTATTTTTATTATTTAATTAAATATTTATTCACTTCAAATCCCTCCATTTCTGGTATTTGAATATACATTATATACTTAAACCCTCCTAAAACGCTAACAGATTATAGCTTGCTATTTTGTGTGGGTTTCAGCACAATTTCTCCTAAAATAATTATTGATATTTTCCGACTTTTTGATTATACCACAAATGACTGCATAAAATAAACAAATATAGTGAAATGAACTCGAAACAGTAACAAAAATCACAAGTTTTCGTTATTGTTTTTGGGTTATTTTGCTGTGTCATTAAAATCACTTAGCTTGCTTTTTTGTTCATACCCACATTGACATGGAGGTCAAAAAAAACAGACCTTCTAATTTCTCAGAAAGCCTGTTAACAATGATATTTACTATATGCCGAGAAGGGACTTGAACCCCCACGTTGTTGCCAACAGTGGATTTTGAGTCTGTATTACTATGCTACAATTAACCTTGTTTAAAAACATATGGGGTAAGATAGAGCTTGATATCAAGCCATTTCTGGGCACGTGCAAGCTGCTTTTTCATAAGAACGTTTGTTTTGCAATATTGAATTCTAAAACGAAAATTGTGGACAACTCGTGTACATTTAATGGCACTTCCAATTAAAGAATTATATTAAGTTTGCTATTGCGCGTATATATCAAATTTGCTATAATAATATTGAAGGTAGGAGAAATACTAAAGTGTACGATGCGATTTTTTACAGCGACAGTAGAGGAAATGAGCCGATAGCTGAATTTATTAATGAATTGAGGCAAAAATCCCTAACCGATAAAAACGCAAGAATCAATTTTAATAAAATTGTTGCATATATTGATATCCTTTGCGAAAAAGGTGTGCGAGTCGGTGAACCTATTGTAAAACACTTAGACGGCGATATATGGGAACTTCGTCCATTGGATAACAGGATTCTTTTTGCATATTATGAGGATAGGATTTATATTCTTCTACACCATTTTGCCAAGAAAACCAATAAGGTACCACTCCGTGAAATTGAGCAAGCTAAACGAAACTTTGCTGACTATATCGAAAGGAATGATAAATGATGGCTACAATATGGAAAAATTTTCGCGAGACCCTAAATTTAACACCTGAAGAGGAAGATATTATTAACTTAGAAAAATCCCTCATCAATGCCATTGTAGATGCAAGAGAGCAAAATGGTTTAACACAAAAGCAATTATCAGAGCTATGCGGAGTTAAGCAGCCGGTAATCGCAAGGCTTGAAAGCGCGGTACATTCACCTCAAGTAAATAGCATAATAAAGATTTTGAAGCCGCTTGGATACACGCTGGCTGTTGTGAAAGAGGAAGAGGTAAATCGTTAACCATATTAGGACTGTATTTTCTAGGGTGTGTCGACATAATATTTCGAAAAGAGCTTTCGTAAAATATTATGTCGACACGCCCTAGGAAGAGACGAGTAGCTATATATACAAGTTTAATTAAATATGCATTTTTAATTGTTGCTATACCCCGTACAATCATTGTGCGGGGGTTTTAATGTAAAACTTAATATCATAGAGTGGAGAAAATTTGATAGTTTATCGTTGTATTCGGTTAGGTTGTGTCAACTCCTATGATATATCGTGTTTATGAGTGCTATTTTGTGCACTTGATATAATTGCTTTTGCTTGCACTATTCACAAATGCAATTGTGGACATTGATATTTTTCATACAAAACAACAAAAAAATAAGACCTCGGATTCCTCCAAAAGTCTTATTTTAAGCCAATGCCCTGGTCGGCGCAAAACGCGAACCTGAATCGTGTTCACGTTTTAAACGCGCCTGGCCGGGCGGCCATCCTGCCCGAGAAGGGACTTGAACCCCCACGTTGTTGCCAACAGTGGATTTTGAGTCCACCGCGTCTGCCATTCCGCCACTCGGGCATATAAGTCAATCAGCTTGAACCCCAAAACGCTAAGCTTGGGTTTATTACGCGCTACTTTGTCACTTATTTACCGCTCGTACCACTTTGGGTACTGCGGCAAACAAGCTCCGCGTATCGCTAGATAAACCCTGCGCTTATCTGTTTGGTGTTTCAAGTTGCTTAACTATAAGAGCCGTTCGGCTAACAGAAAAAATTATATAGTATTTTTTGGGGTTTTGTCAAGTATTTTTAAACATATAGTCAATCAACCCGAAAACCCAAACGCTAAACTTGGTTTTATCTCTCCGGCTTTTCGGGCTGCTTAAATATAACGGATTTTATTCATATCAACTTCGTGAGGCTCTTTTGATTCCTGGGCATAGCCTACAAGTACTGCCATACCAAATTCTAAATCATCACTCCATCCCACTTTTTTCTTAAACTCGGCACCTCTGGAGCCTGAAAAAGGGATATTAGCCATGGCACAAATAACATTGCCAAGCTCCAGTGAACTTGCGGCAAGGGCTATGTTCTCACTTACAATGCCGCAGTCAAGAGCGGCAAAATTGCCTATAGGATGCTTAAGTATTAAATACATACAAGGTGCGTTGTAGAAAACCTTGCCGCCTCTTGACATAATACGCTCGTAAGTGGATTTATCCTCTTGGGCGGCTAGGGTTTTCATTGTGTCAGTATCCATTTCATCGATAAAGTTTTTGTCGGTTATTATGAGTATTTCCCAAGGCTGACGGTTCATAGCCGAAGGGGACTGTACGCCGGCTAAGGCAATAGCGTCAAGCTTATCCTTGTCAGGCAGGTCATTTTTGTAATTGCGGCATGAATAACGTTCCTTAATTACGCGTAATACTTCGTTCATTTAGCATCATCCTTGTCTGAATGTATTTTATAGTCAAGCCACTCTAAAACCGTCCATTAAAACTTGTCTTTTTCCTGCAATACTGCATCGTTTCGTCCTAGTTTGCCTTTGGGCAAACGTCGTCGTCATCTCTTTGTCTTGCAGAAAAAAATCCTGTGTTTTACTGGGACGCTTTTAAAGTAGCTTGACTATACTAATAATAACACAGTATTTTAAAAGTATCAAGGTTTAGCAAACTTAAGCTGTGCGGTTTTAGGCTCAGAACCGTAGCGGATATAGAATATAATTACAGAAAGGATTTTTGCCGCTTCAATTAAAATGCCCATAATGTTCCATCTAAAATCACCATATAAAATATTAAGAGGTGTTTGGGTTAAAAGCACAATTATGGCGTAAAATATAACAGTTATGCGAACATAGTGGACACCTGGAAGATATTGCCCGATTACAAAGGCTAAAGCTGTAAATAAGCCGATTATATGAAGCCAGCGAACCTCTGCCGGCGCGTTAAGGACTGTTGCGGTACCTGCAACGATTGCTACCACTATCATAACTAGGAGGAAATTAAGTCCGGCTTCCTTGCTTTCAGGGGTATTTTTAGAAAAGACCCTAAAAAAAACTAAATTACGGATGGTACTGTAAGTTGCGGCTAAAATAAGGGAAAGCTGAGTACTCATCCCTGTGGCAATACCAATTGCAACAAACATTGTCATCCAAAAAAAGCTGCCTATGCCTGTGATGAGAAAGTATTTTGTTTTATCTTTTATTTGATAGGACGTAAACTCAAAACAAATTGTAATTACACCTAAAATTTGTGCGATTATATACCATATACCTATATTTGCCATGTTAAACCTCCTCGTATTTTTTACAATATGCAAAGACCAAAGCACCAGGTCCCGCGTGTGCGCCTATTACAGCACCCATTTCAACCAAAGGGCTTGGTATTTGGATATTCAACCCTGCTCCTATATTGGCTTTAAGGGCATTGGCGTCCTCTTCTCTAAATACATGCCCGATTGCTATGCTTATATTGTTAACATCGTCTTTTAAGGCTTCCACCATAGCTTCTTCGATTAGTTTCAGGGTTTTGCTTTTGCCACGGACAGAGTCAAGCTGGCTAATCATCCCATCTTCTACTTGGAGTATAGGGCGTATGCCTAAGATACTGCCAACTAATGCTGTTGTAGGGCCTACACGCCCTCCTCGTTTTAAATACTCCAAAGTTTCCACAGTGAAATATTGCTTTGCCGAATTTATAATATTTTCAGCAATTTGCGTAGTTTTATCCAAAGATAAGCCCGCGTCCCGCATTTTAATTATCTCTTTTAGGATTAACCCTTGTGCCACCGAGCCGTTTAAAGTGTCGAGCAACACTATACTTCTATCAGGATAATCATCCGCTAGCATATCCACAGCCATTTTTGCCGAGTTATTTGAGCCGCTGACCTTTGAAGATACGGTAATACAAAGTATATCCACCCCTTTATCAAGATATGGGATAAATATATCAACATAGTCCTGAGGGTTTGGCTGTGCGGTTTTTGGGAAAACAGTTTTATCGGACACAAGGCGGTTAAAAAAATCTTTACGGCTTATGTCAATACCTTCTTTCAGGTAATTTAGCCCATCAAAGCTAATATAGAAAGGCACAATATCAATATTATATTTTTTTACTTCATCCTTGCTAAAATCACAAGCTCCGTCAGATATTATTTTGAACATAGAATCCTCCTTAAGTAATTCGGCTTACATAATATAAACAGCAAAAAAACAAAAGGGTTTCACAAAAAGGTAAAATTATTTTACTGTACTGAAATCCTTACAAAACAGTAAGTTATAAGGATAAGCCGCGCAGCTTACGCAACGCAGCCCACTTTTGAAGCAGTATCAAATTAATTGCAAGCAACAATCTGATACTGTTTCAAAAGAATTTAAGTATATAAATGCAACTATTGTATTTTTTTGCTGTCTATATAAATGAGGGGGTGCATAAATGGAGGATTCTTTAATTGTGGATATGTTTTTTAAACGGCAGGAGGCGGCATTGTTTAAAGCTCAGGAAAAATACGGCAAGCGGATTTATACTACAGCAAAAAATATTTTGCTAAGTGACGAGGATGCGAAGGAGTGCGCTAATGACACTTTGCTAAAAGCATGGGATGCGATACCTCCTAACCGCCCTAGTTTTCTTGGTGCGTTTCTCTCAAAAATCGCAAGAAATTTGGCGATTAACAGATGGCGGGCAAAAAACACCCAAAAGCGCGGCAGTGGTGAAGTTGATTTACTTCTTAGTGAGCTTACGGATTGTATCCCTCATTTAGACAGCCCGGATAAGGCTTATGAATCCAGCCTGGTGGTGGAAAGTATAAATATTTGCTTGGGAGGTATGGAGCAAACGGCAAGAGCTGTATTTGTCCGGCGGTATTTTTATGGAGAGAGTATTTATAGTATAAGCAAACGCTTTCAAATAGGGGAGAGTAATGTAAAATCCAAGCTTTTTAGAGCCAGGAAGCTGCTTAAGGAGCAGTTAGAAAAGGAGGGGGTTGTACTATGAGTGACAATTGGGGTAAAACTTTGAGGCTTTTTGTAAGTATAGGCGAAATAGATGATGAATTTGTGGAAGAAGCTGAGAGAGCGGCTATAATTTTCAGGAAAGCGGAACGCAAGAAATTATATAAATACGGTGCTATAGCCTCGGGTGTGGTTGCTATGGCTTATTTGCTGTATCGCAGCGGGAAAAAGGGGACGGAAGTGGCGTAGGGGAGAAAATGAAAATAGACGGCACTAAACCGTGTTTTTTGTTACCCATGACGTAGACGAAGCCATGCTTCATTGTCATTAGACTTGTCTCGAAATTAGCGTTCGCACTGTCATTGCGAGCCTAATACGCGTAGCGTGTTGGGTCGCAATCCTATCACGTAATATGCCTTAGATTAACCCGTCAATGCTTCCACATCTCCTGCAATACAAGTCTAATGACGAAACAAACGCTAATTTCGCTACAACTTTATTGCGAGGAGTCTAAAGCGTGTTAGGAGACCGCAATCTATGTCGTATTACGCGATAAGATTACCGGTAGATTAGCACTTCCTTAAAATCTTCAATATCTTTGTAAATTAACTCACTACTTGTAAAATAGAAGATTCGAGCTTGTGTATTAGCAATCTCTCGTGCAGGTTACGGCTGTGTAATCTTTAGGATATATCTATCTTGAGAATCGTCTGAATACGTCTGAGCTAATATGATATATGCTGTGTTTGCAGTTAGATTATAGCCATGTCTAACTGCTCCTAAAGAATCATCGAATTGATAAGTTCTAAAATCAATATCAATCAGCTCATTATTGATTAAATCAATCAGCCCCAAACGTACATCAGGATATTCGCCATTTGCACTTGTTATTTCAAAACTATATATGCCAGTGACTGCAGGTGTAAACAAATAAATACTTCTCGTCTCAAATCTAATTTCATCACCAATGTTAATTGTTTGAGGATTTATTTTCTCTGCCGACAAGATAAAGTCTGAATATTGACCTCTCAGATTTTTTGCCAATATGACATATTGTTCACCTGCTGTAAGATGTGCAACCAGATAGGCGTTTAGATCCCCTGCTCCATCATCATCGAAACTAATAATATTATTTTCCAAATCCATAAGTGTTAGATGAGGGTCGCTGTTAATGCTTCTCTCAGTGGTCTCGAACACCCATATCCCTGTAGTTTCTGGGATGAATTTGTAAATACCGCGCTCCAAAACACGAATGCTTTCGCCTGACGTAAGAGTTGATACATCTATCCTCTCTATCGATAGTGTATAGCGGCCAAATGAACCATGAGAAAATCCTGCCGAAATGATATAGTTTGTGCCTGATGTAAGATGTACAATAAGGTGAGAGTTGTTATCTTGACCGCCATAGCTGTCAGAAGCAATGATGTTATAATTTAAATCCATTAACGCCAAATATGGGACACTGCCGGCGTTATTAGATGTTTGGAACGCCCAAAATCCAGTTGCATTTGGTGTAAATTGAAACTCTGTATGTTCATTTACACGCAGAGTGCCGCCTTCAGACGGGAGTACAGGGTTTCCCACAACATCTGCATTACATGAAGCTAACAGTAAAATCAGTAAAAATCCTGCCATGCAAATAATTATTTTCTTTCTCATAAGCTAACCTCCGAAAATAAATTTTAATCTTTATTTGAGATGCCAATATTATATCCATACTGAAATGCCTAAAAGCAGCATAAGAACTGCAAATATAACCCTCAATACTACGTCCGTTCTTTTGCTAATTTTCTTTTGAAAGAATAAAGATAATACAAATATGACTGAATAAATCATTACAATAATTGGCAAAATATTAGAGAAAACATCCATTTTATCCCCTCCTTATACTTCATCCCTAAGTTTATCGTCTCTTCAGTGTGGTTTGGGTCTCATTTCCACCGCAAGCTGCAAAAGCAAACATCATAACCGCTGCCAAAGTTAAAATAACCACATATTTCCTCATAAAATCCCTCCATGATAGATGTGTTCGGCATATATGACGACATTGCTTGTAATCCTTGATTTCATTACGAAATATTTCAGGCAGGATTATTTATCCATAAAACTAAGCTTAAAACGAATACACATAAAAAAGCGAAAGAAACCAATGCAATATAACGCTTTTTATACATTACAACATAAGCAATATACTCACGAATAATGGCATTGGGCAAATAATAGAGTACAGTTTTTGAGCCGATACCATCTATGTTTAATCCGGCAATTCTTGCATACATCCCTGTGCGTAAAAGGTGATAGCTGCTCGTTACAAAAATACAGTTATATGATTTGTTTTCTGAGTGCCTATCCATTATTTCTTTAGAGAATACCATGTTTTGCATGGTTGTTTCCGACCTCGCCTCCAACAAAACATCCTCTTGTGATACACCTCTTGAACAGGCGTATTCCATCATTGCCTCAGCCTCGGTTCTTGGTTCATCACTTCCTTGGCCGCCTGAAAGTATTAGTTTGGGTGCTTCGTTCACTTCTTTTTGTTTATTATAAAACTTAATCGCTTTATCGACACGGTCTGCGAGTAACGGTGTAATTTTTCCATCAATTAGCCCGCTCCCATGCACGATTATATATTGCTGGTTGAGTTTTGGCCGTGAGAACTGGCATAAAATCGTCGCTATTATGTAATGTGTAATGTGAATAAAGCAAAGAAATATCATCAAATATATTGAGGAAATAAATAATGAAATGTGTTTAGGAATGTCAACTTCAATCGACTCCACAAGATGCACAGCAATCAAATAACCAATTAGGCAAATAGCTAAAATAAAAGTTAGAGCATGGGCTAATGACTTCTTCTCTCTTTTCAATACAATCCGTGCATTGATTAGCAGCATAACAATTAAGGCATATACCCCCAATTTTCCAACTAAGGCAAAAGGTATAAGTATGATAATGAGTACAATTCTCGCAGCCAGATTGCCTCCAGCAATAATGTAAGGGTATAAAAAGTTTATTATGTTTGCTGCAATAGATAGCAAAAGCAAGCTGAATATAAAACTTGGAACAAGGCTCATTTTATTTTGCTTATAAGCAGCAATGAAGCCGCCGCAGAAAAGCAGTGGTGTAAGCGAAAGCAATGTGGTTAGCATCTAAATTACCCCTATACATAAAGACTTTTGTGTGCCTCTCTTGAGCAGAACATTATTTCGGGTGGTGCGATAACCCTTGCATTTACTTCTCTGTAGCTTTAGGAGCATTGTAATAAATGCATCCGGGCGGACATTTAGCTTTGCTTTTACTGTTTGGACAGATATACTCACCATTGACTATTTTCACCTGTTTTGGATGTATGCCACATGGCGTTGTAACTGAATTATGTCTAATCGGTTTCCACTCGACTCTCCTTGTAAACATTGCAACTATAGCAATAGGAATATAAGTTAGCATGAACAGTGGAAAAGTGAAAAGATACGCAACCTTAAAAAATGCTCGGCAATGTATCATTTTCCATTCAGTTACAACAGTTATACTGCCAATTGTAAAAAGCAAAACATACAAGGTCATAAGTGAGGTTACAAATAAATTGATTACGGACGAAATATCAAAATCAATTGCCAAACCTAAAATAATTATAATCAAATTTAGCGACATTGTAACTGACGTAAGCACCATTCCGGGTAATATCGTCATAAACATATCAAAAGCGTAAAAACTACGTTTTTTGAACATTGTTTTTATTAAACTTGCACCGTATTTTCCGAAAACTTGATAAAAACCTTTTGCCCAACGCATACGCTGATTCCAAGATTGACGAAAAGTCGTAGGCTGCTCGTCATAAAATATCGCTGATTTACAGTATGCTATGCGGTTTCCGGATATTGCGTTATGGTTGGAAAACTCTATATCCTCGGTGAGTAAATGGAAAGGCCAGCCACCGTTTTCTTTGATGATATCTAACGATACCAAAAAGCCTGTTCCCGATATGGCACACCCTGTCTCCAATATCATTCTTGCGTTGTTCATATATTTTGATTCACGTAAAAACCAAAGTGAATAACCGGCGGACAGCCAGTTGTCGGCATAATTTTTGGAATTTCTGTAGCTTGTAATGATTTTATGACCATTATTAAAAATCCTGTTCATTTCAGCTATATAATTCACATCGAGAAGATTGTCGGCATCAAAAACAAAGAAGCCGTCAAACTGGTTTTGTGGGTATGACTCAAAGATTTTACTAAATAAGAAGTCGAGGGCGTATCCTTTGCCTACTTGATTTTTGTTAAACCGCTCCCAAACAATAGCACCCGCATTCCTTGCAATTTCAGCAGTATTATCTGTACAATTATCAGCTATTACAAAAATATTTATATTGTCTTGTGGGTATGACTGCCCTTGTATACTGGAAATAAGCTGTGCAATAACCTGTGATTCATTTCTTGCCGCTATCAAGATAGCATAATTGTGTATGTGTGTTTCTCCATTTCCCTTTTCAGGTGTACTCTTGTGAAAGAGAGCAACTAAAATATAAACAAACTGATAGGAATAGAACACCGTAAATATTACAGCGATAATTATATTAAAGATAATAAGAATTTGTATAGACAGACACCTCCCCCCCTTATTGGCACTTCGGAGATTTTTGCTGCATTATTTTTTATTTTATGTAGATTGTAGAGCACAAGTCATAACATCGTAACATCCGTAACGGCATATCCCAAGAAACAAATGGGAAAGTTAGCAACTCATTTCAACGGAGTAAACCGTGCTTTTGCAGGTAGCAAAGTTAAGAAATGAATAGAATTTTTCAGACAGTTCATTACTATTGCTCTGTGACGATTCCAAAAAAGCATTGAGATTATCCATTGTTTCAAACGTAACAGAGTCTACCCATGTATCATCTTCTTTAAGTAGTTGAAATGAAACATAGCCCTTTTGTTTTGAAACATGCTCCTTGATTAGTTGCTCTATTGCGAGTAAAAAATCTGGAACAGATACTCCATCTTTTAGTTTGTAGCGATTGGAAAAAACAACATTTGACATAGTGATATGCCCTCCTTAAATTTTTTTATTTATAGAGTCCGTTATTTATAACTCTACTTTTCTGATTTGTCTTTGATAATCCAGCACACAATTCTATTTAGCGGTGTGATGAACGAAACCAAAACAAGCATTGTTACGGTATTAAAGACAATATGAAAAACAGACAGTTGTATAGTAGGGTCATAGATAAGTCCCTGATACCATGGAACAAGAACTTCTTGTAATGGCCAAACTGTTGCCAAAAACAATATCGCTCCCAAAAGGTTAAATAAAACATGGAAAAGCCCAACCCGTTTCGCATTCCGGTTTCCAGGCAGGGACGCAATTATAGCAGTAAAACTTGTACCCAAATTTGCACCAATTACTATATAAATAGCTGATTCAAATGGGAGTAACCCACTTGCTACCATAGCCACACTAATTCCAATTGCAGCAGATGAAGATTGTATCAAAGCAGAGAATACAGTTCCTATCAAAAACAGCCATAGCGGAAAGGTAACCCTGCTAAATATTCCTTCAAAAAAGCCAACAATAATTTCGTTGCTGCCAAGTGCTGAACTCATTGAACCCAGCCCGATAAATAAAAGCCCAAATGTTATACATATATTTGCCGCGTAAACCCATTTTTCATTTTTTGTTGCAAGCTTAATTGCCGCCCCAACAAAAACTAAAAATGTGATAAAGTATCTGATCCGAAAGGTTGAAAACACGAACAGTAGGGATGTTAAACTACTGCCTATGTTTATGCCCATAATTAAGCCGGTTGCTTGCAAGATACTTAACATTCCTCCGCCAACTAAACTGATTACAATAACTGTTGTAGGGGTAGAGGATTGGGTAATCCCTACTGTGACAACGCCTAAACCAACATTAACAAAACGATTTGTTCCTGTTTTTCTAAAAAACCTGTGCAATCTTTCAGACGGTTTTCCGAATATTTTTGAAAGCATAATAATTGCTACCAAAAATATTCCCACCCCTGTAAATAACTCTAAAATTGAAGTTGTAACATCTAAAAACAAAATATCACTCCTGTAAAATTATACTCAAAATCCATGTAAAAGGCAAAGGAATAGGCATACGATAACAATATCTATTCCTTTGCCATCAGCAAAGCGGTCATTATAGAATGGAAATCTATTCATAGTCAAAATATTTCAGAGCTATCCCAAGTGCGAATTTAAACTTCAATAAAGCATGAAAAACCGCAATGGTTCAATGTGGTTTTTTATGCTAAGATATCGTTTAAGTTCGCACCTGCACACACGCCGATATGAATATTAGCTACTTTGCGCGGCTCAGCTCTCTTTTAAAACAGTAACAGATTTATATAGTCGCTTCAGTCCAAAATGGACTGAAGCGAAGCTCTGCATTCGCACTTTTGTTTAGCAAAAATGCTCATGAAGGGGCGTTCGTTGAATTCAATTCACTATAGCAAGCTATAATCTGTAAGAATTTAAGTATATATTAAATTTCACCTTTACGCTTAAAAACCAAAGTTAATGAAACAGAGAACACATTTAACAATTCCCAACCGTCAATACCAAGTTCATGGGCAATTTTATTGATTTGTTCCATGCAATCGTTATCAAATTTTTCTGCGTTAAATTTAATCACACCGCCATTTGAATTGATTGTTACAGTTTTATATTCAACTTTTTCCACAATTCCCACACCTTTCTTTTGTATGCCTTTTAAAGCGTGTGTAAAGAGCTAACTCCGAAATATTTTCACTTACCTTACAGGCAGTCTTTCCATAGCGGCAAAAGCATCTCCCCAAGTCATTATAACGGCATCTTCAAGCCCCTCTACAGGGAATGGAAGCTCCATACCATCTACAAAGTCAAGAGAAACAGGCTCACCAAATACCTGCGTTAGTATACCTTCCGCATCGCTCACGGTGAAAAAGCCAAAAAACGGCTGCTCAAAATCTTCTGCTGATAAAACTTGTTCCGCCAATTCTCTTTGCAATAAATATACAAAGTCCTCCATAGGAATCATTAAGTTCTGTATGCGTGAATAGATACTTTCATATACGGCGTTTAGATGTTCCTCTGTAGGCATTGCAGGCTCTGGTAACTCATATTCATAAAAATGTTCTAACAGCAGTTGCATAGGGTGGATTGTTTCTTCTACTGTGAAGCGACTTTGCCATATTTGCCTGTTTTGGTATCTATCTATAATACTAAGAGCTAATGCTCCTATGATATAGCTTTCAGATACCGCCCCATGAAAACGAGAGTCTCCGCCCCAAGCCGTAGTAGCTCTATGATACCTTGCGATATAAGATATAGCCGCATGTAAATCTTCGTCTGTTTGGATTTGTTCACCATAAACCACATGCAGGCTTGCTACTAAATCAAACCAATAAGGCACACCTTCTTGACTATCCCAATACCAAGTAAGCAAATAATCGTCATAATGATTTTCTCTATAAAAAACAAAGGTTGATAGGGCATTTAGGATGTAGTCTGTGTCGTTAGGATTTGCAAGAGCGT
>Ga0131853_10005718_pt1 | contig 22469 bp, 16 predicted proteins | sample TergutLab28metaG_FD_92764 | JGI IMG/M metagenome (GOLD analysis project Ga0131853, IMG submission 92764) | Labiotermes labralis P1 segment gut microbial communities from Petit-Saut dam, French Guiana - Lab288 P1 (version 2) (version 2) | ecosystem: Host-associated > Arthropoda: Insects >... | reverse complement strand
TCCTGCCAGGTGCGAAGTTCGAGCAGTAATTCGGTTTTTGAACGCAAAAGGCGTTAAACCTATCGAAATTCATCGCCAATTGACGGAAGTGTATGGAGAGTCGTGCATGGATGTCAAAAACGTTCGTAAGTGGTGTAGGGAGTTTACAGCTGGTCGCACGGAAATTCACGATGAAAGAAGCGGGAGACCGTCAATTTCTGACGAGACAGTCGCGAAGGTTGAACAAATCATGCATCAAGATCGGAGGATCACTCTCGATGATCTCTGCATTTTGGTTCCTGAGGTTTCTCGAAGCACCATTGGTAAGACTTTGACTGAAAAGTTGGAATATCAGAAGGTGTGCGCAAGATGGGTCCCACGCATGCTCACAGAAGACCACCAACGGCAACGCATTGACTCCTCACGGGAATTTCTTCAGCGCTACACAGACGAAAACGACAATTTTTTGGATTCGATTGTCACGGGTGACGAAACCCGGGCGTTCCACTTCACACCTGAGACCAAACAACAGTCACGTGAGTGGCGGCATTCCTCTTCGCTCAAGCCGCAAAAATTCAAAACAACACAGTCTGCCGGCAAAGCCATGGCATCTGTGTTTTGGGATCGAAAGGGGGTATTGTTGGTCGACTTCATGGCGCGTGGGACCACAATAAATGCTGACAGGTATTGTGAGACACTCAAAAAACTCAGACGGGCTATTCAGAACCGGAGAAGAGGAATGCTGACAAAGGACATATGCCTTCTCCACGATAACGCTCGCCCCCACGTCGCCCGTCAAACCGTTGTTCTCCTGGATCAGTTTGGATGGGACATCATCACCCACCCACCCTATAGTCCGGACTTGGCACCCTGTGACTACCACTTGTTTCCTAAATTGAAAGAATATTTGGCCGGAAGGTGCTTCAGCGACGATGACGAGGTGAAAGTTGCAGTCCAACACTTCCTCAACGAAATGGCGGCGAGCGGGTATGACATGGGCATACAAAAACTGCCTCTGCGCCTACAAAAATGCATCGACCAAAATGGCAATTATGTAGAAAAATAGAGGAGTGTTCAAACTTTAAAATGATGTATCAATTATTGAAAATAAATGTTTCTTTCTATTTCTAAGAAACTTGGAGACCTTACTTTTGGGATCACCCTCGTAATAAACACTGATGCTGAGAACATCATTCTGATTTTGATGAATACGAGGTACATGAATGGCAGATGGTACACATGGGACCTCCACATAGTCGCCATTGACATTTAAGCATTTGTCGCACCGTGGCACCATGCCAAGGATTATATCTTGGAATAGAAAAGTTGGTGTAATGTATCTGTGATTTAATGGTGACAGCGGGTTTATGTTAGAGTCTGTTGCAATTCACTTGCGAACTGGGTGCTTCTGTAGGTGCCCAGAGAGATGGAAATCACTGGGTATGAGACTGAGATTATATGGAGGGTGATACATGATCTCCCAGCTTGAGCAACCTTATCAGTTACAAGTTGGGTTGCAGTGTAGGGCCTGATAGTATTGTTCAAAGTGATGATGCTACGGTGCAGCAACCCAGATCTGCTGAAATGAATGGCCTACTATGGCCTGATAAGTGTACATCATTTACAGTGACACCACAGCTAAGGAAATACACAAGAATCTCACCCATGTGGTCCGTAGAGACTAGTGCCTTGTTCTTCCATACTGATACCATTCTTTCTTCCCCTGGAACAATGCAGTACAGAATATGCTCCTTGATCAGCATAATCTGTCAAATTCATGAGAGTCCAGTACATGGAGCCTTATGATCATCTGTGGGGTTCTTTCATACACTTTCTTGGTGTCTAGTTGGTTTTGAACGATGTGCACACTTCCCAGAAAAAGTCAAGTTCTTGGGCAATGTTAGTGAGCCTCATCTGTCCCTTCTCTCTTACAAGGGCATAGTGGATACACCTAGGCACATGGGGCATTACTATTCTGTAACATGTGTCCTGTATGGAAGTTACAAAAAAAATGGTAATCATATGTCTCACATGAAACAGCATCATGCATGTGTAGATTTCACCATGTGAAAAGCATATGTAGAGTGTCATACATCCATGAAAGTGCACCATGAACATGTGTTACTGCATAATGAGTTTAAAGATGACAGGCATGCCAGGAACATGGTCAAGTGTCAAAATACACAATGTGATTCAATTTTGTGTATGTGCGCGCATGCGCGCTTGTGTGTGTGTGTGTGTGTGTGTGTGTGTGTGTGTGGTCCCCCCCCTCCCCATTACACAGTAATACATGTTTTGGTTTTCTTATATTAAAGTACATTATTGCTTAGAGAAAAGCAATTGTAAACTTAATAATTGATTTATCTAACAGTTGGCTGTTGTTCATAGATATTACTACTTTTTAAGTACTGTAATTACAATGTTTGTGGTCGAAACTATTTTGCCTTCCCAGTTTGCTTGGGTTAGTGTCTTTAGTTCTAGTAATCTGTCACTAAAACGGTGCTTATGTAAACTTCTCGAAATTAAGCATTGCATGTTGTGTATCCTGGTATGTACAATTGAGAGCCATTGTATATTCTATTGCAGTTTATTGAAATCTATCGATTTGATAAATCTTGAAAATGTGTGTGAGTATTTTGCTGTCAAGTTGCTGTTGTTGGTGGGCCAGGTTCCTCCGCTGGACTTTATTTGATGCTTCAGATTATTCCTTTGGAATTCTAATATTTTGCAGTCATACAAGTATATTAAGTGTTCTGATGACTGAGTCCCCTCATCACAGGGGCACATTGGATTATCTATTAATTTGAACCTGTGGAGATATGATTTTGTTTTCCCATGGCCAGAGACAATAGCTGTGAACTCCGATGTTATTGGTATTTTCAGTTTTAGTCTCTGTTCTACTGTTGGGAAGAACGATCTGCATAGCACTCCTTTGTTGGTGCTTTCCCATTGTCTCTGCCACTTTGTGAGCCCTTCCTTCTTTAATTCAGTGGCAGTTGTTGTTATTGGTATCCTATTGTATACTATGTTTAGTTCACCGTCATCCTCGGCTGCTTCTTTGGCGAGTTTGTCCGCCAGCTCATTCCCCTCGATTCCATTATGTGTCATCACCCACCCGAAGTGAATCGACCAGTTCTGCGTCATGAGTTGTCGAACCTTGTGTCATGTTTCTTCTATTAAGGGGCTGTGTATAAAATTGTTTCTCAGTGAGGCTAAGATCACCTTGCTGTCGGTGTAGATGGCTACTGTTCTAGCGTTGTGGTCTGAAAGGGATGTTAGTTCTTACAGTGACTTCAAAATTGCTATTTGTTCAGCTTGATTGTTTGAACAGCAGTTTTGTAGCTTATATTTGCAATGCTTTTTCAGCACTTGGTCCACATATATGGCCGCTCCTACTCCGACTTTGCCTCCAATTTTGCTTCCGTCTGTATAGATCTCTATGGAGTACGGTGTTGAGTCATATATTTCCATTATGTTCAGTCACCATGCAGGATGAGGCCATTCCTTAATCAGCAATGGTATGTTGAAATCATGTTCACTTCATTCTGTGTTGTGCTTTATTTTGTACACCCTCACCTTCTCCTCTATTACAATTCCTATGGGTGGAACTCCAGCCATCATACATGAAGCTTCGAAAAAAATAGTTCTGTACACCTTCATGATTTTAATATTTATCAGTCTCTGTACTCTTTGCAACATGTGTAAGTTTCTTTGTTTTACTACAGCCTTATCCCAAACAGGGGCTCCGTACGTTAATAGAGGAATCAGTGCCCCTTCGTAAATTGTTTTAATCGATTTGTGGCCTAGACCCCAATGAAGTTTTGCAGATCTGCCTAGCATGTGAATCAGTTTAGTGGAGTTTTCAGCTATATATTTAATGTGATTGTCAAATGTAAGCCGACTGTCAAAGTAGATTCCTAAATATTTCATTTCTTTCACCACTTCCTGTCTTCTATTGTTATGGTATATGTTAATATTTTTATTGTTCCTCTTCCAAGTTAACAGCATTGCCTTTGATTTGGTTTCATTGAACTGCATTTTGTTTTCTTTTGCCCATTTTTCTATTTTAGCAAGTTGTGAGCTTGCATACACTTCTGCTTCTGACAGAATATTACCTGTTGTCATAATTGCGAGATCATCTGCAACGGCTATTACTTTAGTGTGAATTGAAAACTCTAAGTTTAAAAGAGCGTTGTACATGATGTTCCAGAAACCTGGGCCACAGCATGAACCTTGGGGGCAGCCTTTTGTCACTGTTCTTCTCACTGTGTGTGTGTTTGTGTGAAGGGTTGCTACCCTGTCGCTGAAGTAGTTCAGATACAGGGCGTACAGATTTTTTGGGCAACGAAGGTCGTGCAAATTACTTAGTATGCTTGGCCACCAAGCAGCATCATATGCCCCCCAAATGTCCAAACTTACCATTATCACACAATTGTTTTTTTGTAGGGTTTCCCGTATAAATCCTTTAGTGGCCAGTGCTGCATCAATTACGCTTTTCTGAGGGAAGAATCCGTATTGATTTTCATATAGAAGGCTGTTGGAGAAAACATGGTGATTGATCCTGTTGATTAGCAGTTTGTCAAGAACTTTTCCGCCTACATTTAATAGAATAATAGGTCGATATTTGGTTACTTCTGTACTTCCATCTTTCCCTGGCTTAACTATGGGAATTATTATTGAGCGTTTCCTTTGTTTAGGGAAGTATCCTTTCCTTAGGCACTCGAGAGTACATCACTGTTCAAGCCGTCCTCTCCCAGTGTTTTGCTTGGATCAAACTTTTCTGACACCGCCAGTATCTCCTCCTTTGTGAATTATACATCAAGTGTGTCAAGAGGTTCTACTGCCAGTTGTCTGATGGATTTATGATATACACTGTCGCTACTCTCACTGTCTTCAGGTATGAATTATTCCATCATGTGTTTCATTGTGCTTACTATGTCCATCGTGTAGGTTCCATTTTGGGTTTTGAGAGTTGACAATGTAGTTTTACTTTGCAGTTTCCCAGATGCCAATTTGTACACCGCGTTCCAAGGGTTGGAGTCAGTGGTATGGGAGCAAAATTCTTTCCAAGATTTTAGTTTTTCTTCTTGGAGTTTTGCCTGATAGTGTCTTTTCCCTTCCTGGTAATGCAGCTTTCTCTCTTGTTGCAGGTTATCATCATTCCTTGTCCTTTGGTACCTTCTTCTTAGTGCGAGTGCTCGTTTTCAAAGTATTGTGAGTTCACTTGTCCACCAAGGTACTCTTCTTCCTTTGGTAACGCGATCCCCGGCCCTTGATACCTTGAAGGATGTGTCGCAAGTTGCTGTTAGAATGGAAGTAAACTTCAACATTAGTTCTTCTGTATCAGTGGATTGCTTAACTTTCTAATCCAGTTCTTCATCACATTTTATTAGGTCACTATAGTTATTCATACAGTTGAATCTCGAAAGCAAGTTCGATATCAGTTTGTTCTCAAATTTTCCCCAGTCTTCAGTTTTTATTTGATATCGTGTCCCTGCATTATTAAATACATTGCAGCCTGATGTCCCAGCTTCAATGTCGAATAGTATCAGCTTGTGGTCAGAGCAACTTTCTTCCTGTCCGCACGTCCACCTTCTAGTGTTTTGTGTCAGTATGTTATTGCCTAGTGTCAGATCAATCCAGCTACATCTTCTGATGGTTTCGAAAGTAGGAATGCCTGTCGCCTCGTTCCTTAAAAGTAAATCGCTGGTTATAAATTCTTCCAGAGTTTTCCCCTTTTGATTCATGTACGTGTTGTGCCACAGTTTGCTTCTTGAGTTGCTATCAGTTGAAAGTATTAAGCCCTTTCCTCTTGTAAGTTCTTTAATTTCCTCTACTTTTCCAATGTCTCTTTCAATATCTCAGTCGATAGCAAAGTTTAAGCTAGCTCCGTAAAAGTTAAGGCCCTTGTATCTAATTTCTATTAAAGTAGTGTCCTTATCCAAAACCTGCTTGTTAGCAACTGCATCTACATTGTTGTTGTTTACTATTACGGCAGATCTTTTTCTGCCATTGCCACAGGCAAATATTTTGAAGGATTTTGGAAATCCTACGACATTGTTTCGAATGGTGTATGGTTCTTGCAAAAAGGCGACATCTATGTTATTTTGAATTATAATTTGTGTCAGATTGTATGTTGCAGTCCGTGAATGCTGTAGGTTTAATTGCAAGCACTTAATTTGCGTTCATCTCTTTAGTGAATCATTTCATTGCACTAAACTGATGTATCTATTGATGAAAGTTGCCATGTTTAGTAGTCTGTGTTCTGTCTATACTTTGTTATCACGGCATGCAAGCTTGGACAGTTCTTGCTCAGTGAAGAATGATTCTCACATATTTTCTCCTTCTTGCTGTACCGGTTATAACTCATACAGTTTATACATTTGTGCTGATTTGTGGGTGCTTTGCAGTCCTTCATTGTATGTCCTCCTGCACACAAAGGGCACGTTTCCTCGCCCCTGCAATCTTGATGTCTGTGTGTGTATGTGTGTGTGTGTGTATGTGCGCACGCGTGCGTGCGTGCGTGCATGTGTGTGTGTGATTTGCATGGGTGGATTCATTACCAATTAGCGGAGGTGTATAGTTGTAGTAGGTATCAGTATGATGCAGTGCTTTCAGTAACAGCAATACAGATAGTGATAACAAGCAGCAGCTTGGACACCCAGCATATGTCTTGCATATGACAGTCCATGTCAGATGGGCACTGATATGAGAGACAACATGTACATGGAAGGTGACTGACATTGGCCAAGTCCTAGACAGTTCACTCAATAGTGTGCACAGCATAGTCCATGACCATCTGGATTACAGAATGGTATGCGCACACTGGATGCCACAGAACCTAATAGACAGTCACACACTAGCTCTCTCTAATCTTCTACTGTTTTTGGTTTGGCAATGAAGGAAAGCATTTTTGGCAGTGCATTGTTGCAGGGGATGAGACACGGGTTAATTACATGACACCCAAAACCAAAAAAGCATGAAGGACTTGGGAAACACCCATGTTCCCACCAGCATCAAAATCCACAACAATGCCATCAGTTGGTGAAATTATGGAAACTGTCTTTTGGAACCATACGAATGTATTTATTATGGATTTCCTTGACATCTGCTACCCATCTGCCATGTGTACTTCAAAGTCAGAACAAATTTTCCGGCATCAGGATATTTGTTACCCTACTTTCTGAAATTGCTTTCCAGTTTGTGATAGAACTAACAATTTCTTAATAGTCTGTTTAGTCCAACTTTGAAGTACATGTTGTTTGAAAAGATTGGTTTTATCTCACAATTTAAGTGAGATTTCTAATAGTTGAATAAAGAGAGGCCAACTTGATGTTACTTGCTTTATTATTTCATTATTTAATGCTCAACATGTTTTGGATGTTAATACATCCATCCTCAGGAGCTTGCGACTTATTTGCTGAGTTATTTCGTGGGTTGTATTGCTCTGGTTCGATGTGTGTTGGTGTTATGTTGTGGTTTGTCTGGGGTGGTGTGGTATCTGTATGCAGGCTGAAGCACTTCAGTGCCTCAGCCTGCATACGGATACCACACCACACCACCCCAGCCAAACCACAACGTAACACCAACACACATCGAACCAGAGCAATACAACCCATGAAATAACTCAACAAATATGTCGCAAGCTCCTGAGGATGGATGTATTAACATCCGAAACATGTTGAACATTAAATAATGAAATAATAAAGCAAGTGGCATCAAGTTGGTCTCTCTTTATTCAACTATCAAGATGATGCACGGTTCAATAAACATAAGATTCACATGAGATTTCTAATGTATTGTTACAATATTGAAAGCTCTCAAAATTGTACACAGCTACTGCGGAATAAACACACCACAACTCGATAACAGTTCCATACATGTGTGCAATCTTGAAGTCATGTTGTGTTATGTGTGTCTGATTCCTAATACCCAGTTTTGATTGTACAATTTTCTTAGTCTGTGGGCACCGAGAGAAGAAAATTGAACATTAGAAACCATCATGTAATATTTAATAGAACCAGCTTTCTTGCAGACTTTTTATGCATCTTCTGTGAAAGGATATTAATGTATTTACCTTGATAATGAGATTTCCCCACATTCTGGTAAAAATTTGAAGGAAAAGTAGTTTTAGCACTTAACCAAGATATCATATTGTTTCACACTGCACTGAGAAGTTGTGTGTTTTTGTGTTGATAATACAGTGACGTCAGTATACCTCATACTTATGAATTTAAATTTTACATGATTTTCAGTTTTTTAGAATATCAGAATGTGCGTAACACAAGTTTACCTGACTTTGGTTTCCCAAGATCACATCCTGTGATTTTTTTTGTCATTGACAGGCACGCTTGCCTCACGCAGTTTCAGAAAGGGAAATTCGCAATTTAAATACCATTGATTGGGTGTAAAAATCGTTATTAGCACAGTACTGTATGACCTAAATAAATTCTCTCTATTCACCGCAGGGAATTACTATGCCTGAGAAAATGACAGTGACATCTGTGATGACCCTTGAAACTTGAATATTGAGAATGTTATCAGTTTGGGAATACTATATAGAAAGCTAATGTGCTTCTTCCAGCGCTGTTCCTTTTGGGAGATTGAAAGCAAAGACATATATGAAATCATGCTGAAGGATGTTACTTTATTGTGGAATGTATCTCAAAGGCATACCCAGGAATTATAATCTGAGTCTTAAAAAATGTAGAACCAGTTAAATTGTGTACAATTATTGTGGTAAATGTAGTGAAAATGTAACATTTCCATTAGTTGAATTTACCTTAAACTGTTCAATTGCATGTGCCTTCTACCATATATCCATTTATGAATATCTGACAGAAAATAAAGATGCAAGTACCTCATCTTATACTCAGGTAAATACAGTACATGAAGGTGTGGCATGTCCTGTTTGACTTGTATGTATACCACCTTCTATTCATAACATTTCAGCAATTTGAGTTATACTGATGAGATTAGTATTGTTCCATTTCAAACCTGAAGTAACTCAATGGATAAGCTATAAAAAGTTCAGCTGCAGGCAACATAAGGAGTTGTTCTGACTGGCAAACACTTCATTATGACACTTTCACTAAGTGCCAGCCTAGAATCTACTTTATTGTAAATGCTTATTGTGCATAAATCTCAATGTTACATGCACTTTTGGATAACTGCAGGTCTACAAAAAATTGAATCTCCTAGACTTTCCAAAATTATACACTATAAACCAACAAAATGCACCTTTTCTAAATTAATACTTTAATTATTAATTTTTGATGTCTCCTACATGTTTTGAACCTGAGGGTCCATCTTCAAGAAGACTTTTTTTTTATATAGGTAGGTGTAGTATGTTTTACGCATCAGTATAAGCAGTATTTTAGGTAGAAGAGCGTGTTCGAGAGTTTGAACACACTCTTCTACCTACAAGACTGTTCAAAGCCACTCTTCTACCTACCAGATTGCTTATACTGATGCATGTAAAACATACTATATCATACCTGCGACATCCTTCTTTCTGAAGATGGAACCTTGGGTTCAAAACATGTAGGAGACATCAATAATTAAAAATTAAAATATTAATTTAGAAAAGGTGCATTTTATTAGTTCATATTGTATATTTATATTATGAAGCATGATGCAGAAAGCATTAAAAAAGTATGTAAAATGTGTTAGCTTTTGTCTTGCATATTAGGGAAATATTGATACCAGTTATGGGCAGACTGTGTCCTTCTTGAATAGGAAATTTCACTTGTGTGTCACAGTTAATAGGGCTATAAATTTCAGTGTTTTAGTATGCCTCCATAGGAAATGCAGAAAATATTTATCCTTGGAAATTTAACAATTCATCTCTTCTGAAATTTTCTTCTCTGTCACTACTTCATGAGACATTATTTGCAGCAGGAAACATAGTGGTAAAGAAAAGGTGCGACTCGTGAACTTTTGGCAGTCTGAATTGCAGCTGAGTTTGTTCATTTAACAGTCGTGTCATAGTAATTCTCAGACCCAGAAGCTGCATTTTGCTATTTCATATGTAAATTAGTCATTAAGATTTTTAATGGGTGTTTGCAGTGAAGGAAATGCATCATTTGCAATAAACAGATGAATATATTTTAAAATCCCACCAATTGTAAATTAATACATATGCTTTCATAGTTTCATTTTTGTAGGAGTTCTGATATATTTTCAGCCTTTATATTAAATATTATAAAAAGTGGATGACTGTTAATGCTGTTGTACTATCAGAAGTGTGACTGAGGTTGCTTTATGTGAAGTGTAGTACATGGTGCAGTTGCTGTCCTCTCCCTTCTGCATTTTAGTAGCTTAGTCTGATCAGTTGTGCTTTAACTTGTGTTTCTTGTAGGAGACTGTAAATAGTATATGAATATTATTTGCATGTTATTTCTCCTGCACTGTTTTTGGATGTGGTGTTAAGAATGGAATGTAATTTTGCATGTTGGCTTGTGCTGTTGAATGTTTTGTTGCACGTGTTTGTCACACATACATACTGAAAACTGGAAATTTTCTGAGTTTATACAGAAACTGTGATTTATGTGTGGATGGAATGCTATTTAAAAAGAGGGAAGATGTGGTTGAATGAGTTCCATTGAACTTAAGTATGAAGAGGGATGTGAATATTTTATCTGAGCTAGCACTGTAATTTTAATTTCTTAGTATTAACTTCCATGTTCAGGTAACTATACTTTGTCTTAAGAGTTTGTTTGCTTTAAAAGTCACTGTTCAAGTAGTTAAACTCCTAATTTAGACATTTATTTTAGAGTAATATTCTTTTAAATTGGTTATAATTGAAACCCAATCTTGTGACAAATGAAGAAATGGAATTTATTGAAAGGAGCCAAACATCATTCTAGCAGATTGTTGTTTTAATTGTGTCAAATAAAATAAATAAATAAATAAATATATATATATATATGGTCTAAATGTGGTAAAAGTTGTGATATCCAACTGCAGTTGATCTAGAAATCTCTGTTAGCCAGAAACGGACTAGGATCTCATGCCATTGCAGTTTAATTTGTTGAAGTGGGTGCTAGATTTCAAATGTTCACAGACATTACTTGAGATTTGCATAATTATAAAATTCCACAAAGGTAAAATTAATTAATTTTTGATGCCAAAGACCACCAAGACAATAAGTAATGTGAGGAATGGCAGTGAAAGAGCTGAGGTTTAATGCTATATAAAAACTATTTTATATTTTAACTCAGATGTTGCATTCCTCTAACCATATTGCTGTTTAAAACTTCATGCAGTGAACAATGTCAGTATATTTGATCGCTTAGAGTAGTGCACCTTTACAAACCTTTAAGTGAGATGTTGTGTTATAGGTGATCTTCAGCCAAAGCTCAGATTTGATGGAACGCCAGTCCAGTATGGCATCATCAACAGAAGAAGTGTCAGGCCCGATGAACGACCTGTCTGGTGGGTCTCGACGTGATGAAGGTACAACTGAGCAGTTTGGTGTCTTCAAAGACTTCGACTTCCTTGAATATGAGAGTGAAAGTGTTGAGGTATGTATTTCATACTACAGGGAGGAAGTTCTTTCATATTACCACACTAGTAATAATGTTACTGAAGAAAGAAATCTATTTTGTTGCGAAGTAATGGGTATTTTCTCTTTGTAGAATTGGAAAAGATCGTTCATGGACAGGTTTGTAAGTTTGTTACCAAACTGTGCATTGCTAATTCATGAAATCGTATAGAGGGAGCAGAGATACAGCTCCACTCATTCTTAACCTCACCACTAGATGGTGGTAAGTAGTCACCATACCCTGGCCGCTCTGCATCCAGGAAAGAACCCTGGTACCTATTGAATAGTCAGTCTGGACATTTTGGAGAAGAGCAAAATGTCTTGCCTCTGCCAAGATTTGAACCACAGCTCATGGCATAGTCACTCTGTTGACTATGGTCTCATGGCTGCTACTAATAAAGTGGGCTAAAATTAAAAACTAACACACACACACACACATATATATTAAATTTTATACATCATGCATTTCCTCTTTTCATTCCCTTGTATGCTAAACTTTCGTACCCCTGTTCTATGTATTGTGTTTCACAAATTCTCAACACAGCACAAAAGGTAGATTGACATGTTTGAATGTATGATGGCAAATGAAAATTAACTGAGCTGGTTTATCAGAATTGCATTTAATGTTACTAGTCACCTTGTTATGTTAGTTTCACTGTATTTATGGTGTGTGTTGTAGGGTGAGAGTACAGACAACTTCAACTGGGGCGTGAGACGAAGACCACTGAGTGATGGAGAAACAGAAAGAGAACCAAGTCTTCGCCAATTGGAAGAGAGTCTGAGTGAGAAAACACCTGTTTTGGGAAAGAGGAAGGTATGTGGCAGAGATAAACTCAGTTCCACTTCATGAGACTTTGTTGTTAAAACCTGTCATTGCACTATGTATTACCTGTACTCAAAAAATTTCTTTAAACTGAACTGTGCCAGTTTTGTGGATTTTACATGGAAAGCCTACAATTAAAAACAAAAAACTTTTTTTTTTCTGTTTTCTTTCAGCCACGAGGTGTAGCTGAAGAATCCTCAGATGATGAAATAGGTTCTGAATCTCCACTGGATGAAGTAGCTGTGGCCCCAGAGTTTGGTGGAAGTTCTGTGGCAGGAAGTGGAGTTTACCCACCGTCTTCACTTAGTTTGCGTGAACATCGGACACGACATGACTCGGGCACACGCTCAGATACATCGTATGTACCATGTCAGTTTGTGTGACAGTCAAGTTAATCATCGTGCATTACTGTAATCATAAGAAATTTGCTTTGTCTTACAAACTTTGTTGAACTTGAATCTTAGGGTATGGCATCCCATTGTGATGTGCATGTACAGAGATGAGAAAAAGGACCATCAGGCACAACCATGTTTGAAAAATGTTTTTATTATAGAGAGTCCTGCTTGTTAGAGTTTATTCACAGGCTGTCATCAAGCACAGGCTAAAAAATATATGTACAGCAAAATTCCTATAATCTGATGTCCAGTAGTTTCGATAACCTGATAATCCGGCACTTTAGAAGAGTAGTCTCAAGACTGGAAGTTTGGATTTTCACCAGAAAAGGTTTCATCAAGGAAACAGGTAGATCTCAGGGACATGTTCAAAAAGGCCACCAAGTGTTTCTGTACATCAACTGTTGTGGTATCTCCTGACCTACTTTCTCCTACTCCATCAACTTCTTCAACTATGAAGACTCAAGAAACACAGAGGAGGACCCTGATGAAGGAGATATCCAAATGGAATATTTCTGTGATTAATTGTACAGCCCAAGTATAGGAGCAGGAACAAAAAATTGTCTAAAAACTTAGGTCAGAGTAGGTATTGTCTGATAATCCGTAATAGTCGATATTTCTTTACCTGTGAGGTCCCATGCGAGTCAGAGTAACAGAATTTTGCCAAATATGAGAAAAAACACTTGTTATGTTTTATATAAGTGCTTTTTATCATACATATTTTTTAGCCTGTGGCTGATGATATCTTCTCTATAAGCCAAGACATGTAATAACCTCAACATTAACAATATTGTCCAAATATGGTTGTGATTGATGATCATTTCATTCATCTTTTTCTTTACATTGCTCTTGTAGTATGTTCATTGCATGAGTTACAGTTCGATGACCAGGGTTAGCTTGTTCGTATGCTGCATATGAAGTTTGATAAATCAGTAAATATTTATTAATTAAGCCCATTTTGTACTTAATATATAGTACAGAAATTCTTTTACAATGCTTAATGAACTAAAATTTGTGTGGTAATATTGTGGTTTTTATTTACTGTTCATGGGGTTAGACCATTAAGAATATAACAGTATTTTATGCCAACATTTATCTGCTTAGTGGTTCAAGTACTGGTGACCTGGGAGATGTAACTCCATGTAATGCATCCCCAAACCTCTCAGCTCTCATGGCTTTCCGCCCAATAATGCGAGATGATACTGAAGAGGTGTGGAGACTTCAGATTCAGTCACTTCTCAACCAAATTCCAGCTTCACCTATGGAATTGTTTCAGTTGTTGCATCGGCTTATTAAGGTGCCTAATAGTTTTCTTTTATGTACTTAACATTATTACATAAATGCTGTTTCCTGCAGGCTTCATAATACAGGGTTATTCAAAATGATTGTCGGGGTTTTAACAACTGCCACCTCATTCTCCAGATGCAACCCCATGTGATTTTTTTCTATGGGGTTATATCAAGAATCAGGTTTATGTTCCACATCTTCCTGCAAGTATCCTGGAACTGAAGGTACGAATCAGAACCGCCATTGAAACCATCACCGCTGACATGCTACAGACAGTTTAGAACGAACTTGATTATCATGTTGATGTTTGTAGAATCACAAAGGGTGCACATATAGAGCACCTGTAAGGTATGTAACAAAAAATGGAGTGTTGTTCTATTAAATGAAAAAATACATATATTCCTATGTCATGTGTATTTTGTATGATAAGTTGTTAAAACCCTGACAGTCGTTTTGAATAACCCTGTATTATGTGACAGCCATAACCTAAACAAAATAATACTTCTTTAAAATGCTATCTTTCTACCCCAGTTAAACAATAATTACAATGGAATGAACTTCAGAATTTTTGTTAGACTTAATCCAAAGGAAGGCTTATGTTGCATTAATGGAATTATGATTCAAGGCAGCTTAGAATGTTGATTACATATGCCAGGAATTCATTACTAACATTTAAAAATTTATGGACCATTTTTCCTAGTAAATAATATAGTTCTTTGCAGTGTGATTTTTTGTGCTTTTGAAACTTTATAGAAATTGGTGCTGGTAGACCCATACAGAAGTGAAAAGAAGCATAAAAGATTACATTTGAAACCTTTTTGATTCAAGATTGTCTTATTGTGGGTAGTGACACCCTAGGTAAGGACAAGGAGTTGAGGTCATTGACCGTCAGCATAGAAAGTTTTCCTAGTCAGTGAATCTGTGTAGGGTTTTCTTCCTCTAGAGGTTTCCTTTATAACATCAAGGCCTTCATGGTGATGAAAATTGAAATTGAAGCAATTTGTGTTAATGATACTATGCAGTTTCGTAGATTCTTACCTGTTGGAATCGCAGCTTTTCGTGACGCAGGATTGCAGAATCCTTATCACCACAAACACCCCACATCTTATCTATCTCTTATCAGTATTTTGTGCTCTTTTGTACTAAAAATACAATGTCCAATGAGCATTGACTGTCCTGCACTTGAAATGGGTTATTCTGTACAGAATACTGCTTTCTGGGTTGTGGTACAGCACAGTCTGGTAGAAATTTACTGTCCAGAGAAACCTGCTGTTTTCTTCTTTTACTCTGAAGATAGGGGCAGCAGGCTCCCTAAGAATGTTGCTGTATTTCTGCATGTGGCCACATGGCGTTACTTCTCAGAAGACAGTATTCTGCATAGTCACCTCAATAAGCACCTCAGATCTCATTGGTTATTCAGTAATTTTTCACAGTTGTACAAACAGTTGAGCTCGCATGTCTTATAAATGTACAAGAAGTGAATTATAGAATATTGGAAATACCCTTAATAACTGGCAACTTCGAATTTGCTTTCAGGATGTGAGCAGCAAAACTGTATCCCTCACTCACGAAGCTTGTCAGTATCTTTCTGGCAGTTCAGCTGTGACATCTTCGCAGGGGACAGCATTGTTAGGATCAAGACTGCTTGTTGTTACAGAGTTGCTTTCAAGTCAGACAGAGCCACCTCATGTGTGGATCAGTCCCAGTGCAATCAGTAGTCCTCGCCTCACTGAAGCCCTTAGGTTTGGAATGTTGGAGATACAGGAGCACTGGGAGACTTTCCTAGACAGGAAAGACCATGTAACTGAGGTATTTTGTAGTAGAGTCTGATTGTAATCTCATGGAATTGCGTAAAGAACTGATGTGAATACACTCTTCTTGGGTGTATCTACATGAGGTACTGGAGGGATTTTGGATTAGTTGGTTGCAAGTGGCTAGAGTGTAGTGCATTCTATATTACCCACTGCTAACCAGACAAAAACACAGCCCTCATAGGAGAGCCATAATGTGCTATGGCACTGTCTAAGACAGGGAACACTAGAATTATTCATATTCACAGACATGAAGTAGCATACACTATATAGGAGTGCACATCAGAATGAACAGTAAATGGAATGAAAATTATGTATAGAGGTAAGAACACCAACCCCTATTTTAAGAAAGAGAGGAAGTTCTGCTCCCTGCATTTTCACCCTATCTGGCCACTGTGTAACCCCAACTCTTCTTGTACATCAGGATATAAAAAAGTGGCCTGTGCGTACAGGTGCCATAAGATGTGATCAGACCATACCAAGTTATATTTGCATGCATCTGTATTATTGTGCCTTTGTGTGTTGTAAAAATGCAGACTTCCAAGCAGTCTCTTCCATTCAGATCTTCGGACTAAAATTTTGTATGCCTTTCATGTGCCCTTGTGCCCCACCCAGCTGATATAAGTAGTTTTGTATTTTTATTGATTTACCAACCAAAAACATATAAAAAGAAATGGTACAGCAGTCATGCTCAGGAATTATATTTGGGAGTTGCCTGGTTAGATCTCAGCCAAGTTACTAACTCCTCACTATGCATTTACTTTTTTTTCCCCATCCTGTTACTTCCATGTCTATTAGGTTTAGATAATGACTTGGTATGTATTATAAACTTGATTGAAAGTATCATGATTATATCATGACTGGTGACAGGATGCAGAACTCTTATTGTAAATGATATTAAAAAAAGCCTAAAATGTTGCTTCAGCCAGACATGACCACTGCCTCACCAGATTCCAAAGTGTAAAACATTTTTGATAAAATACACAGTGCGGTCCAAAAGTTTAAGCCTGATTTTTTTAAAAATTGAAGACACATACTTTTTTGTTTATTCAAAATAAGGTCCAATGGTATATATACAGGCTTTTGGGCAGTCGTACAGTTTCAGAAAATCTGTCAAAAATATCTCTTTTTGGACCTTCTTTAATTCATCAGTTACGACTTCTTGGATATCAGCAACATCCACAAAGTGGAGTACTTTTAACTTCATTTCCAACCTGGGGAACAGAAAATAATCTGGTGGAGGTAAATCTGGAGAATACAGAGGGTGATAAAGGGTTGTAACATTTTTTGGGGTCAGAAATTGGCAAACACTTGCAGCTTTGTGGGCGGGCACATTATCATGCAACAAGAAAAAATCTCAAGAACAGAACGCAGCTGGACGAACCCGTTGAATGCACTTAAGGAGGTGATCCATTACTCCTTTATAAAATTCTGCATTTACTGTTTTTCCCTCTTGTACAAATTCTTTGTGCACTACGCCTTGAGAGTCAAAAAAAGTTATCAACATGGTCTTGATGCAGGACCTTTAGAATTTCAGTTTCTTCGGCCAAGGGGATGTTAAAAAATTTTTGTCTGCATCAGCCATTGTGATAATGTCTTGGCAAGATGTGACTCGATCTTCCCTTTGCTCAGGTGTCAAGGAGTGCAGAACAAAATGTGCACACAACTATCTCTTTCCCAAATCCTCTTTCAGAATCCAAGGAACTACAGTCTTGGGGATGTTCAAAGATTCTGCTATCATTCTTGATGTGATTCAACTGTCATTTTTGACCAAATCAGTGACAGCAGCAATGTTTACCTCAGTTCAATTCAATTTTGGACGGCCATCTCTCTCGTCATCTTCCAGCTCCCTTCATTCTCAAAATCGAGAATACCACCTAAAAACGTTAGATCAGTTCAGAGCCTCATTCCCATAACACTTTTGCACCAATACTACTGTTTCTGTTGCAGATAGACTGCCTTTGAAACAAAATTTTATGGCAACTCTGTTCATTTCTGCCATAAAGATTCTGTATAAAGAAAACTGACTTTACAAGATAAGTAAAAACTCGTACACTGTCTAAGATAAACAAACAAAACTTGGTGTGTGAACAGATGTTGGTTGATAGTACTTAGTTAGTGGGTTGGCTGGTAGATCACTCTAGTTCTGTTGTTTAAAAAAAATCAGTCCTAAATCTTATGGATCGCACTGTGTATGTAGAATTCAGTGGCATGAATGCTTTATATGAAGTATATGTTCTTAATTGATAAGATACTTGTGAAAAAGTTGTTGAGCTGTTTGTTTCTGTGGCTTTCATGGTTTATCATACCATAATAAAAGCAGTGGAGACACAGGTATGAGGTGGTATCCAAAATTTTCCAGACTGACGCTGTAAAAATGGTAAAAGTCACCGTAAGGCCTATTGGCCACCGTCACCCTTGAAGTAGTTCCCTCCCTCATGTAGACGCTGGTCCCACTGTCTCCTTCATTTTTGGAATGCTTCCTAGAAGTCCTTTTCTATCAGAGTGTCAAGCACTCTCCGTGATTCGGTCTGTATCTCCTCATTGGTATCAAACCAGCATCCTTTCAGCTTCAATTTCATATTTGGAAATACGAAGAAGTCACAGGATGCCAAATCAGGGTAGTACGATGGGTGGGGGATGACAGCCATTTTAATTTTCACCAGAAACTACTGGGTGAGGATGGAAATGTGAGATGGGGCGTTGTCATGGTGAAGCAGCCAGGTCTATTCTTGCCAAAGTTTGGGGCAACATCTTCGCACGTTTTCATGCATTCGCCACAAAATGTCGCAGTAGAACCTGGAATTAACAGTTTGGCCTGTTGGGACAAATTCTTTGTGCACAATCCCCTTGACCTCAAAGAAAGTGATGATCATGCTCTTGACATTGCTTTTCACCTGTCTGGCCTTTTTTGGCCTTGGTGACATGGGGCTTTTCCACTGGGAGGATTGTTGCTTTGTCTCAGGGTCATAACCGTAAACCCAGCTCTTATCACCAGTGATGACCCTGGACAAGAATGTTTCATCATTGGAAGCAAGCTGACGAAGTTCAGTGCAGACGTTAACGCACTGCTGCTTCTGGTCAGCTGTCAGGATCCTGGGCGCAAATTTGGCTGTGACACGGTACTTGCCCAATTCTTCCGTCAGAACCTGTTGGCATGTCGCATAACCAATTCCCACCTCCTCAGCAATGTAGTGAATGGTCTGATGTTGATCTTGATGGACGAGCTCTTGAATTCATGCAACAGTTGCAGGAGTTGTGCAGCTTCTGGGTCTCCCTTTGTGTCCGTCATCGTCAACTGATGTGCAACTGGGCATGCCATTGAAACACCTGTGCACGACTCAAGCTTTGATCCCCGAAGGCTTGTTGAATCATTATGAGAGTCTCTAGCACTTTTCCCAAGCTTGGTACAAAATTTGATGCACACTCGCTGTTCCTTTCTCTGATCCATCATGAAAATCACCACAGGTCACGAACACGACTCCAAACAAATGCATGTGAAAGCTGCCCACGTCCACCCAGCTACATGCAACTTGGCACACTGACTCACTAGACATGGTAGTCCTGCCATCTACTGGTGCTTCACGCTACCACAACTGCTGTATAGATGGTGGCACCAGTCCGGAATATTTTGGATACCACTTCGTACAAAAAAATAACATTTCTACAATGGCATTCTTTACTGTTGTGATTTACAAGGATGGGTAATGTGTCCGTATGAAGAGTTAATGGAACCCATGTTAATAAGGAAAGAAGTAAGGTGCTTGGATTTTGTGTTTTTATTAGATTTTCTGTTTGTAATAAGCATGATAGTTGAATAGTTAGTACTAATAATTTGCCTTTTGGAGGCCTCATTTTTAATCAGGGCCTGGAGGCTGGCTATCCTGACTAAGGTTTTTCCTTCCTGGCAAAATGTGGCATATATCTAAAATTAGGTCATAGCACTTTCGTTGTGCTTCCATTTAACAACAGTATTCATTGATCATCCTACCATTTGACACTATATAGTCCAAGTTAGTAATGACATTGTTAACAGTAAATATGTAAAAGTATCTATATGTGAGGCAAATGCCAATTTTTTATTTTATTACAAAACTAGCATTATTTTTTATTTTATTTGCATAAATGTAAGACTCGTTTGAAATTTTATGCCATGTTTCAGGTAAAATTAGAGTTTGTGTTTTACAAATTGTTTGTTCCAAATCCATAATTTCAAGCATCAGTTCAGTAGCTACTCACAGAGTATTCAATTACCTTTGTCTTTTTTGCAGTGTGTTGATGCTGTGAAGACAACTGTGAAGCTAAACCTGCTTGGAGAGAATCAGTCTGAATTGGGCAATGAGGAACTAATTCTTGATCTAGGACGAGCTCTCTACAAGCTGCTTTTCCAGTTATTACTACTCATTGAAGCTTCCAATAAGATGGTGGCTGCCCTTACAACAGTGGCTCACAGCAATCATGTACTGATTTGTTCCGATTCTTACTTGTTTCACCCCAGACACATATATTTATGTTACTCAAATCCCAGGCTCATTCCTGCCATTTAAATATTTTGGAAGGCTGTGTCCTCTTGCTTGATTTGTGCATTTTTCAGCAGAGCACTGCAATGTCGTAAAGAAATTAATCACATTTTTGAAAGATTGCACCATTCAAAATAAAACTGTTGGTGTACGTACTATAAAGCTTCTGGCAGAGTCTTTGGTATCCACTGATGTTTTTTTACAGTTTGTTATAAAATTTGTTATACTCACATCAGTCTCATAAATTTTTAAACTCATTCTCCAAATGGTAACACACCACACTGCCAAAAATTTGAAAGAAAAAAGTGGTTGTGATAAAAATAAAAGTTAAAATTTTTTTTTCTGCCTGAAGGAAGACTTGAATATTTGTTTGGTACAAGTATATTGATTCCATTAATCTTTTAAAATGTGTATCAGCATGCATTATGAAAAACTAAAACTCAGAAACTTAAAAGTCTTTGATTACATAAAGTTTAACATATTCATATACTCTAAAATATTTTGGCTTATTTTTATTACAGTATTTACGATCACATGTATATGAATATGTACAGCAGTTTAAAATCCCACATTGAAAACACATTTTATGGTGGTCACATAAAATACTAGAACAATATCCTTGTGAGATTTGAAATTTTTGAGCTAATAACTGAAGATTAACACGTAGTGTGGTAGAGAGTTACAGATGTTTCAGAGGAAACCTCTTACCTCATCAGGGTAAAAGACTGGAAGCAGTAGTTCCCTCCAAAATGTAGGTAACTAGCTATCTTGTTACACCATATCATGTCTCAAAATACCATAATGAAAGTTATTAGAAGTGTGTTACGTGTATTGTAGTTTCAGGATATTTCTGCTGAGGTGGCAATTGTGAAGGCTAATTTGACCAGGGTAGTAGAGGAAGGAGGGGACTCTGACCATGGCACACCAACACCCACACCCTCACCTGCTCCTACGCCTGTCCCTGCTGGCTGCGAGGAGGTGGAGACAGCATTGATGGAACTAGTGAAGGCTGAGAAGTGGGCATCAGCCCTCCGACATGCCCGACACAATAGGTTTTGTAGAATTATGCTTCTCTTTTCAACTGACATGAATTTATTTTCATTTGTACCCCTCCTTCTCTTATTGGATACTTTTATCAATGCATAATATTCTGCTACACACAAGCTCAAATGGTCAGACTTTAACATGTGCTGTGTTAGAATCTCTTCAGGACAGTATGTTTCTGAGGTGATATGTGGTTTTTCTCATTTACATCACTTTTCGAATTTATGTGATAATTTGCAGTATAACGTGATTTGGCATAGGCGATACATGATAATTTTCGGTTTAACCCTTATCCTGCTAACGTGGAGAATATAGTGAGCTTCTAATAATGCCAGCAGATGGCAGATGGGATTTAACTCGGCGTTTAAAGGGTTAACAAGATTCAGCATACATGTGCTGCGTTGGAGAATGACAGAAACCGATGTCCCTTTCATGCCATCAGTCGTGTATGAATCATATCACTTGGGTGATGAAATTCCCCCTTCAACAGCAGTTGCTTTTGTTACCAAAATTAGTGAGAAAGGTAAATCTACATCATGTAGTGCAGTCCAAGTGAAAAAGTGGAGAAAAACAGTTGGTACTGAAGATGAATTTGACATAACAAGCTGGCTTGAAAAAGGATCACACTGAGCCTTGCCAAAATCTGTGGATGTGAACCTTTTAAATTTTTATGGTATTAGAAATAAATAAATATGTTGTATAGAAATGTATGTATACTGTATGGAAATGTATACATACTGTATATACAGTATGTGTGTACGCTACAGGTCAGTATGTCCACTAGTAGTATAGTCTTACAGTATGGTGAATGAGGTTGTCAATCCCCTAACCCCCAGGAAATACACTGTTTTAAATGGGAATTTTGTGTTCATTTTCCACAATTTCGATTTGTGCGACTTTCTCAGGAACATAACCCTGGCATAAAACGAGACCTGCCCGTACTTCCAGATCCTTTCCAGTTCATTATTTAGTATCATCCCTCATTCAACACTACAGTTAGTGGAATTTTCATTAAATAAGTACTCTTAATACTAATCACACACACACACACCATATATATATATATAT
>Ga0131853_10005717_pt1 | contig 22471 bp, 16 predicted proteins | sample TergutLab28metaG_FD_92764 | JGI IMG/M metagenome (GOLD analysis project Ga0131853, IMG submission 92764) | Labiotermes labralis P1 segment gut microbial communities from Petit-Saut dam, French Guiana - Lab288 P1 (version 2) (version 2) | ecosystem: Host-associated > Arthropoda: Insects >... | reverse complement strand
TTACGCCACTCTGCGTCGGCTTTTTCTAGCTTGCCTTCTTGGCAAGCGTCGAAAAAGCCTCCTTGATTGGCGTAAATCTGCCGCGCCAACTCGACATTGCCCCCTATGAACACAGCTTCTTATTAAGCAAATCCATTAATCCAACATGCTGTGCAAATTTATAGTTAATAGGCCACAGAAAAAGCGGAAAAGGCAGGATTTCCACAGATAGAAATGTTTAAAATCTGTGTTAATCTGCCTTTTCCGCTTTTTCTGTGGCCCATTAGCTATAGCTTGCACAACAGTGCATCTTAGCTTAATGACATTGGCGTCCTCGACGCTCCTGCGGCCTAGTATTTACTAGGGGTAGCGGGGCGTTGAGGACGCCGCCCCCTACGCATGTTACATACCTTAAACTTCTAAAGTATATCCTTATTATCTTTGCACACGCCCGCTTGCGTTACCGCCAGCAAGTGCATTAACTTCCGCAACGCTCATTAGGTTAAAGTCGCCCTCTATTGAATGCTTAAGGCAGCTGGCCGCAACAGCAAACTCCAGTGCGTCCTGCTTTGCAAGCCCAGAAAGCAGCCCATAAATAAGCCCGGCCCCAAAGCTGTCGCCGCCGCCTACCCTATCCACAATATTGCGTATATTATAGACTTTAGAGAAACATGCCCCGGTGCTGTCATACAACATAGCAGACCAGTCATTGTGGTTGGCGGAAACTGATTCCCGCAGGGTAATGGCTACATATTTAAAGCCAAACCTGTCTACAAGCTGCTTTGCCACATCAATATAACCATCATGGTTTAAGTGGCCAGAGGTTACATCTGTCCCAGATGATGTAATGCCAAAAACATCAGAAGCGTCTTCTTCATTGGCGATACACAGGTCTACATAGGGCATAAGCTCTGCCATGGTTGCCCCTGCCTCTGGCTTTGTCCATAGGTTTTTACGGTAGTTAAGGTCGCAGCTTACAGTTATGCCTTTTTCTTTTGCGGTTTTTGCGGCAATTTTGCATATAGCGGCCGCTGATTTTGAAATTGCAGGGGTGATGCCGGTAAAGTGGAACCAGTCTACCCCTTGGAATATCTTGTCCCAGTCAAAGTCTTCTGGCACAGCGGTTGCGATTGCAGAATCTGCCCTATCGTATACCACTTTGGAGGCACGTTGGTTTGCGCCTTTTTCTAAGAAATAAATACCTACCCTATCCCCGCCCCGGGTAATTTTGGAGGTATCTACCCCAAAACGCCTAAGGGAGTTTACAGCTGCTTGTCCAATCTCGTGCTTTGGCAGCTTAGTAACAAAAGCCGCATCCATACCAAAGTTGGCAAGAGATACAGCAACATTGGCTTCGCCGCCGCCATAGGTTGCACCCATCTCAGCAGCCTGCACAAAGCGCTCATAACCTATTGGGGCAAGGCGCAGCATGATTTCACCAAAAGTAATAATTTTTTTCATGATTGCTCTCCTTTATTTTTGAATTAGATGCACTGCAAAACCATTAATATCCATATCCATATACACTGCTTTAATATTGCCTTTTGCGTCTTTTTTTATTGTATCTGCCAGGAATTTAACCCCCTGGGCTTCCAGTTGAAACATTGCCCGTTCTATATAGTTTGTGCCTATTGCAATGTGCCCGTTTTTACCGCGGCCTGGCAGCGGGGTCATGGTTTCTACTATGCTGCCCGCAAATACAGACGAGTTGCCGGGCTTATATTCCACCCCAAAAAGATTGCAAAATATCTTTGCTGTGGTATGGGTTTGTGGCTCGTCATCACAATTTATGCCCACATGGGCAAGGGTATAGCCAAGCATTGTGTTAACCGCTTCACGGGTAAGGCGTGTAATTTCAGCAAAATTGCCGCTTTCTATAAGCTTTGCGTCTACCATCCAGCTTCCGCCGCAGGCTATTACTTTTGGGAAACTGAGGTAATCATTAAGATTTTTAGCTCCTATACCACCGGTTGGGATAAATGTCAAGTCACCATAAGGGCCAGACAAGGATTTAATCATTGCAATCCCGCCAATATTCTCTGCCGGGAAGAACTTTATGGTCTTAAGCCCTAAAGCCAATGCCGCCTCAATATCTGTTGGGGAGCTGCAGCCCGGATATACGGGCACATTTCTTGCAATACAAGCCTTAACTATTTCAGGGTTAAACCCAGGAGAGACCACAAACTTGGCCCCGGCGTTTATTGCACGGTCAAGCTGGTCAAGGGTCAACACAGTACCTGCCCCTACAAACATATCAGGATAGGTGTTTACAATACTTCTGATAGAATCCTCCGCTGCTGCGGTCCTAAATGTAATTTCTGCGCAAGGAAGCCCACCGTCTATAAGTGCCTTTGCCAAGGCCGTGGCGTCTTTTGCGTTTTCAAGCTTTACCACAGGTACTATGCCTGTGTTTTTGATTTTTTGGAAAACGGTTTCCAAAACCATTACCCCTTTCTTTGTACAATATTAATTCGCTATTGTATTATATGAGAAATAGCGGATAAAATCAAAGCCTAAGCTGATACCGATTCCAAGTAAAAACGACAATAGCACATATGAGGTGAATTTATGAAAAACTACATGCATGAAAAACCAATAAACCGCAGCAGCTTCAGATTATTCTGCGGGCGTTTATTTTACACATACAAGCGTTATCTCCTATGGCTTTTTGGCGGGATAAAATTTGCAAAAAAAGAACCCAGCACAGCCCTGCCCCACCAACATTTCACCCACAAAACCCCCCTTCTGCGCAAGCTAAAAAACGTAGATATGTATATGCAGCACAATAAAATCCATAATCTTAAAATAGCCATACCAAAAATCCACAAAGTTGTAATACACCCTGGCCAAGTTTTTTCTTATTGGCGGCTAATCGGCAAACCCACCAAGATTAAGGGTTATAAAAAGGGAATGGTACTAAAAAGCGGCACAGTAACATCCGGCACCGGCGGTGGGCTTTGCCAGCTTTCTAACTTAATCTACTGGATGACCATCCACACAGGCCTTACAATAAAAGAACGCCACCGCCATGGGTATGATGTGTTCCCCGATTCGGACAGGACACAACCCTTTGGCAGTGGCGCTACATGTTTTTATAACTATGGTGATTTAATGATTAAAAACGAAACAATCCACAGCTACCAGCTTATATTAAATATTACAGAAGATAATCTTGTGGGTACATGGTTATGCAATGCCCCCAAAACCAACACATACGAAGTCTATGAAAAAGAGCACTTCATGCGTTCGGAATACTGGGGAGGATATACCAGGCACAACACTATCTATAGGCGAAAATATAACCAAGAGGGTAATCAAACCGCAGACGAGCCGGTAGTAGAAAACCACGCAATAATGATGTACGCCCCATTCCTTACAGACAAAAACCTATAGTGCCACCACTACCCCGCCCCTATTGGCATAAGTAGCTACAACGCCCTTACATTCTTCTATAAGCACGTCCTTAACTTTCAAATGTTTTAGTATTTCGTCTTTTAACGCAACAGCTTTTTCATAGCATTTGCAATGAGAAATAGCAACTACTCTTTCTTCCAAGTCATGGGTATTTTCCTTAATAACCTCTACCAACTTTGCAATGGCCTTATTGTACCCACGGGCCTTGTCTATCATTTTAATTTCGCCTTCATGGTCCCCGCATATGGGCTTCACATTAAGAAAAGATGCTATTTTTGCAATATATGGGTTTATCCGCCCGGTTTTTACTAGGTTATCATATTTATCCAAAATAAAATAAGTACGGGCACCCCTCATAAACTGGTTTACCTGGTCCACAATTTCATCCACACTATGTGTACCCTTGCTTATAAGTTCGGATATTTTCATAGCAATTACACCCTCCCCTACAGAGGCTGTTAAGCTATCGAATACATGTATAAATTTTTTGCCGTATTCTTCTACATACATGCGCTTGGCAGTCATTGCACTTTGGTATGTGGCGCTTAGCTTACTGGAAAGTGTAACAACAAAAACATTGTCACCTGACTTATATTTTTCGAGAAACAAGTCGGGAGAAGGAGCCGATGTTTTAACACCTACAGAGCTATTTGCCATTTGGACTAAATAGTCTTCAATGTCAAGGTTTTCGTCATCCAGGTATACCCTATCCTCTATTTGCAGGTTTAAAGGGACACTGGTCAAGCTGCAGTTTTCACTGTTGATAACATCTTTGCTTATGTCGCAGCCACTGTCTACTATCAAATTAAACATATAAAGCCTCCTGGGTGCTGTGCGTGGCACAGCTTCATAGAATTCTTTTCCATGACCGCAGTATAGCATTGTAATTTATGGTTGTATAGTTATTCACCCGGATGCATATAAATTACACGCCTAGTATGATCTGTAGCGATTTTCATCCAGTTTATAAAATCAACATTTATATAATCGCGGCCATTTATTTCTGTTGTGGGTAAGGCACGGTTATTAGATGAAACAATGACCTCACGGTCTATAAAAATCTGCCCTTCATAATAGTAACCATGTAGGGGTGAGCGCATCCAGGCAATCCTGTCTGCGCTGCCTGGGGCAAGCCTGTTTATAAAATGATTGTGGGCTACGGCATCGCGGTATGCGGTTATCAAGCTTTCTTCCCTGGTTAGGCCAAAGTCGTCCCTATATGGGGTAGTTACACCATGATTACCATACACAATCATCCTCACCCTAGGGAAAGAATCGCGCAAAACATTAAATACCCGGGATATCTCAACTGCCGCCTGGGGGACCCTGTATACATAATCCCTGCGGGAAAAATGCCCAACACCCAAGGGCAATAATATTATAGGTTTATACCGCTGGAAGTTTATATAAAAGGGCGAAAGATATTCAGCAACATCCACAATAAAACCCTCCGCTGTTTGGGGGGCAAGCACCTCCAGGCTCACCCAGTCCACAACATCGTGCCCTGGGTAAAAAGGACTGTCTTCTGTTACCAGGTTATCATAACCATGCCACACAAAGGCCGCCATAGGGGCATAATTACGAAAAATCACCCTTGCATAGCGGAAAAGCAGCCTATAATCTTCGGGCGTGATATCCGCCCCAGGGCCAACAGGGTTAAACACAATAAAGGACGGCAGATTAAAATTGCCAAGCTCCTGGGCAAAAGATGCCAGTTGGGCCAATGGGAACTCTTCGCCATAATTGTCCGGAAGCCTAAGCACAATAAGGGGTGCGGTTTGGGCAGCAATTGACTGCAATATCCATGTTGTGGGGAAATCTGCCCCCACTTCCATCTCCATTGCAAAAACTGCGTGTTTTGTTCCAACCCTGTCTTCAAATTCTGATTTGGTCATATACGGCCCAATCCAGGCTCCTAAGTATGTGCCATCTGCTGGCTCGTAAATAGCCGCACCTATATCAAGGGCAGAATATAGTATTGCAAAAGGTACCGGGCCAGGCACTTCGGCCACGGTTTCTATTACCGGGGCTTCTTCTTGAGTGTTGGCTAGCAGGATTTCCGGCTCTTCAGGGTATGGGTAAGAACGCTGAGTTGCGCAGCTTGTTAGAAATATTGGTAACGCGAAACATATAAAAATAAGTATCTTCATAGGCTCAATCCAATCTTTTTATTGGATTTTCGCCTGTTTTGTTGATGAATATACTAAAATACGCCCTAATTAAAAATGTAAGATATATAAAGATAAAGCTTCACACCAAATTCCTCAAATGGAAGCAGTTGCGTCAGCATAATATCTGTGCTAATAACAGAAGGATTATAATCCCGCCAGCTTGATACTAGATTGTGACCATATGCTATAGGCTCCCAATCTTCCCAGTGATGCGCTTGCCAATAATCCCAATCATAGTTGCTGGCATCGGTTATACGGTGAAGTTCGCCATGGCTGCCAAGTATAAGATGGTCATACTCGGCCCCGTTCATGACGCAATTAATAAAAGAGATAATCCGGCCGGTGTCATCCACAAATAACTCATGAATGGTGCCAAAGTTTACCCAATTTTGCTTTTCACCATTTACAAAAGAGGTTATTTCCAGCATTCTATATGCGCCATTTTCATATCTGAATATTTGATAAAACCCACCATAGCATCCACAGAATGTTTGTGCAAAATGAATGATAATATCGGGTATGCCTGTATTGTCAAAGTCGAACAGACTAAAATAATCCGCATAATTGTGCGCATACGAAACACTGTATTCACCATTCCAATATGATTCGAAACGCTGGGTATAAATCCATGGCTGGCCGGTTATGACATTACTATACCTGTCAAAAAAAGCATATGGGCTGCTGTGGGTTTCAATAAAGGAAATAGCGGCTGTATTTTCTGTTGGCGTAAGGCGGCGCACCTCTGTAAATATGCTGGTAAATCCACGCAGGAAATCCGCTGCCACCTGCCAGCCGTATTCGCTTATGCCGGTGTATACAAGTATTTCATCGCGGCACCTAACAGGTAGTTGTACACCAACTATTCCATAATTTCCATTATCAACCTTTTCTTCTGTTTCATAAGTGTTTAGCAGCGGCTCTGGGGTCGGCGCAGGCTCCGCAGCAAGTGCCGGTGCAGCTTCATATCCATAAGATAGGGTGCTTTCTATACCTTGGTATGGCAACTCTTCCGCTTCGCCTCCGCAGGAAGCAAATATAAATAATAATATCCACACTATTGCAGTCATGATTATTTTTTTCATTAGAGCCCCCATATCCTCACTCTTCTGGCTTCTCCTCTGGCAACTCCAGCTTAAACTCTAATTTTTTACTGAAATACTGATACAAGTACCCAATACCCACTAGCAACCCGCCCATAACAAAAAACGAAATTATCCGCTGCTCTAAGGGCAAGCCAGCCAAGTCCAGCAAAAACACCTTAGCCACGGCCCCAAGTGCCAGCACCAGCCCATTGCGCCGCATTTGCATATGCCCACGGGTAAAACCATAAATTATCCACCCAAGGGCAGCAAGTACATAAAACACACTAAGCCATATATTTGTAAACCCAATGCCATAATGGACAATTGCGTTTTGGGTAATCACAACCAAGACATAAATTGAAATAATCACATGTACATAAACAGATTTTAGGCCAGCATATTTTACAAAGTGTTTTAACACATCATACAAGCTAAAAACAGAAAGCCCGCTAACCGCCACTATAACCGCAGTGGCACCCAAGGTAACCCCATAACTACCAGCACCAATATAATAAGGCACAAAGCCCCCAAACATATTTAGTGCAAAAAATACCACAAGGCTAACTATATACATTATATAAATCAACACCAAAGTACTGCCATCAAATAAAATTTTCATCCGTGAAATACTATAAGCAAGCCCCCATGCCAGCACTGCCTGCACCGCCACCATCAAGTAAAAACTACTTAATGGGTAAGCCCAGTCTAACCTGTTATTAAGATGGCTTGCCAAATATACGAAATAAATCCACACATTTGTAAGAACCAGGGTTTTATATATCCTATGCCCATCGCCAAAAGTAGTTTTCTTGATATAAAAAGCCGCCAAAAGCAATATGCTGCCCGCTGTCACAGACAAATATCTTAAGCCAAAATGGAAACCTTCAACGCCTGCAATATAAGATGTAATATCAAAACCCAAAAAGACTAATACACATAGCCCAAAGATAATGAAACCAACATATTTAACCCTTTTATTTTCTTTTAAAATACCATACAACCCCAAGGCAACACCCTGCACAAGCCAGCCCAAACTAAGCCATACAACAGCAAAATGAAGGGGCATAATAAGCACAAAAAACACCAGGCCTGTAAGCGCTGCAATGTCGCGGGTTTCTTCTGCGTTTTTAAATTTCTTCCACAATATAATGGAAAGCCCAAAGTATATCACCGCGAATATCACAGCAAGAAGCCCCATATAATCCCCCCAGCCAAAAATGCCAAAGGCAGTATACATAGTTGCGCAGCTTATAATGGTATTAATCCCTATAAGCACATTGTCTTCCGCAGCAAACCGCCCCTTTGTGATATAGGTGCCTATTATGGGAATGGCCGTATAAGTCAAAAAAGCTATGAAAATATAGCCAATCAATATAAATGGGGATATACCAGCCCCAGGCTCTGTACCAAGGAATAAAATACCCCACACAGCAAGAATGTTGAACCCAAGCCCGATAAATGAAGAAACTGTCCACTTCATTTTAAATGAAACAAACAGCACCAAAAGGTTTAAGATTATAAAATAAACCATAAGGCCATATACCAGCGACACATCCAATACAATTGCAAAGAAAGGCATATGCCCGCCAGCATATGCCAATATTAAAATAACTTGAGACTTATACCTAGTAGAAAGTACAAAGGCTATGGTTGTAGTAGCAACGCAGATTACAAGGGCCGGTATAATCCCAAATACATCCAGCGCAAAATAACTAAAAGCAAGGGCTACATATAAAATTGCTATACCGCCAGCAGATACTGACAAAGACAATGCGCTGGCCTTGCGGCGGTTAAAGTATTCACCCGCGCAAAGCATAGCCCCGCCAAAAACAAAAATGGCAATTGCCCGCTGGGCATCACTCACCCTTGCTACGGTAAACTGCCCTACAAATATTGCCGCGATTATTATCAATATTATGCCTACTGTGCTAATCAGATTAAGGCCTACAAAGCGCTCTATACTATATTTTTTTGCCAAGGCAATCATTTGCTCCCGGGAAAGAGGCTCTGATTGCAGGGCATCAAATGCGTCCTTATCAGTGTCGGTAAGGGCTTGCTGTGCGGCAATATTTGCTTTAGCTTCTTGTATTGCAATCTCGGATTCTTGCTTAAACTCTTTCATTTTTTGATATAGGGGGTGGCTTATTTCTACCCCTTGGCGCCGCATTTGGTTTATCATAAGGTCTGTGCGGGACTTTATATCTATTTCTAGGGCGGTTAGCTTATTTTCTTCCCATGCAGTGGCCTTGCTAAAATAAATCACCATCCGCTCTTTGGCGTTGTCTATATACTGGCGGCGCTCCCTGTTGGCACTGTCATGCACTACTTCTATCAATTTATTATTTTGCCTTTTTATATCATCAAAACTGCTGGATAAGGCTTTATAGCTGTCAGACAGTTCATCAACCTGGGCCTTAAGGGTTTTGTTTTCTACATACAAATCCGCAGACTCATAGGCTAATACTTGGGCTTCCAATTCATTTAACATATTTTGCTGCTGGTTTAATATATCCCTAAAGCTCATGATACACCCCTTGGATAAGAATTTTACAAACAATACCAAGGCTTGGCATAATTAGCAACCGTTATATACGAATTTGACGCTACATAACCCAGTGTAGTAGTATGGAACAAATTTTCTTTGATTTAGGAGAGACAAATGAATTCACCAAAAGAATACGGCAATGAAAGCATTACCGCCCTAAAAGGCGCAGACAGGGTGCGTAAGCGCCCTTCGGTTATATTTGGCTCGGACGGCCTGGAAGGCTGCCAGCACGCCATTTTCGAGATTATATCCAACTCCATAGATGAAGCCAGGGAAGGCCATGGCAAGCAAATAGAAATCACCCGCCACCAGGATTATTCCATAACAGTAAAAGACCAAGGCCGCGGTATGCCTGTGGACTATAATCCCATAGAAGAAAAATTCAACTGGGAGCTGCTGTTTTGCGAACTTTACGCCGGCGGCAAATATTCAAATAACGAAGAAGAAGCCAACTATGCCTTCAGTCTGGGGCTAAACGGCCTTGGCTTATGCGCCACCCAATACAGCAGCGAGTATATGGACGCGGAAATACTGCAAAATGGCTGGCGGTATACCCTGCACTTCGAAAAAGGCGACAATGTTGGCGGCCTTATAAAGGAAGAGTACAAGGGCAGAAAAACCGGCACAACCATTACATGGCGGCCAGACAGAGATGTTTTTACAGAGATTGACGTCCCCCTGGACTGGTATAAAGACATGCTAAAGCGCCAGGCTATTGTCAACGCTGGGCTTTTATTTATATTAAAAGACGAGGCAAGCGGCGAGGCCTTTAATTTTATCTACGAAAACGGAATAAAAGACTATATTGGGGAGCTGGCGGGAGAAACGGCCCTGACAGATCCGGTGCTGCTATCCCACGAAACCAAAGGCCGGGATAGGGCCGACAAGCAGGAATATAAGCTTAAATTTGAAATTACATTCTGCTTCTCAAACGATGTACACCTGCTGGAGTACTATCACAATTCCAGCTTCCTTGCTTACGGCGGCGCGCCAGATAAGGCAATAAAGGTTGCATTTGTCTCGGCAGTGGATACCTACCTAAAGGCTGGCAATCACTACAAAAAAGACGAGAAAAAAGTAAGCTTTCCCGACATAGAAGAAAACCTGATACTTATAACCAACTCCTTCTCCACAATTACATCCTACGAAAATCAGACAAAAAAAGCCATAAATAACCGCTTTATCCAAGACGCAATGACCGATTTTATGAGAAAACAGCTGGAGATATATTTTATTGAAAACAAAGCCGACGCGGCTAAACTGGCAGGGCAAATCCTTGCCAACAAGCGCAGCCGGGAATCTGCGGAAAAAACCCGCATTACCCTAAAAAAGAAACTTACCGGGACACTGGACCTTAACAACCGGGTAGAAAAGTTTGTAAACTGCCGCACCAAGGATGTTAACCGCAGGGAACTATATATTGTAGAAGGTGACTCTGCCCTGGGAAGCTGCAAGCTGGGCCGGGACGCGGAGTTTCAAGCAATAATGCCCGTAAGGGGCAAGATATTCAACTGCCTTAAAGCCGACTATGACCGGATTTTTAACAACGATGTTGTAACAGACCTGCTGCGGGTAATGGGCTGCGGGGTGGAAATCAAACATAAAAACAGCCGTGATTTAAGCGGTTTTGACATGGAAAAGCTTAACTGGCGGCGCATAATAATATGTACAGATGCTGACTATGACGGCTATCATATCCGCACCCTTATTTTGACCATGCTATACAGGCTTACGCCTTCCCTTATAGAAGCCGGGAAGGTGTATATTGCCGAGTCTCCCCTATTTGAAATAACATCTGGCAAGAAGACTATGTTCGCATATACAGAGAAGGATAAAGCTGAAATAGTCGCCAAGTTGGAAAAGGCCGGTAGTAAATACACCATCCAGCGCTCTAAAGGCCTGGGGGAAAACGAACCTGAAATGATGTGGCAAACTACCATGAACCCGGAAACCAGGCGCTTAGTGCAGGTTATACCTGCAGATGCGGCCAAAACCCAAGAGATGTTTGAAATACTCCTTGGGGATAATATTAAGGGGCGCAAGTCATTTATTGAGGATTTTGGGCACTTGTATATTGATTTGTCTGAGACTGGGTGATAATAAAATCACTTTTACCCAAAATGAGAAAACCGCCATAATGTATGGTATGTTGAAAAAGAGGTACACCATGAAAATACGCCCCATGACAATAGACGATTATAAACAAGTATACGCCTTATGGCTAAGCCTCCCAGGCATGGGTCTAAGCCTTCAGGATGACTCTGAAGAAAGTATATCCCGCTTCCTAACACGCAACCCAAATACCTCCATGGTTGCTGAAAAAGACGGCTTAATTATAGGGGCAATTTTATCGGGCCATGACGGGCGAAGAGGATGTATACGGCATTTGGCTGTAGCCAAAGACGAACAACGCCAGGGAACCGGCAAAGCACTTGTTTATGCAACATTAGATGCGCTTAAAAAAGAAGGCATCCCCAAGGTAAACCTTGTAGCCTTTGCTAATAACAACGAAGGTAACACCTTCTGGGAAAAGCTAGGCTTTACCACAAGAAGCGACCTAATATACCGTGACAAAATTATAAAGGACTGACCAAACTTGCCAAAGAAAACCACCCCACCAGAGCAATTGACCCTAATAGAAAACCACATTATAGAACAACCCATAACCAACGCCCTAGAATTAAATTTCATGCCCTACGCAATGAGTGTAATAATCTCCCGGGCTATACCAGAAATTGACGGTTTTAAACCAGCCCACCGTAAGCTGCTATACACCATGTACAAGATGGGCCTGCTAAACGGCGGGCGCATAAAATCCGCAGACATAGTAGGCCAAACCATGCGCCTCAACCCCCATGGCGACGGCCCAATCTACGAAACCATGGTACGCCTTACCCGGGGCAACAATGCCCTACTCCACCCCTTCATAGACTCCAAAGGCAACTTTGGTAAGCAATACTCCCGTGACATGGCATATGCCGCCAGCCGGTATACCGAAGCAAAACTTGACGATATATGCCGGGAGATTTTTAAAGACATAGACAAACACGTGGTAGATATGGTTCCAAACTACAACTCTACAATGCTAGAGCCGGCACTTCTACCCACAACATATCCAAACTTGCTGCTAACCCCAAACCAGGGTATTGCCGTAGGTATGGCCAGCACAGTATGCAGCTTTAACCTTAAGGAAGTATGCAATACCACCATACAGTGGCTAAAAAACCCAAACCACAACATAATAAAAACCCTGCCAGCCCCAGACTTTTCTACAGGGGGCGAATTAATATATAACCATTCAGAAATAGAAAATATCTACGCCACCGGCAGGGGCTCATTTAAACTGCGGGCCAGATACCGCATAGACAAAAAAAACTCCTGCATAGAGGTCTACGAGATACCGTACACCACCACCATAGAAGCAATAATCGATAAAATAGTAGCCTTAGTAAAAGCCGGTAAAATCCGCGACATTAATGATGTACGGGACGAAACAGACCTTAACGGCCTAAAAATAGCCATAGACTATAAGCGCAGCGCCAACCCAGACCAAGTTATGCAGCGTTTATTTAGCCTTACAACTTTGCAAGATTCCTTCAGTTGCAACTTCAATATCCTGGTAGACGGCCGCCCAAGGGTTATGGGTATTGCAGAGATTTTGGAAGCATGGACAGCATTTAGGATAAGCTGTGTAAAACGCCAGCTTGCCCATGACATAGAAAAAAAAGCAGACAAACTTCACTTGCTTGAAGGTCTTGCCGCAATACTTGTAGATATAGACAAGGCCATAAAAATCATACGCAACACCCCCACGGAGGCAGAGGTAATCCCCAACCTGATGAAAGGCTTCACAATTACCCAACTCCAAGCCGATTATATTGCAGAGATAAAACTGCGCCACCTTAACCGGGAATACCTAATGGGCCGGGTAAACGAGCGCACCACCCTAGAAGAAGAACTGGCCGAGCTTAAAGCCATACTAGAAAGTGACCAGCGCATACGGGATTTAATAAGCGACCAGCTAAAAGAAATTGCAAAAAAATACGGAAGCCCGCGCCGCACAGAAATTATCCAAGCCCAAGATACCCCAGCCCCGCCAGAAGAAAGCTTTATAGATGACTACAATGTAAAACTGTTCCTAACAAAGCATAGCTATTTTAAGAAAATCACATTGGTGTCCCTTCGGGCTTCTGCAGAGCAATACCTTAAAGAGGGGGACAGCGTAGCCCAAGAAATTGAGGCTACCAACAAAGATGAAATATTGTTCTTCTCAAATAAATGCAATGTATACAAAATGAAACTTTACGATTTGCCAGATTACAAAGCTTCGGCCCTTGGGGATTATCTGCCCAACCTGCTTAGCCTAGAGCCGGAAGAGGGCATACTATATATAGCCATTGCAAAGGAATACCAAGGATATATGTTATATGCCTTCGAAAATGGCAAAGTAGCAAAAGTAGCATTTAACGCCTATGCCACAAAAACTAACCGCCGCAAGCTGGTAAACGCCTACTCTGGCAAGTCCCCTCTTGTGTCTATGCACTGGATACATGAAGATACAGATGTATACCTGCAAAGGGGAACAGATAAGGCAATGGTTGTCCACTCTTCTTTGATACCGGTCAATACATCTAAGCAGTCTGGCGGGGTTACAGTGTTTAATCTGCGGCAAAAAACTGTGCTTACAGCAATGTACCCCACTGCAGGGGCGGATGATTTGGATTATTACAGAATGGATAAGATACCTACTGCCGGGCATTTCTTGTTAAAATGAAAGGGGTAATTTTATGGCAATAAGAAAAGAGCAGCGTGTCTCTTATGAAGAATGGCGGGAAATGGACTTTGGGGAAAATGCAAGATCAGAGCTTATAGATGGCCGTATCTATATGATGTCATCGCCATCTACACGACATCAAATTGTTGCCGGAAACATGTTCGGACAGTTATTCAATCATTTGTCCGGTAAAAAATGCAAAGTCTTATTCAGCCCCTTCGCTGTACGGCTGAAAGATGACACAGAAGTACAGCCGGACTTAGTTGTTATTTGTGATCCCAAAAAAATTACACCATCTGGCTGCAATGGCGCACCCGATTTGGTTATTGAAATATTATCCCCATCCACGGCAAGGCATGACCGCTATACAAAGTTTATGTTATACGCACAATCAGGTGTACCAGAGTATTGGATGGTAGACCCGGAAGAAAACGTGATAACAATATGCCGCCTTGTGGAAAATGGTTATCTAACAACAGTTTTGACTAATACAGAAATAGCAACTGTTGCTGCACTGCCCGATTTTCAAATGGATTTATCCACAGTGTTTGCAGAGGAATAATCAATAAAGGAGAATAGCCATGCAAGACATAAAAGCCCTAAGAGAAAACTTCCAAGAAATGAAAGCCCTAATGGACAGGCGGGGCAAGGACTATAACCTAGAAAAATTTACAGAGCTTGACCAGCGCCGCCGTGCCATGCTGCACCAAACCGAAGATATGAAAGCAAAGCAAAACGCAGCAAGCAAACAAATCCCCGCCCTTAAAAAAGAAGGCAAAGATGTTGCCGGCATCATGGCCCAAATGAAAACCCTAGCCGAAGAAATAAAATCCCTGGAGCCAGAAGTACGGGCGATTGACGAAGAGCTGGACACCTTCCTTTTAGGTATCCCCAATACCCCCCACCCCGATGTCCCAATTGGCGCAAGCGATGAAGAAAATGTTGAAATACGCCTCTGGGGCAAGCCCACCACCTTCACCTTCGAGCCAAAACCCCACTGGGAAGTAGGCGAAGCCCTGGGCATATTAGACGCTGCTGCTGCTGCCAAAGTGACCGGCGCAAGGTTTGTTATGATGCGGGGCTTAGGCGCAAGGCTGGAAAGGGCACTTATTTGTTTCATGATGGACCGCCACGCCAGCCATGGTTATACAGAGTTATCAACCCCACTTATAGTACACAGGCGCAGTGCAGTAGGCACAGGTCAGCTGCCAAAGTTTGAAGATGAAATGATGTTTAAGCTGGAAGGTATGGACTATTATTTAAACCCGACAGCGGAAATCCCCGTAACCAACATACACCGGGAAGAGATATTAGATGGTGCGCGGCTACCCATTAGTTATTGCGCATATGCAGTTAGCTTCCGCAAGGAGGCAGGCTCTGCAGGGCGGGATACCAGGGGGCTTATCCGCCAGCACCAATTTCACAAAGTAGAGCTTGTGAAATTTACACGCCCAGAGTACTCTAACGCAGAGCTTGAAAAGCTTACCGCAGATGCTGAAGATATTTTGCAAAAACTAAACCTTCCCTACCGGGTAGTATCCCGCTGCACTGGGGATTTAGGGTTTAGCGCTTCCAAAGGCTATGATTTAGAGGTGTGGCTGCCAAGCTATAACCGCTATGTAGAAATTTCAAGCTGCAGCAACTTCGAGGGCTTCCAATCCCGCCGGGCCGACATCCGCTACCGGGACAACCAAGGCAAGCCAGCCCATGTGCATACACTAAACGGCAGCGGCCTTGCAATAGGGCGTACCATTGCCGCAATATTGGAAAACTGCCAGCAAGAAGACGGCAGTGTTGTGATTCCTGATGCCTTAGTGCCTTATATGGGTGGGGTTGGTGAAATTACTACCCCTTAGTGGATGGAGGACTGAATGTATACGGACCTGCACATTCATTCATGGTACTCGGATGGCACATATAGCCCAGAAGAAATAATAAATAAAGCACGATGCCAAAATGTCACAACAATTTCTATATGTGACCATAATATGATTGATGCATATGTTGAAACAAAAGAGCTATGGGGCGTTAAAGATATAAAAATCATACCTGGCGTGGAAATTACATCTGCCCTTGATAATAAGGAATTTTATATTCTGGCATACAACTTTGATATGGAAAACAAAGCCCTAAACGGCTTACTTCAATATAACCGCAATATATACCATGAAATGGGTAACATATTAATTGGAAATATTACAAATGATTACCCCAAGTTATCCATAGCAGAATATGCAAATTATGAACGAAACCGCAAAAACGGCGGCTGGGACAGCATTGATTATTTACGAAGCAAAGGCCTTGTTACCGATTGGGAAAGTTATATAGAAGTTGTAAGTAAATATGGTTCGCCGCCTGAGAATGATTTTATACCCCCGGAAAAGGTTATACAGATTATCCATGATGCCGGGGGGCATGCTGTTCTTGCCCATTTATGTCATTATGTTATGGCAGATATTGCTGATTGGGAAAAAAAGGCCCTGCAATTTTTACACATGGGGATAGATGGCTTTGAATGTTATTATCCTGCATGTTCCACAGATATAACAGAGTTTCTTGTTGGCTTTTGCCATGAACACGGGCTTTTGATTACAGCAGGAAGCGACGACCATGGCGGGTTTATTGGTGCGCCTGGCGAGGAGTATTATATTGGTGGGGTTAGGGTTGGGGCGAATCAATTGTCCATTGTTAACTTATAATTGCAAGACTGGCGGTCTTGCCAAGCCAAATAAGTGAATATTTATGTGATACGAATCTCAGAAAATCACATCGACAACTGAGCAGAAAAGGCAGGATTTCCACAGATAAAATGTTTAAAATCTGTGTTAATCCGATTTTTCTGTGGCTATTAGCTATAGCCTATGCAACATCATATTTTATACAGGTTCCAAGCAAAAACCTACCTAAGCTTTGCTAAGATTTTGTCGCAAGCCGAGGTGCTGATGACGCAGGCCAAGAAGGCCCGCGAGGAAGTGCTGACGCAAGATTGCGGCAAATGACTGCAAAGATTAGGTAGGTTTTTGCTTGGAATCGGTATTAGCTTAATGGCATTGACATCCCATAATCGTAAACTGAACCACCACCGCCTGGAAGGCGAGGGATTTAACCCCATGTTACAGACATTAAGGAAAATCAACTTCTTTTTATTTGCAATAAAAACAAAAAGCACTACCGTTTAGTCCATCGTTGTGAGTGTAGGGACACAATCCAAACATTTTCATGGTTTCTGGATTGCCTCGCCTCGCAACGACGAAGATGGAGGATTTTCGATATTCTAATGACTTTGCTTCCTTTATCCTGTGTCTATTTGTATAATTATTAAGAATTAAACATCAGGAATTACTGACAAAAAACCCCACAAACCATCACGCATAACTGCAGCCATACCATCCACAACAGGGTAAACCAAGTCATATTCAAGTCCCGCAGGAACAACCAGGTTGCCGTATATGCCGATAAAACCCCATTTACCACCGCGTAGTACATAATCGCCAGAGTTATCATACAAGTTTGCACTATTATCCCAAACCAACTCTGCGCCTATATTTACAGATGCTAAGTACGCAGGGAAACTTGATGAGCTGAAAAATGAACCTACATGGGTATATACAATCGGCAAAACAATTTCACCGGCACTATTAATAACACCCATCTTCATTCCATCTTGCTCACCCCATAATCCTACAACAAAGAGGTTTTGGCTATTGTGCATGTAACTGATGAATGAATATATGGCAGGAATTATTATATTTCCATTTACGTCCATCACGCCAAACAGCCCACCTGCAAGGGCATAGAATTCGCCCCCATCCCAAACTCTGCGCTCCCATTCGGCACCTGTTTGGAAAATGATAAAGCCTCCTCCGCCACTATTAGCCCATCTTAAATCATTGTAAATAAAATCTACTATAACTTCACCTGTTTGTATGTCCACAAGCCCCATTTTAAGATCATAGCCCTCGGTTCCTATTGATGCGGGTGTTATGCTATTATCAAGTGTATTAGCTCCAAAGGTCATATACCCCAGGGGAATAATATATTCACCTGTTTCAATATTCAAAACACCTGTCACAGACCAGTCACCATAACGTACAATTGCATAGTTATTATAAATACCAGCAATATCAAGATATATATTAGGTATTATCATTCTTCCTTCAATTACATCCCATATACCCATTAAGCCGTCTTGCCAGACAGCCGAATACCTAAGACCTTCGCCTCGGGCATAGAGCCACATACGGTAGTCAAATACAGGCTCTAGTATATAATTACCTTCAATACTAACAATTCCCCACCTACCATTGCGGTGCACATGAAGAATGCATTCACATAACCAAAATATATCATCATAAATAAACCGTGTTATTTCATTTCCATTAGCATCTAACAAGCCTGTCTTTCTACCACCACAAACATCTCTTGCAACGGCTACGCCATTATTAAACCAATCAGGACTGCTGGAACGTCCCCTCCCAGAATACACCATAGGCGTCAAAAGCTCTCCGCTATTTATATCAACAACACCCCATTGCCAGTAGTTTTCCGGCCCTAGGGTAACCCATGTGCGGTACTCGCTAATAAAATCGCTTATAGCAACATATATGCCCTTAGGTATCACAAACTCATGAGTTAGAAGATTAAATAGCCCAGCTGTTCTGTCATCACCAGTGCCGTAATTTACAACTGCGAAGTTTTCGCGGATAGACACCCTTGTAAATATAAATGGTAAAATTTCATCTCCATGTACATTTACTACCCCCCGCTTTCCATCATAGGTTGCAATAATAACAACGCAATTACCTATACTTACTGTATCAGCAATATCCCCAATCCTGTCGTATATAATTGGCAAAACCAAATTTCCTTCTTTGTCAATCAGGCCATATAAGCCACGTTCCCAGCGCCACTCTTCTTCATTCCAGGTACGGCCCATACCTACAACAGCAAAGCCATTACTAAAATCCCGTACAGAGTCATATATAGGCGGGACAATTTCGGTGTATATAAATTGCAATAGTACAGAAATATCTTCATTTTCGAAATGATTACCGGGAGCTGTTTTTGGCGCAACAACACAGTCGCAGGCAAAGTCGAATGCATGATAAATAATCTCGTTATCACTATATTGTACAGTCACCGGTTCGTCTTGGCTTTTCTCCGGAATAACTTCATCATTTTCATAGTCGTGTACTATATCATGCTCAGGATAAACAATGCCAGCGTATGGCACGGCATCATGCCTTGCTACCAGCACATACACTCCCATAAAAATCATAGCGGAAATAAGACAAAAAACAGTTATATATTTTCTCATTTTATTCATATATATATCCCTCCGCACTATGTCTATATTTCGCCGAAAAAAAAACTGTGTCCCTAGGATTTAACCTCCTACGAACACAGCCTTTTTATTTCAAAGCCCCAACAACCCGCCCCATACCAATCTCAAGCACAGACCTAGGGCAAGCCAGGTTAACCCGGAAAAACCCTGCCCCGGCCGCCCCAAAGGATGTACCGCTAGAAAGCCAAACCTTGGCGTTGTTAAACCTTTCCTCCAATTCCTGATGGGGTAGGCCAAGTGGATTAAAGTCCAGCCACTTTAAATAAGAGCCCTCTAATGGGATCGATTTTATTTGTGGTAAAGCTTCCGTCAGATAATCATGAACAAAGGCTTCGTTTTTGGCCAGGTATGCCATCAAGGCATCCAGCCAGGCTCCACCATGTTCATATGCGGCTTTGCATGCCCTGGGGCCCAGGGTGTTAAGCTGGCTATAGCCTGTTGCCCATATTTCATGCTTAAACTTTGCCCTTATATCTTCGTTGGGGATAAACATATTTGAGATTTGCAGCCCTGCCAGGTTAAATGTCTTGGAAGGGGCAGTACATATTATAGAAAAGTCAGCAAAATCTTCGCACACATTGGAAAAAACCAAGTGCTTATGCCCTTCAAATACAATGTCGCAATGTATCTCGTCTGACACTACTACGCAATTGTACTTTTGGCATATGCGGCCCATTTGCTCCAGCTCTTCCCTTGTCCACACCCGGCCTACTGGGTTGTGGGGGTTGCAGAGAATAAACATTTTAGCATTGTTTTCGGCAATTTTTCTTTCGAAGTCATTTATGTCAATGGAGTACCGGCCATTGTTGTATACCAGTGGGTTGTCTATGGCTTTGCGGCTATTGGCTACTATTGTGTTTTCTATGGGATAGTACAGCGGCTTTTGTATAACAATTGCGTCGCCTGGGGCTGTTAAGGCTTTTATTGCCATACCCAGCCCAAAAACAATACCTGGGGCTTTTACCATCCAGTCTTTTTCTACATGGTAGTCATGCTTTTTTGCAAACCACCCTGCCACAGCCTGGAAGTAGTCATCTTTGGTTTCTGTATAACCATAGATTCCGTGGTCTGTTATGTTTTGGATTGCTGCCATAACCTCTGGCGGGACACGGAAATCCATGTCTGCTACCCATAGGGGAAGGGCATCTTTGGGTTTATTAAAATTTTCGGGGAAGTCGTATTTATAGGAATCGGTGTTGTGCCTATTTATTACCTCATCGAAGTTATACATTTCATGCCTCCATCGCCTGCTGCAGATCTTCAATCAAATCCTGAACATTCTCTATCCCTACCGAAAATCTTAACAGCCGGTCTGTTATGCCTCTTTCAAGGCGCTCTTCTTCTGGCAAATCTTCGTGGGTGCATAGGGCTGGTATTGTGATTAGGGAGTTTACGCAGCCTAAGCTTTCTGCATAGGCTATTAATTTTGTGTTTTTTAAGATTTTGTGGGCAGTTTCTACTGTGTCGGTTTCAAAGGACAGCATTGCCCCATATCCCCGGGCTTGTTTGTTCATAACTTCGTGCCCTATGTGGGTGGGCAGGCCTGGGTAGTTTACAGTTCTGATTTTGGGGTGGGACAGCATCCATTTTGCCAGGGTCATTGCATTTTCCTGGGCTTTATCCATCCGCACTGCCAATGTTTTTATCCCCCGTAGTATTAAAAAGCTGTCAAATGGGGAAAGACATGCCCCTATGGATACATGGAGGCTGCGCAATTTTTCATTTACTTCCTCACTGCAGGCGGATACTGCAAAGCCTGCTGTTGTGTCGCTGTGGCCCCCCAGGTATTTTGTGCCGCTGTGTATCACAATGTCAGCACCCAGGGCAAGAGGGTTTTGGAAATATGGTGTCAGGAATGTATTGTCTACAATAATAAGGATGTCCCGTTCTTCTATTGCTGTTTTTACTGCTTTTATGTCTGTGATGTCCATCATTGGGTTGGTTGGGGTTTCCAGGTATATGCCTTTGGTATTGGGCTTCAAGTGGGCTTTTACTGCTTTTATATCCGCCGTATCAATAAAGTCAAAGGTCAGGCCCCTTTGTTCCAATATTGTCCTAAAAAGCCTTATAGCGCCGCCGTATAAATCTTTGGTGGCTATTATATGGGCACCTGGCGTAAAAAGCTCCATCACTGTTGCTATTGCCGCCATACCGGTGGCAAATCCATACCCTTCTGCCCCGCCCTCCAGGGCGGCAACTGTTTTTTCCGCGGTTTCCCTTGTTGGGTTTTGGATGCGGGAGTATATATATGGGTCTTCGGTGTTGTGTTTGTAGGTAGATGCAGGATAGATTGGGACAGATAGTCCCCCTGCCGGGTCCCGGGGCTTGTATGCGTGTATGCAAGCTGTGTCTATCTTCATTAGGTTTACTTCCTTCCTGGGTTACGGCTTTTGTGCACACTTGACCAAAAAGCGTCTACAGTTTCAGCTTTTTCTGGTTCATTGTCTTTCATATCGGCATACCATGGTTTTTTGGGTTCGTTTGATTCGGGATCCTCTTCTTCCCCTTCTTCTGTATCCTCTGCTTCTTCAGGGGTGGCTGCCTCTTCTTGCTTTTCAGGTTCTGCTTTTATGGGCTCGGTAACTGCTGGTTCTTCCGGTTTTATTGGTTCTGGTGTTTCTTCTTGGATTTCTTCTTTTATTTTTTCTTGGATTTCCACTTGTGGTTCCTTTTTTACTGGCTCTTCTTCTGTAATTATTTTTTCTGGTATACTTGCGCTGCTGGCTTCTGGTATTTGGTTATTTTCCCGCTCTACGCTTGTCCAAAAGTCTACGCCTTCTCCTTCTTGAAATTCACCGCCGCCTCCAATGAAGCCTATATCCCGCCGGCGTCTTTCTTCTGCTTTTGCAGCTTCAATTTCCTGTATTTCCAATACCGGATCTTTATCCATTTCTGGGCGGTATCTTTTAAATACCCGAATAATCATGTACGCGGCAAGCAAACCGTACAGCCCAGGTGCAAGGAAGATAGCCAAAGGCGGTGCCACCATAAACGAAAGCACAGCAGCCACAAACAACACCAGGCATGATATAGATGTAAGCAAGTGTCTGTTTGCCATAAAAAAGCTGGTTTTAAGTATCTGCTTTATACCCATATCAAAACGGGCAGCTACAGGGAACGCGTATACAGACATCATAGAAATCTCGGCCAAAAGAATAATTT
>Ga0131853_10005716_pt1 | contig 22471 bp, 12 predicted proteins | sample TergutLab28metaG_FD_92764 | JGI IMG/M metagenome (GOLD analysis project Ga0131853, IMG submission 92764) | Labiotermes labralis P1 segment gut microbial communities from Petit-Saut dam, French Guiana - Lab288 P1 (version 2) (version 2) | ecosystem: Host-associated > Arthropoda: Insects >... | reverse complement strand
TGAGATACACAAGCTATATATGGCGCCGACACTTTGTGATAAGGCCCATGGAGATGGAAGACACATCTTCTCTCGGTGAAGGGCGGGGCCTTGAAAAAAAAACCACGGCCCCCCACCAAAAAGACACCCCCCCAAACCCACACACATACCCTATCCCCCTACCCGTCACCCCTCTTTGTTTGTGACATTGCTTGGGCTTCCTATTTGATAGCAGGCCTAGGTTTGCTAACCCCCCCCCCCCCCTTCACCGAGAGAAGATGTGTCTTCCATCTCCATGGGCCTTATCACAAAGTGTCGGCGCCATATATAGCTTGTGTATCTCTCTAAAAAAATCAGAAACGAAGATGGGCGTGCAATACTCAGTCGCAAACTGGCTATCGGGAATTGTTTTCCTTTGGACTACTAGAACAGTGAACAGTACCTTCAAATTACGATATCTTCCCTAAAAATCCATCGTGTCTTCTCACCTCCTTACGATGACATGTGCTTGAAATGGCGCTATTTAATAACGCACATGTGTGTAGCACCCCATATTATAAAGTGTCGTGTTGATAAATGTCTTCAGTAAGTTCAGGACGATTCTGGAAATCATACTCTAAAGACAGAAAATTTGTAAACGATTTATTTTCCGATTGTATTATTTGAGGTTTATGCACGTGTCTTCTTGGCCTGAATATTATTAGTTTATTGCAGATAAAACTGACAACTGCGAAACCAATTCGGAATGTAAAAACATTCAACTAATACTCACAGAAAACATATTTCACTCGAAGGTGAAAACCTTAATGAGATCTATATTTTAAGTTACGAACAAGTTTTCGTGCTGTGAGCAGTTTTTGAGACTAACGTTCAAATGAATCATATACAAAATTCAGTTCGTACCGCACAGGTAACTCAGCCCATGTCCATTATAAAGATCAACCGGTGAGTTGCATACTGAAATATTCGGCGTTTAGTGTGCCGGTCAGTTTGGTGGAACTCAGGGAATGCCCGTTACCATTCGTTCAGAATCGTTTGTATTCCAGTTTGGTATTAAAAAATACAAACATTAAAACATTAAGAAATATAATTTTTACCCATTCTTTTATACGGGTGTGAAACTTCGTCTCTCACACTGAGGGAGGAACGTATGCTAAGGGTGTCTGAGAATACGGTGCTGAGGAAGGTATTCGGGGCCTCAGAGAGACGAGGTAACAGGGTAGTGGAAAAGACTACATAAGGAGGAGCTTCGATGATCTGTATCCTCACCAAATATTATTCGGGTGATCAAATCAAGAATGGGCGGGGCATGTGGAATGCAATGGGTGACCGGAGAGGTGTATACAAGCTTTTGATGGGGAAACCTAAGAGAGAGAGCCCACTTGGAAGACCTAGATGTAGGTGGGCGGATAATATTAAAACGGACCTTCAAGAAATAAGATTTGGGGCGTGTAGTGGGATGGCACAGGTTTATACTGTAAAGTTTTGGGTTCCATAAAATGCGGGGAATTTCTTGACTAGATGAAGATACAGTAGCTTATCAAACAGGACTCTGCTCCATACAGTTATGTCAAAACCACACAAAGGACACAAAGTACATTGTGTGGGCAATACACAGATTTTTCACGTTTCAGCAATTACCATTACCACTACGCTCTTAGGGCCAATGAAGTTACAATGCAGCTTCGATTGAAGCAGGAGTTGTACTGGGAGACATAAGCCCAAAATTAAGTCGCCCAACAAAACTTTACTTAGACTTCAAGTATCAAATTTCGTCCCAATCAGTTCAGTATGTTCGGGCTTTAGGCTGAGAAAGGAAGAACAAACATAGCCTAAGCTACACAAATTTCTTCACTTCCTGATGTGTGAGTGCAAACGATGTAGGTGAATTATATCCTTGCAGCAGTCACTCACTTCGTAATACAGGAATACACACACATGCATTACATTCATCGACCGTCTGATAAACCTATCCTAACATTGCATCAGAAAATGAGGGATGCCGTACAAAAGCGATAAGTAGCACCCACTTCTTTTGTATTCACAGACGTTCGTTGAATCTCCAGTACTCTCGTGTTTAAACGGTTTCGTTACTGAACGCATGAAAAAGTTTTCTTTCTTCTAGACGATCTGAAATTCGAAACACATCTCGTAATACAACACGTATCTTCAGGTTTTCTAGCTGACGACGCTAATTCTGGAACAAACATTCTAAGACACTGCATTTCGACAGTCGCAATTAGACATGTGCGTCTATATGGGCTACACGTCAACTACCCTTCCCCACCTCGGAATAGAGCATAAAGAGTTGGACGGCGACTTCCGTTTCCTGCCGAGAGTATCAAATGGGCTGACAAGCTTTTTAAGTCCAGGCCTGTCAACGATAAGTTTCCGTACTAGTAAACAATTCATTGTGTTCAGAGTGGTGTATTTTACGTGCCTCAAAATCACAGTAAGTTGAAATACCAGCGAAGGGACAGTCTGCAAGAACCAAGAAGTTTCCGGCCGAAGTCTGTGATTGGTTCGGAGATATGAGCAGGCATATCGGCTGACTGAAATTAGAAAAAGTGAACAAAAAACTGTACGTTCTCTGACCGACTGAAATCTGTCACTTGTCTTTTTTTGTTGCTGAGACGAGAGCGTAAGATGAAACGTTTTAGGTTATTCTCGCTATTTTGAGCCACATTTTATAAGAAGGGACAGACCTAGGATATTATCATGTACGTGTGTACTTAATTCAGTGAGTTTTACAACATAATGCCACAAATGGCTGCCTTCAAATTTTTGCGTTTCAGTCCACCGTCAATGTTGCACTGTTGCTGGGATGGCGCGGTCGCTGTAGTGACGTCACAGGCTGAACAACCAACGATACGTGGATCGATTCCAGGCACGGGTAGCGGTCAGGGCGCGAAACTGACCACTTATCAACATCCAGTTGAGGTTACGAATTAGTGGGGCCATACATCTGTCCCCACATATGCCTTCATGGCGTGGAGAGGGACAACACAAACTTCATCACAAATAAATGAACATGGCATCCTATAATTAACTGCAAACCTACAACAACTTTTTTTAAAAACATACAAGCGGTTTGGAGGATGACACAAGCCGGCAGACAAATATCACATCCCATTGTGCGGTTAGTTCAGGCCCCATTGCTAATAAACCCACACGATGAGTCAGTAAATCACTCCTCTTCCGCGCGCACGCGCACACACACACGCGCGCGCACGCACGCACACACACACAAACGCGCGCGCGCGAATACCGATTCCTCCCTACAATAATGCCAACGGGCAAAACAAGAGACTCAACTGTAAAAAAATTGGGTTTAAATCACAGTTCTACTTCTTAATGTTTACAGTTCAAATTCTGCTACTAACGCTCTTGGCATTCTTTCACTGCTTGATACATTTATGTGTTACTTAATGACGTGGTATCAACCGCACTGTGTTGTCACGAATTGCATGCTGGGATGGTGACGATTGGTGCTTTGGGTATATGCAGACAATCGCAAACTGCTATTTATATTTCTGAGGTTTATGCGCAACTTTTGGGAAACAGTACCTTACCTGTTAATTTCAAAATACTTGTTACACGTCATTAGATTTTGAGAAATAAGTATTTTTAAATTAACATGTAAGGTAACTATTCTCAAAATCAATTGCGCAGTTTCTGTAAATCTCCATTGAAATCAGTCAAACGTTTACATTATTTATGACCGAACTCTAGAATAACTCCAACGCGAGGCATCTGTTTTTGTGGAATTTGATGCAGCATCAGTGGGTAATCGGTTCCCGACGTTTCGAAGGGTATACTTCCCCCATATTCAGGATGTAGCTTTCCGACAAGCATCCTTGCTTCTTTTTGACATGGTGTATCCCACCAACGAACAGCCACCGTACGTGTCCCGCGTAGCTGTGTAACCTAATATAGGGTGCAAAGAGCGTAATGACGTATAATAAACCAAGATACAAGTTTATATCTTTGCAGACTTAAACCGATGTCTTCCTCTAACGTACGATACAAAATCTTTTCCTACTAAAGAGGTTTTTGTCTATTTCTTCAAGGCATGCCTAGGTCTCTGGCCTGATCCAATTCTCAATTAATTATGTACGTATTTATATAAACATCCAACCAATCGGTGCTATGCACTAATACGACCCGAGGCCTCCCTTTGTCTTGTTTTTGGATTACGTTGAGAGACATCTGGTAGGATTTTCTGAAAGGGGGATATGCCCTTCGCTAGGCTCTGTACGCACACGTACAGAACGCGGATGTATTTCCATGTCTCAAGTGGTATTTGAAGCACAGCCCCTTTTTTCGAGCGATACGTGACAGGATAGACTGAGACCGCTGGGCAAGAGAGCTTCTAATTCTGGAAGTTCTCATATTTTAAATATTTTTGACGATTTCTTAGACGGTAGATAGCGGATTTACCTCTACGCCACGTGAGGGAGTTGAACTCACAAATCCGAGTGACCTGAAACGGCCTTTGACCGTACAACCACGTCATTATCGTTGTGTTCACTTATTTCACATTTGTTTAGTGCCTATTTTTCTCCCGTCTTGTTACATCAGCATACAATTTTTCATGTTTTTGTCAGTTCTTGGGGTATTTAAAAAACTTTTTAACGCTAACGTTACAGGTCCTTCTCATTACATTTAAAACGAATAGCAAAGACGCTACAATTAACATTAATTCACAGCAATGCCGTAGTGAAAGAAGTGTACCAACAACTACTGTGAACTAGAAACAATCTTAAACAGCCTTCAAGATGCAGTCCTGCATATAACATTTAATTATTGCTGACAGGGCCGCCAACCGCCCCACATTCTATGCGTATGTGCTAATTCTGTTAGTGCATTACCGTACTCTTTCATTGCGAAATGACTGAGAACCGTGCAATGATGACACCAACCAAGAAAAGACGATGCTGATGATAACAGTTCCCGAATACATGGGCGTTGTTTTACTGGTAAATGGGGTTGAAGTCGCTTCAGTTAATCGGAAACGTCAAGACATTAAAAAGTAAAACTGTATTCGTGTTTATGTACTGACCCATGAACGTAGGCAGCAAAGCTCCATACATTCTTAAGTGCAACACTAGATGAAGGCGAGAGGTGAGCTTCCCGCTTATTCGCGGGGAAAGAGCCAATAGTATCCTTTGGATAGGTACACATGGCACTGCTTTACTGAAACTACTGCGCAAATACACAGAGTTAACAGCTACTGGTCGGCAGGTAATTCCAAATTTCCGAAGTGTCGTTATATGGCATTACTTTTGGAATATGGTGTGCTGTGTGTGCGACAATAATAATCAGACCCGTCTTCCTTCTTACATCTAGCGCCCAAATTAGGAATGAGTGATCTATTCACCCAATACCCACTTCTCCTATATGCCTTCATAATTTGTTCAGGGGCAAATTTGCCTTTATATTCTTTTCGGGCATAAATATTTCAGACAGGTGAAATATACAAATTCTTTCACTGTTTTTGGGAAGTTTATGTGGTAAGGAGGGACAACAGTGGGTTCTTCCAGCAAGGCGGTAAGACTGCCCATACAACCAATCAGTGGCACAGCTAGGTTGTTTTGGCGCCCTGGGAGAGCAATCAAAATGGCCACCCGTAACAGAAATTAAATTTAACATATCAGTTATTGTATATACTTTTGCTTGGCTCAATAATCTGAAATTTGTTGAGTTCAGAAAGTTAAGTTTTTTTTTTTTTAATTTTATTTGTAACATTCATTTCGCCGCCCCTTGGAGTCAGCCGCCCGGGGACGTCGCACTACTAGCCCTCCTCTAATCCCATGCAGACAATAATACAATGGACGCGTGACTAACATTTTTTGGTGGCAGAACTGGTCGTCCTCTGTGGCCAGCTCGTTCACTCGATCCGGCGCCATGTGACGTATTTGTGGGAACGTCTGCAAGACAATGCAAACAACAACACACCGCACAAAGTATGAAACTTACAAAAAAAAAGCAGGGCATTAATGGCAATTTCTGTGCACGAAGTTTAAAGCATTTTTAATACCTCGGTGACCAGGTGTCCAGCATATCTGGGAGAATGACAGAGGTCTTTTCCAGCACACGCTGTAACGCGGAAATTTACATTATATTGTAGAACTAATGCACACAGTTTGCTTAGGCAGATTCTACGATCGGGTTCCGTTTTAGGATACTCTGTATATTATTTTACGACCATTAATTTAGTCTTATTTAGGGCGTTTGTGTGCCCGAGATCGAAGTTTCTGCTTGTATGAAAGGGGAGGAATGTCTCTGATACATCGAGTTAGTGCCTATTTATCGTTATTCACGACTACGTATTACGAAAATAACGGATAATTACGATTTGGAGAAACACACTGATGTAAAATACATTCTCACACCATTATACTGAACACTTACCACTTCTATCCAAAATGGTGTATACCGGTACACCTGTATGGTACGCAAGCGGATTAAATGAAAATGTTTACTTCATAGGATAACCAATATTTTATTTTTGAAGGAATTACCTACCTGTACCAGAAAATACTTCTACCAAGGCTAATCCACAACACAACAACACGACCACCGATAGAACTTCTGCGCGTAAACTGTGCGGTATCAGTTACTTTGGTTTTTATATACTAAAGTACAAGAGAAAGAACTATAATTGTTTCCACAATCATATATGTTAACACTTCAGTACTGTGCTTGTAACAAATTTCGGTCACAATTGGCATCTATACTAAATTTTCACTTGATCCATTCCCATGTTCACTGTCAACCAAGTTATCGTAAACTGTGTTAATTTCCTATACACCGCGACATTCCGGCATTAGATTGCCCAGCCCTGTTTGGCTGAACAGAGACGCACACCACACTTTCTCGTCAGCTGTCTTGTTTCCACTGAATCTCCTCGCGATTGTAACAGTAGGTACAGACGTATACGTCCGGCACAAGGAGAAGGAGAAACGAGAGGAGAAGGAAGTATGTGGCGACTGCTTCAAACTGAGAGTGGCGTATGTCCAAGAGCAAGCATGTAACGTGACCGAAAATTTAGAATTCTTTCCCAAAGTGCTCGCAGGGACATTATTTAAAGACACGCCAGGGCACCGAATAACCGCACAGGATTAGTTGTGAATATTCGACAGATCGCCTGCGTGAAAAGTGACGAATATAGGTCAACCAATGGGAAGAGGGTGATCAAAAAACTTTTTGGGGTAACACGCCGTCGGTTCTGCGGGTGCAGAAGCGCGCTGTGGCATCACTATTCGAGACGAAAGAGTACCCCACTCCTACCATTGCTCAAGATGTAGGTCTGTACTAATACTATCAGTGTGATTACGATCATTTACCCCCCATTAAATAGCGCATTTCGTGATGTTCACTGCTCATGAAACAAAAATGTTTCTTTTATGGTTTACAGTCAATACGTGAGACTAATAGCGTAGACGGTAAGAAAACTGTTGAATAAAGAAACTGGAAGGAAGCGGTCTTAGACTAATGGAGGTGCTACACTCGTATTTTTAAGGAGAGGATAAGTAAAACAGCGAAAAAAAAAACAGAAAAGCATATGTCCCGGCAGAGATTCGAAACCATCATCTATTGCACACAAGTCTGAGTGATACTCACCACCAGCCCGATAGTTGGCACGGTATCAAATGCATAAATAGTGAGGTTTTAAAGTAAACACAAATTCCTCAGAAATATTTTCCACCAAATAGGAATGGCACATTTTTAAACCATGCCCTGCTGTTAAATGTTTAAGGAACATGGCTTGTGTAGTTGCTGAAAGAAGAAATGTTGTAATATCGTACTTAGTTGTTCAAAGTTCGTCAACACACTGAACCCTGAGTCGAAACTTGGCTTTCCGTAATTATTGATATTTCATAAATCCGGTTCTGATGGACATCCAAAGGGAAACACAAATATATCATGAAGTGTCTGCAAGGCCTGACATAGCGCGTTTGTTCTGTTGTTCATAGATTTTAAATTCGTGAATAATTTCAAGAAAAACGCTGAAAATGCTAGTACCTGAAATGCTAGTACCTGAAATGTGCTTTCCCACGCTTAACGTACCATGCAGTCCCTCCGTACTTAGCAAATATTTACACACAATCGAGCATAATATCTTTGAAAGGGTGAGACGTCCTAAACGAGGAAGTGTAGAGCAGTTTTTCTCAACGGCCGGGTCGCGGCCCGGTACCGGGCTCTTAACATCAATTATGGCGGGCCGCGAAGAGATTCTCCTGGAATTTATAAACAATTTAAATGTAATTTTATATTTGTCAACATGCCACACCATACACATAAGTGTACTAATATCTTTATGATTATGCCATAATTAATTATTTATGTTTATGTTTGTTTAATATATGAACTTAAAAAAAATTTGGAAAGAAGCAGACGAGTAAATCTGTTGGGACCGGGCCCTCGTATTAAAATAAAAAAATACCGGGCCGCGGTCTCACAAAGGTTGAGAAATACTGGTGTAGAGTCCGTCACGATCTCTTTTTATGTTCAAGATGGTCAGCTCTTTCCTGAGCCTCAGCCCGTACCTCACAGGGGAAAGCTGTCTCGATTACGGTAAACAGTACAGTGAGATATTATAAATGTTTGTAAGCTGCCATGTAAAGTGTCTGTTATTTCTGTCCGATTTTAACCCACATCCAAATGTGTTAATGGATTTTTGGAAGAGCCCCAAATATGAAATTTCAATAAAATCTGTTCGGTGGGAGCCGCTCTGCTTCATGCAGACAGACGGACGGACATGACAAAGATAATGGCGTATTTTCGCAACTGCTTTTCGAAAGTGTCTAAAACGCATACTAATAACCGTGCACACAAGTCGCTCGAATCTGCCCTGTTTAGTCTTGTAGCATTAGAGTCGTCTTGAATCCAAGATCTTGTCGTAGTGGTAAATGGAATCGTGATGCATAAAGATCAGATTACACCGTGGAGGTTACACCCTGTATTTGGCGCTTGAGATGTAATAAAACACGTTTTCATTTCTGGTTTATGGAATGAAGTTCAATGTAAGAACAAAACGATGACAAAAGGAAATAAAAGCGGACTGGCAGTAATCATTCATAAGAACAATTGAAAGGAAGTGTTTAAGGCATATATTCCAAGCAGCGTTTTACGCCCGGCAGGGGGGGGGGGGTGTTAATTTGTACCGGTCAGTATTACAGAAATACTAATATAATGCAAAACAGTGTACGTCAGCACAACTGTTTTGTTACACAAAGTAATCACATAGGCTACATGTTTCGACTATTAATCAGTCATCGGTTTAGTAACAAGATGCTATGCACACATTGGGACCCAGTGTGTTTACATCAATGGTGTGCATAAAACTAGAATATTTGCCTCGAAAGGTGTGATGTACAAATTGTGTAATTAAATAGTTAAAATACTTATAAAAACTCTTTAAAAACGGTATTTTTGTGTTTACCAGTTAACAAACACAAGTCCCGTTATTATCTGGTTGTTTTTGGAGTTAAGAGATATTGTTCATTATTGACGTAGGAGTAAATCCTTTGTTTATGTTTGTTTAAACTAGGCCTGCAGATGACTGATTAATAGTCGAAACATGTAGCCTATGTAATTACTTTGTGTAATAAAACAGTTGTGCTGACGTACACTATTTAGCATTATATTACGTTTCTAGCACATCATGATGCCTCCGATCAAGTTTGCAGCTAAAGAAATACTATTTAAAAATAGGGACACTTTCCTTTCGGCAGCTTGCGTTGAACACTGTGGATTACCGCTTTTTGTGCGTCACTTGTACAAAATACGTAACGTTACCGGTCGTGTCTGCCTATCTCCCTCATCCCGCACACTCCTACAACAGAGTGTTTAGATCAGACATTGCAGAACATTGTTGAAAGAATTGCATTTCCTTCTTATTGGTCATATATTGCGATAACCACTATTCTACATGAAAATTAAGCCGAAATTCATAGTTTTTCAGAAATGGCGTGTCGCATAAAACAAATGCACGCAACGTTAAAACCGCATTCTCATTTTCTGCAGTATTTTGGGCATGAAAGGAAATACGACAAAACATTATTACCCAGTCTAGGTAGTGTAAGTACCTGTAACTCTGTCCCAACAATACGATACAGCTGGAAACACGCTCGTTGTGTGTGTGTAAACGAAATGCGCAGTTACCAGGTCGGGTCGTAGCTTGTAGTGAATAAACGGTGCCGCTAAGAAATGTGGACCATTTACATAAGATTAATTTGAAAGATAATTGAAGCTGGTACAATTCAACTAACAAACACATATGTCTATTATTCATTATATAATGAAATTCATTAAATACCTAAATCAGTTATTACGCCACATAAACTCTGACAAAATATCGCAAAGAATAATAAACAAGACAGGTTATGTTTCGTTGTAGTTCTTTAACTGTAACTACTAGATTCCCGTCATTAACGAAAGAACATCAAGGTCAGTAAGGTAAGTCAATATGTAAACAAGAGTTTGTTGTCTTCCAGAGCGTCTTGTGTCTCAGAGACCTCAGCTGGTAATTCAGTTAAAACTTTCTACACGTTGTACATCAACCTGCCTGTGAGGAGATTTGTGATAACACGAATTATTTAATACACCTTCGAATTTTCGGTTTGCCGTGTTACGACGACTCTTCTATTTTAATAACACGACATAAACATGATAATATAAATGTTTATTGAGTAAGAGTTCAAACTTAGGGCCTAAACGTGTATGGGCTCGCATGAGTTTCTATAGTTTCTTGTAAATAAATGTCCAGACGTGCCAATAGGAATTACATTTCCCTTCTTTGTACTGGATACTGAGGCAGAGAGAATAAGTGCTCGGAAAACCCACTTGTTTAGGGGTCTGTCAGTCCACGTGTTAGACGGTTTAGGGAAACAGTGCAGTAAATCGTAAACCTAATATTTCACTACGGGATTTCCAGGGACCGAAGAACTCTTATCGCATTTTCAGTAATGATAGACCACTGAAAGGAGCTTTAATACCAAATAAATTACTATGTCCAAACTGAAACTTAAAGTTTGACTTGGGTAAGCAGGTAAACATTTGCAGGGTTTATGTGTCCTCGCATTATAGGAACAGTGAACTGGGACTGCACCTTTTTAAGGGATATTCCAACAATCGCATGTAGTAGCAGTAGTAGTAGTAGCAGCAGCAGCAGCAAAAACACGACTTTGTACGATATTGAACTCGAATCGTTTAGTTTGAAGTACAGTACGTGAGTTATGCGTTGGGAAAACGAAGTTTCAAACGCGGAAATTAATGAGGGCTTTTTTTTGTCTTCTTTTTTCTATATTGTTCGGCAGTTTTCCTTGAATATTTTAATCTTTCGTTCTCCTTGTATTCTACTGAGTTGTGCAGTGTAATCGGCTATTATAATCCTCATCACAAAAAGCAGTACACGTTCTGATGTCAGAGTATTCCACTGCGTTTGCATATAAATGCTTTAATGCGAATATCTCGGTAGGATTCAAACCGATTCGACATGACCCCTCATAGGCACAATGCAGGTTATTCGAAAGTAATATAGCTTTATTTCTAAAAATTCCATACACAGCGTTTTACCTCATCTGAGATCAATCATTTCTATAATATCAAATATAGAAACGTTCCCCTCGGTTCAAAAAAGCTACGAAAACGTTTTTAGGCCCGTTTGCATCGCTGCAAATAGCCCATTGCGTTCGCTGTCCGTCTATATGGATGTCACAATGCGGGAACCGCTGAACGGGTCTTCATGAAGTCTGAAACTGAAAAATGCTAAAGAAATTTCTCCAGCATATTAATTTTGGTTAAAATCGGACAAACATAATGGATACTTTACACGAACACCCATACACATTTCTGCCCACACCACCTGCGTTGGCTTACAAGATAGATATCTTGCTGCTGGACAGACAACTCTCACAGAGGTCTACCCATCATCCCACGCGAAACAAAAGAAATACCTGACTGCGTTTACATTGCAGTGAAAGATGCCTGCTGTCTTTTAATGCAATACGCTTTTAAAATACGATTTTGAGGTGTGTTTTAGAGTGAACTCTAAATAGTAAGATCATTAACTACATTTGTTGAATCGTGGCAAATTTTCTGTCTGTACAAGTTAGAGTATCCAAACAACAAGTTCTAATTAAACAATTAAAAGAGGGAGACATTGGCCTTATGTGATTGTCTATTTAACAGACAGGGACGTTTGCTGTCTCATGCTTCAATGAAAAGTTCAGATCACAGACTTATCAACAAGAGTATCAATATATATTCCAAAGTAGAGTACCCATTTTTATCAATACATAGACACTACAGAACATAGCAACTACTTAACATTATTTCTCTCTAATGTGTTTCAGTCCTAGGATGATTATCAAGGATGCATTACACACCCACCCACACACATGTGCTTGCCCACTGTACTGTTAACAGTAGACCTAATTCTGAAATATGACACATAGAAATAATTATAATTAAAATTATTTGATGTATTTGCATAGTCTGTGTATTGTTACTTTGTGTACTAAACGTGATACATAACCATAAAATGCAGCATAAAAATCTGCCACATGTTATTTTGCATACTAAATTTACCCCAAGTTTCATTTAATGCATGAAATATTACAATGCTAATCATATAAAAGATAAGCTGCACAGGCAGAAATGAAGTTCATTTCAATTTTGTTAAATAATTAACATATCAAAAAGTACATAAAATAAAATATGTATATTTTAATGAGGTCAATAGTTGATACAAGTAAATGTGAATGGTTTGTACAGTAAGCTGGTTTCAAGAAAATCTGTGAAGTTTGGTTGGAATTCTCTATTAACCACAGCTAATATTGGATTGTTAAGAACTAAAATTAAATTCAACCAACATAATTTAGTGTAAATCCTTAATACCAAATTCACTGAAATTTGTTCCAACAATTTTGAAGAAAAGCATGGAGGTAGGTAGAAGGGCATCAACATTTCTGATTTTAGTGGATTTTAATACAGCAGTGAAATGAATTTTTCTCATCCTTTCTTTTGCAAATAAGGAAACTTGAAAAGTTACATCAAACGCATTATTCATGACAAAATTTTGTAAATTTGTAATGCAATTCACAATGTTATGCCCAACATCAGCAAATCCTCCTCTCCTAAATGCATTTAGTCGTGAAGCCTTATTGCCCTTCTGCCTGATATCCCAGAATTTTTAAGAGGTTTGAGGGTTTGAACCCATAAACTCTGTAACATCCCCCACTCCCCTCACATATGACTATATCCCACTGCTCAAGTAGTGCCTAGTTTTCTTTGTATTGTTTCAGAACTAAAAGGAAGGACTATGTCACACCAGAATTATAACATTACTTACCTTGGTGGCAAGTTGGAACAAGATGCCACAGAGCAGGTAATTAATAAAACAATAACAATTCAAAATGTAGAAATACTGTATGCCACCATTTAATATAAATAATAATGAAGGAAATAAAAAGGCTACAACAATACTGTATGCTGAATATACAGACAGAAGTGGTTTTCAGATACACATTATAAATAATATGACAGACCCCAGATGTAAAAATATGTCCATTGTCATTTATTCTTTTAAAAAGGCCAGAATTACCTTGAGTGGAAGGTACTTTGTTCATTCAAACACAGTTCAAATTGTAGGTGGTTTGCAATAAATGTTAATTTATTTTGTTGTTAAATGATAAAAGTGTCAATCATCATTCATCCAATAAACAACTGAGGATATACAAATAAAATACTGTCTTTTTTGTAATTTATTTTATAAGACCAACAGTTTGCACACACAAATACATACGCATGATATCAGTCCATTCATACATGTTTTGACAGCCAACTTCCATCCTCTGGGAGCCACACAAATGTTTAAAACCTAATGAATTATGATAAAATTTGTAGTGGTAAAATGCATAGTATCACAATAAAACCAAAAACTGTATCATAATGCACTAGGTTTTTTAATATTGGTGTGGCTCCTTGAAGATGGCAGTTGGCAACCAAAACATGTAGGAGTGGACTGATATCATGTATATGCATTTGTATGTGTAAATTGTTGGTCTTATAAAACAAATTGTATCTCATTGCATGGTATGAATAATATTAAAACGTATTTTTTGTGTTCAGTTAGTGTATGCCTTTGCTATTTTCACATTTGAGACTTACTATGACTGTGTTTGGTAGTTTATCAAACTGTCTTCATGACAGTCAGCTCCCTGAAACAAAATGATCAATTATATGCCCCCTTCCCCAGATCAACAAACAGAACTTTATGCTGGATTCCACTACAGAAGGTGTCTGCATTGTGCCTTCTTACAAAATTTCATTTATTTACAGCATAAGGCATTAATGAGCTTGAAGCAGCAACATGTAGAACTGGACCGGGATATAGAACAGAAAATTGCAGATCTGAATGCAGCTCAACAAAAGAGTGTTACTTTGAAAGGTGAGACCATCGATGCATGAAGAGGAAGGGAAATTTTATCTTAAAAAACTGCATTAAAATTTGTACTGTATTAATCCCTTATGTACCTTAGTAGATACAAGTCCTACATGGATGTTCACATTTACATATGCAGGGGTAAGATTATTTCAAAACTGAAGTCATGGCACATATAGGGTTACAATTCTACTTCACTGAAGAAGACCAATAGAGAGACTTAGATATGAAATCAAAATTACTCTTAAGTAAACAGATTTCAGCTGAAATGAACTGGCTCAGAATAGGTTCCAGTGACACACAGAATGTACATGAATAATTCTAGTTCTTTCATTTCACACCACTAATTATTTAGTACTATATTCTTCTTTTTTGCAGATTTAATTGGATGTTTGTTATCTAGAATTCATAAAATAATTCTGTTTACTTTTTAATTCATCTTCAAGGTTAAAATTCATAAAAGAAGTTTACAATATAGGGTCCACTGTCATGATAGCATGGTAGCTGTTTCCTGTTAACTAAGCTTGTAAAAACAAACTTGAACTTCCAGTACAACTCACGCCAGAGCCTACCACTGGACATGATATTTGCTGGTTCATTCATCTCCCTTCCTCACAATCATTCTCCCTTAGATGCATCTTAGTGTTTCTCTCCCATTTTCTTCTCGGTACTCCAAGCAGATGTTTCCAAGAAGTTTTGCCATGTCTCCTCCATCCTATTAGCAGCCCATTAGAATCTTCCTGATTTAACTGTGCTAACAATACTGGGTACAAGGTCAATATATCATGAAGCTTATGGCTACGTAATATCCAAAAATAGATCATGAATACAAATGTAAAATATGAATACAAGGAGAATCCAACACCATAAAAGTACGGAAGTAGCATAAACTATATCTACAGAAACATAATTTCAGCATAATAAATGTAATTTGTACAAGTAATCCATTTACTGGCCCCTTTTATAAGGAGAATTGCCCATACTAGAACCATAATATCCTTTTAACTCTTTCAAGCACAAAATATTTGTCAATTCAGTCCCTACCTCAAAGAAACAGGGTATGAGGTTGTACATTGTATTCAACTTACTCAGGATAAGGCAGAGTGAGGAAACTCTTCTGAACACAGTAATAAACCCTCTTGTACCTTACAAGGTCAGAAATTTCTCTACTGTTTTGACTACTTAACCTTTCAAAAGGGTTCGGTTCCATGTAGTCAGATAGCTGAATGTTTTTGGATTTCATATACACAAAATACTGTTGTGATTATGTACACATGTACAAGGAAATGCATGCGTATATGTAGGTGCACATTCCTTACAAAGAATATTTTAGCATAGATATGCGTCTAAGTTGCAAGGCTCTTAAATACACCAGTTTGGACAGTAATGTTTTACATTATTAAACCCAAAAATAAAATACATTATTACAACAATAAAAATCATGTTTTTTATGTGTATTTGTAGATGACATAGAGACTCTTGGTATACGAATAATGAAAAAGGAGGAAGCACTGGCCAAGGTACAAGCTACTTTACACATATTACAAGAAGAAACAGAGGAAATACGGAAACAAATTAAGAAAGAAAGGCAGCAACAGATTGAGGACATGTAAGTTTTAAATAAACATGTGTCCATGCGTACATTAGGCTGAGTGTGTCACTTCATTCCTTGCTTAAAATGCCCTCTTATTAGTATTGGTAATTATTGTGGGTTAATTTCTCCAAGTCCTCAATTAAATTCACTTTTAAAGTGGGGGAAATCACAATAGGATTGAATATCATGCCAATGAAGACTTCAAAACCTAAATAAAATAAAATACTAGATAATTAGATATGGTGGTCAGTCATATATTCATACACTTCTCAGTGGATGTCCACATGCGTATTTAAGAACCGTGTTACGGTCAAATGTTTTCTTATAGTAGTCATAGCTAGTTTACTGAAAACATTATACAGATCTAAATTTGAAAATTACTGTCTTCTAGAATGTAATGCAGTAAAGTTTCAGAGGAAACATGCAGCTTCCATCCTCAGGGTAATGGTATCTGCCTCACAGATTGAGGCAGTACCTATTTACCAAATACATGGTGTCACATTCCAAAGTCAGTAATTTTATAGTCACTGCTGTAAGAACTTCAAATCTCATACAGAAAGTACATTATCTCATAAACTTATTTTCTGTCAGTAACCAACTCTATAGCCCATTACACACCAAACACACAGCATAGTTCCACTACATGGTAATCAGTGCATCCTGGCTTTCTCTGCTCAGCATATGATTATAAACCATTCTACTATTTGTGATTATGTACAGTAAGTATTAGCTCTCTTCCTGTACCATTATGTATGTAACATCTGATGTCATGCTCACTGGACACTCCAAATTAATCTTGCACACATGTCACTATCAAATAAAAGAATAAAAAGCTGTCACACAATGGAATGATAAACCTAAAGAATGTGACTATTACTTAATCCCTCTTACTGATATAATAAAAAAAAAAAATCTAAGGGTAATGCTATTTTCATTTTTTGTCCCAGTGAAGAAGGTTAGTCTGTCCTGTGGCACTGTCTGAAAATTATTAATAATGCAAGTGTTCATAAACTTTTACTTCCTCACACACAGTGCAGAAAACGTACTACTGTTGTTAGTATATGGTACCTGTGACACAATAAGATGGTTGAGTAGAGTTCACTGAGGATTAGGTTAGGTCTAAGTTCTCATTATCATATACAAATTCATTGCTCATGATGTTATTTTAGGGATGTATGACCTTATGGAGTGCCCATCAAAATCACTGTACATCTATACACATGCAAACCTTGAGAACTGCTGAAATGGTTTCCATGAAATTTTATAGTAGAGAATTTACAGAAAAGTGTTAGCCACTTAACATTTCACTAATTGTCACACACTTTGAACACTCACCATACATAAAGACCTACATGCACTTCTACATACATATTGAGCATAAGTACTCAGTATCTATGAAAAAAAAATTTGTTCAGATGTTGTGGAGGAGAAAAGAACACACATTTTATTTGAAATACTTTTTTTATATAAACCTTATGGTTTTCGAGATAATTAACCCAACAATCAGGAACACCTTTACAGGCAATTCCAGTCACATCTGAACAACACTCTAATTTGCAATTTTGCTAGGATACAAAGAAAACACAATCTATGTACTGCACCAGTCTGTGGCACACAGGCTATTGGGGTATGACAAGAAGATGAAAAGCACAGATGCCAGTAATTATTTGTAATTCTGTCAAACATGCCTGTTAGGTGTAAATTCCTGTCTTTTTACATAGGCATATCTATATTTTTATTTACTTATTTATTTGTTTATTTATTTTTATTTAATGATTTTGTCATTATCTCAGTGCATGAAGTCATGTCCAAAAGTTTCCGAACTCACTGCTAGACCGAGAATGGCAAGTACTACAGCTTTCTGCCACTAGGTATTATAGTATCACAACCTTCTGAGTCAGTCCAGTGAGTTTTGCAGCCATAACCCTCTGCATTGCTTTTTGGTGGGTGTTTACTTTTGTTCATGTTGAAAGAAATTCATGATTTTCTAATGGCTGAACAATGCAGTTGCATGAATGTTTGCTTACAGCTCAGGAACACTGCAATGGGAATGCATGAAATATTCAAATCAGCTGCTGATGACAAGGCCATGGAAATAACACAGAATTTTGAGCGGTTTTTCTTGATTCAAACGTTTGGAAACTTCGGTTGATGATTGTGAGCATTCAGGCCATCCCTCGATAAGTAGTAATATGCAGAAAATTAGTAAAATCATCAATAAAGACCCATAAAGTACCATTTTAATGTCACTGGCAAGTTACACATCTTATATGAAACATGTCTGTACATTATAAAGCATGTCTTGTAACATGCAGCTACCCTCTGCATAGTCTGTGCCTTGGTTCCTCCCCAACAAACACAGACAGAAAAAACTGCTGGCCATTACAAATGTGTCCATGGTCCTGCAGAGTCCTGACTTACCTGTTTTGGTGCTTTGTGTTTTCTTATTGTTTCTGAGAATAAAATCACATCTATGGTGGCATCATTATTAAAATATCCATGAAAATCAGGAATAGTAACTGACCGTCCTACATGCGGTTCCAAAAAGTCAGTTGCAGTCATGCTGTCAGCAGTAGCATAAATGCTGGACTCGTGGCATAAATTCGAAGGTAACTACATCAAAGCCGACAAATATGATCAGTAACCAAAGTCTGCAGACTTCTGGAAATGTCCTTCTACACAGCATCAAATGAAAGGATAATAACTGAATACTGAATTGGAAATAATGTTGAAGGAATAAAACAGTGACGAATTTGAGACTGTGTCTCAGAATTTGGCTACAAGAACTATGAAAAAAAATACAAAACCTCAGTCAGGATAGATTGTCTGTGGCCTGAGACCCATTCATAAATTACATCTAGTGGCATGAATAATTTGTGATTGATTAATAGCTGTTGGAGTACTGAATTCTAATTATAAGGTCTGTCTGTTCTCATCATGAGACCTGTGCAGTCTAATTGCATGTCATGTCCCTGAACAAACACAAATGGCCTTACATATGTAATGTTCAGCTACGGCTTATATGATGATATTTTATAATGATTCCTCTGTCAGTACTAATAATACAACAATGGTTTACTTTTGCAGAAAATTCTATGAAAATAAAATGGCTTCAATTGCTGTGAAGTTGCAGAATGGACCAAAATTTTATGTAAGTATCATGAGCACTTTACAAGCTCCTGGCATGTAACTCACATAAAATATGAAAGGAAATATTGTCATGCACCTTCAAAAATGAAACTATGTTTAATAATCTTAGGATAGCAAGAATACGGCAGTTGTTATCGCCAGCTTGCAGGAGGAAATATGCACCATTTCGAAAGAACTGACAACAGTTGAAGGAGAGCTTAATTCATGTCGTATGAAGTATCAGTCAATGTTTAATGAATTACTGGATAATCCAGACACAACTGAAGGACACATTCTTGAGCTGTCAGCAATAAACAGTATCATGTAAGTTGACATAATTTTCTTATTAAACTATGTTACAGAAGTTAGCAAAAAAGGTAAATTAATGACAAATACTGGAACAATACAAAGTTGAATGCAAAGTGAGATACACACATGCAGCCTAAATTTTAATAGAAATGTACATATGATCATGCAATAACCATGTCAAATTTTGGCAAAGTACCATTACTGTGGTGACCTTTTCTGTTTCCATCATCTTGTTTGACCCTGGTTGCCAGTAAAAATTTCATACCTTTACTCGCTGTAAAAAATTCGAGTCTGATGCAGAACTGTAGTTATTGTGTATTAATAATATAACATAGTCATATTTGAAGGTTATAAGTTTATTTCAATTTAAATCCAAAGTAATGTCAATTCTATAGAGTTCCAGTGTTAGTGTACTGTATTACATTAAGGATATTTGGCTTTTAGACTTTACCCATTTTTTACTCTGTTCCAAAAATGCACAAAAATGTGTTGTCATAGTAAGATGTTAACAATCCAAACTTTGGTGGATGAATTTCCTTCAAACCGGACATAACAATATACCACCATGATTCAGTTCCTTGAAATAGGAAGTACCATTTCCACCCACACCAGTTGTATTGCTCACACCGTCTTTCTTGAATTAGATGCACTTGTCCGACTACATGTAAAGGTTATACCACCATCAAAACAAAAACAAAATGTACTGCGTGAATGTGAGATAGACATGTACCCATTATAGCTTAGGCTTTTTTATAATTTGGTATTGTTTCAGTTTTTTTTGTGTAACTTTATGTTAAGTGGTCATTAAATGCCATGAATTCTGAATTACTGTTGATTTATATACTGTAGAAAATCCACTGTAGGTCGCTTCATATTCACAACATTGTACTAGGACTAGAAGACCTTGAAAGTATTAATGTACGAGAGGCATGACAGTAATCCTCCAATTGCATAAACCATAATTTGTTATGTTACTTTCTGCAGATCAGAGTTGGCTGAAGACAACAAACTATACAATTCCAAAGAACAAAAACTTCAGGAAGAGTTGAAGAATTTGTCTAGAGTGCTAACTGTCCTTGAAGAAGATATACAAGAACTAAAGCAAGGGCACAACATTGTGCAGTAACATAATTCTTATGCTAACTGTAATCTGCTGACATTTCATTATGCTTATGCAGAAACTGACAATGTTTCTTGTTTCATAACTACTAAACAATTCAGTGTTCTTGTTTGAACTCATTTATTTTCAATTAATTTATCTGTTTACTTATTTAAGTATTTTTAGTTTAAATGTTCTTGTTACAGATACATGGATTTAATCTCCCAATAATATTAATGAAATGGCAGATTTGATTTTTATTTTGAATGATAAGTAAAATGAAGGGCAATACACATCCTTCTTTAATAATGCCTCTTAATAAATAATGGTATTGCCAATCTAAATACATTATTAATCTTCTTGTTTTTTTAATAGAAAATTCAAGAACACTCCCTCCAGAATCTGATATGCAAAGTTTCCAATGATTGCCTCAAAATACTGTTTGTCATGTAATGTCTCAAATGAACTTACGTGAGACATATGTAGTAATGTAATAATTTAAAAACATTTTAGTAAATACGCAAATAAAATTCTGGAAAATGTGAGGCTTAGAGTTATACATAACAACTTATAAATGTATTTATTAATTTTAAAACTTCTTTGATGATGTGCAGTACAGAGATGTGTAGATCTAGCATGTTAAAGGGATTAGTTTGTTATTAATAATTATGTAATACACTTCAGAAATCAAATCACATTGTCTCAGAAAAGATAACTCTTAATTAAGACATAAACATATGGGCAAAAATGATCAGTCTGAAATGGATAATATGACTCACATAAAGATAAATGACTTCACAGGATGTACTATCCACTTTCTTCAATAACCTGCCTCTCCAAATCAAGATCCTTGAGAAGAGTTCGACAATCTATTGGACCAATCCTACCGTCTTCTTCGTTACCAAGAAATGTAAAGTTGTACTGAAATAAAGTAAGATATATACATGATACTTTTACAGTCCTGATTTCAACTGATGTTAACTACTGAAAGTTCCAGCCATATTTGTCACAAGAATGGGTTGGGGTACTAAAACCCTCAGATGAAAGACTAATAAAACACTGTAAATGCTGTTCAAATAGTGCTACATTTATGTACTAGCATCTTTGAAACCACTGTCCATAAACAATAATAGAGTTTTAGTACGAATAAATTATTCAAGTACTGAATTAAAGTTAATAATAAAATTTCCTGATAATGCCTCATGAAGCTGCATTTGATAAACTTGAAAAAATAATTTCTTCATACTTGCTGCTGTATCTGCTTCTTTCATGTTTCTTTTGAATCTGGTAAGCTTTCTGCAGCAATTAAATTTAAATAAATAGTAACTGAATTACAACCAAATCGCAAAGCTGTTGGATATGATGATAACAGATCTGAATGAAGCACACTCAGTAAACATTAACTGAATCTCTGAGAAGTTTACACTGTACAAGAAAATGGAAAAAGTAAATGCACTCTGATACAAGTGACTGACATTCTATGCCTGTACACAGTACACAATACTTGAGTGATTATGTTACTTATGGCAAATTACACTCACCAAAAGAGAGTCTAGGTATGCACGAATGGAAGCATCATAAACCCTGGTTTGATGAAGAATGTTTAGGTTTTTTGGATCAGAGGAAGCGGGCAAAAATGCTGTGGGTACAGGATCCATGCCAAACTAATGTAGATAATTTGAACAGTGTAAGACGAGAAGTTAGCAGACATTTCAGGAATAAAAAGAAGGAATATTTGAGAGCTAAAATTGAGGAACTTGAAGCTAACAGCAAGATTCACAACATGAGGGATTTGTATAGGGGCATCAGTGACTTTAAGAAGGGGTACCAGCCTAGATGTAATATAGTTAAGGATGAGAAAGGTGACCTAGTTGCAGACCCCCACAGTATTGTGGTTAGGTGGAGGAAC
>Ga0131853_10005715_pt1 | contig 22473 bp, 12 predicted proteins | sample TergutLab28metaG_FD_92764 | JGI IMG/M metagenome (GOLD analysis project Ga0131853, IMG submission 92764) | Labiotermes labralis P1 segment gut microbial communities from Petit-Saut dam, French Guiana - Lab288 P1 (version 2) (version 2) | ecosystem: Host-associated > Arthropoda: Insects >... | reverse complement strand
CAATAAGTGTGTAACAGCTGTCAAAGTTTCAAACTTCTCTGGCCATTATCTCCGTAACCGTTCAACTTTGGACATAGGTGTTTTGGGTTATATAGGTATACTTTAACATAAGGAACACCCTCCTGAAGTCTGGCGCATTCCTCCTGGAACACCCTGTATATATAGCAAACTGTACAAAGATGGCCCTCCCTAAGGCAGCCACCTGTTAAAGTTGGCTGCACATGTACAGAACCAGCAAAACTGTATTTATTTTACTTGAGCAGATCTCTGTCTTGCACACCTTATGTTTCAAGCCATGGTTCTGAATGTATTTTAACCTCCCTTTCTTGCCCACAAACACAAAAAATATTTTTTTTATTTGTCCATACAAATGAAAACCTCTCCATTCAATTCTCCCTTACATACTTTTACATTTTCACAGTGTTCATGATGAAGACTAAGTGTTGTACAATATGGTACTGAAAGATGGAGCCAGCAAACTCCTCTGGAAGGTCAATCAATGTTTACCACATCCCAAAAAATATGAACCTCAATTGTCCCTTGTATGTACCTTCTGTGTGGAACAAAATTAAGCATTTGAAACTTCAGGACTTTGAAATCAAAAGTGATATACACTAACAGCTGGCCTGAAAGCCTCAAATCTTACATGCTACTTGTTTATGACACATACGCACATAAACACACATGCTAATATTCTTTACTTATTCTATGTCAGTATATAAAACTAATAAACAACAACAGAAAAACAACAGTATCAGTACAGAACAGCTTTAGGGGCACAATGAGATATTTATAAACACTTGCATGACTGTAAAACCACACTTCTGTATTCTGGGTGCCAAAAGGAATGTTAAACCAAACATATAGCTCAGTATGAGCAGCATCACTGGTTTTAACATAAATGCACACATCACACACACAAATACTGAAGGTCACTTGACGTCAGTCAAACCATCATAACAAAATTGACAAGATTACTGCTGATCAGACATCAGAGTTGAAGCAGAATGACAAAGGTCACCGATCTACATCATCAAAACATCATGTACTTTTGGATTGTATGTAAAAGAAGACTTACATAATGCCGCAGATGACTGAAAATATCGGATTTGAGGGTATGGCTGTTGGGTGTATTTCGTTCGTTGACCACTTCTGGAAAAAGATACATACAATTTATGATCAAGAACAGCTGATTTGATACAAAAATCTCATCTGAACCCAATACCCAGTTTATGCTGAGAAAAATACACATTCATTCTGTATGGTAAAGGCATGTCCTCTCTGTGGCAAATACTGTTAGGTCAATCTCCACCACATATGGGTTCAAATAACCTGACTTCCCTTAAACACTTGATTGTATAAAATAGGTATCTTCTTTTAAACACAAATCACATTAGCAGCTGCATCTATTTTAAACAGTTTTGCAATATGCCCCATACTGCATGAAATGCCACCACATACTTATCAACGCACATGTTTATGTAATATCTCAGTTCCATTCCTTTGATTGTCACTCACTTTGAGGGAGGAACACAGGCTGAGGGTATTTGAGAATAGGGTGCTTAGGAGAATATTTGGGCATAAGAGGTAACAGGGAATGGAGAAATCTACATAAGGAGGTACTTAATGATCTGTACTCCTCACCAAATATTATTTGGGTAATCAAATCAAGAAGAATGAGAGAGAAAGGAGCTATACATACAGGGTTTTGGTGGGGAAACCTGAGGGTAGAGCCACTTGGAAGACCCAGGTGCAGATGGGAGGATAATATTAATATGGATCTTCAGGAAATGGGAAGGAGAGCATGGACTGGATTCATCTGGCTCAGGACAGGGACAGGTGGCGGGCCTTTGTAAATGTGGTAACGAACCTTTGGGTTCTACACAATGCGTGAAATTTCTTGACTAGCTAAGAACCGGAGAGCTTCTAAAGAAGGACTCTGTTCCTTCGAGTGAGTAAGTAAGTAATTAAGGAAGTAAGTAAGTAAATAAGAGAGTAGATAAGTAAATAAGTAGGTAAGAAAGTAGGCACAAATAAGTCAGTAAGTCAGATTTCAAGGCTGCATCCAATGTATAGAATCAGCTTTCAAAACTAAAGGTTTCCTAGAATCTCAGCAAACATCATAGTTTTCACTTCAGAACTGTGAATCTGGAGATTATTGGAGGGTCTTTACATAGCTCTGGCAGTCAAAGAGTAGAGGAGGTGATGGCCTAACTGGGAGGAGGATGGCCACAGTACCAACAAAGAGGGAATGTCTTATCATCATAACAAAAAGAAGAGAAGAAAAATTTTTTCCAAAAACTTGGGGAGTCATCAGAAGAGGTTATTCATCCTCAGAATGATGACTATCATGTCTGCAGAAACAGTGGGAAAACTTCAATCCCCTGTGTGGCCTAATCACAAACACTAACTGTACGCATTATATCTAGTGTTCATCAGCCAATTTGCAAAAAAATAAAAACAAAACACCTGTTAAACAAAGTCAAAGAGAAAGTGTTTGGAAAACCTGCATACTATGAACTGACATAATCTTTTACACTCATTCTGGTAAAAAAATTAATAAGATGTAATAAGAGTTATAAACAAACACCACTATGATGCTGGTACTATAAACATAAACATACAGCTTTAAAATACACATACAAGAAATTCTGCTGTCACTGTCTGTTTCCCTTCCTCTACTGCAGCCTTTACAGGGGACACACAAAGACATTACACAATTACACCATACTCTTCCCAACATATACAGCCGCCACAGCTGTTACTGTGATGCGCAAGTGCTGTGGTAGTTCTAGATGTGATTCAAACCCTCATTCTATATATATTATTTTAATTACAAAGTAAATTCTAAGTTCTTAATCTGCTATTCCATTATCCACTAGACATGGAGATAATGACAAAGAAATCCAGGTGAAGAAAGGTACAGACAATCCTTATTTACCACTGCCCCAAACAACATTTTTCTTCTTTAATCTTTTTGCATCAACACAATTTCAGTCCATGTGCAGTGTGAAGCAAAGAACTGAACATCACCTTAAGTCATTGACCAAGAACATGCAAAGTAAGGAGAGGCCATTCATATACTACCCAGTATAAACTGGGCACTTAATACCAGCACCAAAGGGTTAATGTTGACAAATGTTCATGACCAAACACTAGAAAAACACTGCCTGGACTCAGATTTAGCATTGTTTTTGCTGGCAGCTGACAGGATGTTCAATAGCCAGACTCCGCAGTGTGCGTGCTCTTTGTTGTTGCTCTGTTCTGTGTCACTGTGCTCTGCATTGCAGTTTTCCAGAATGTAAATCCAATATTAAATGAGGACTGCCTGGCCTTCTGTTGTTTTAACAACAAATTCTGTAAACACATTTATAATCTATTACTGTTAACAACCTTCACACAGGGTGCCAAAACACTTCACAAATTATAGCAATTAAATCTCCCTTCACAAACGTGCAAATGTTATGATCCTACTATTTTAAGACTAACCCTTTGAGATTACACTCTACAGTTTCAATAAGACTACAACAACAGTATAACACTGGATCCTATCCACAGTAATAATACTGCAAAATCTATTCAGCATCTTCACTGATCAAATGTCATGGTGAAATGGGTAGTGCTCTTACTTTATATTCAAGAGGTCCTGGACTTAAACTGCAGCCCGCAGTTTACTAAGACCTGTCACACTTCTCCTCAGTCCCTGCCTGCAAATGCTGTTGCAGTACCACAGACAAGTCATTACACCTCCCTTCCAATTCATCATTCACTTAACATCCTAACACACACTGTCGTAGTCTGAACTACTGACACCTGTAACTAAACAATTCATACACAAAAAGTAACTTTACCAATGTTTTTTAATTTTGTGAATGGTTTAGGAAAACACTAGACTGGATCCAACATACATTTCAATTCCACAAACATACATGTATATATATATATATCTACATTGATGGCCTACCAAAAAAAACCATTGTGAAGAGCACCTTGAACTTCCATTACCTGTTTGTATCAAATCAACCAAATATTCTCAAGAGCAAGCCATGACAGACAAATTCAATTACTATGGATCCATGCAAAACAGAAATAAAATAACACGATGTGAAAGAAACTCAAAATACTCTTACATAACATAACAGAAAGGATTATCACAATTTCTGAACTCTGTACCATCTATGAAATGCAGTAATCTCAGCTAGTTTGCATTAATTGGTTCACAAGATATCATCTATGAGATTGTTCCATGCAATGGGTACACTGTTCTCTGTGAGGTATGAACTGAGGTCTAGGAAACAAATAATGACCCAATCATAATGCCTTTAAATATCTTTATTTAAAACACAGTCATGCACAACGCAGTCAACAGTTCTTCTAGGTTACCAGTTTCGGCCTACACCCAGGCTATCGTCAGTCCTATACACTAAACAGGACTTACAAAAAAAACCATACCATAGCCCATATATTAAACTGGGCAAGAAATCTCATTCCCTGTACACAAATGTCATAAAACTTGTCAAAAATAGTGTAAAATTGGATGAAGAAACAATTGTGTATTAACAACGTTTACTACAGTCAAACGTGGAGTGTTCCCACACATTTTAAACATACTGAAAATTCCTTAGAGCACTAGATCATCTTCACATACATTATCGATTCTAAGACTGTGGAAACAGAGGCTGCAGTGTGCACTATACACTACAAGGAATATTTTAAACTGCTTACTTTCTTTACAATTCCCACTTAATATATTCTTGTTTTTAATACAAATGTTTGTTCGCCCAATTTTGCACCATTTTTAATAAGTTTTATGACATCTGCGTCAAGGGAATGAGATCTCTCTCCCAGGTTAATACATGGACTATTACATGGTTTTTTCAAAAGTTCCAGATAACATATAGGTCTGTTGATGACCAGGAGGTAGGCTGAAACTGGTTACCTAGAAGAGCTGTTGACTGTGTTGTGCATGACTGTACAATACATAAATATACCTACTGATCAGTGCACAATGGGGATGAGTCAATTAAAGAACATCTCACCTTTTGCAAGATATGTACAGGAAACTGGATATCTCATCCTTTATGAGATAACCACAGCAAAAATACCTCATCATTTACATGAGAAGTGTGAGAAACATTGTATTAAGACATTTATGAGGTAAGTACAAAAAAGAGGGCTGACCCAGGGAGGCAAGACAGATAGGTGACAATCTACATATATGACCCCACATTAGAACAATATTATGATGACAGTGTTCAGAACACACTGGGAGTATCTATGATTATGGGCAATAAGACAGCAAAACAAACTGGAATTATTATACCTTGTGGTAAATGTACAAAAGGCAAAGTGTTCCCTGTTCGTGCCATGAATGCATATAGCTCTGCTCATTCTTAACCTCAACACTAGATGGGTGTAAGTGTTTAACTTGAGGCTCTGGTCACTTTACCCCAGGAAAGAACCCCAGTATCCTTTAGATAGGAGGCTGTGTGGGCCCCAGAGCAGAGAAGAGAAAAATATTTTGCCCCTGGTGCAATTGAAACCCCAGACTATCCAGCCCATAGCGAAGTTCCCATACCAACTATGCTACCCCAGCTCCTATTACACCCTGTGGACATTTCATAACTTGTAATATTATTCTCCCATCTACTTCCTGAGTCTTCAGAGTGGTCTTTTCCTCTCATTTCTGACCACTATTCTATATACAATTCTTGACTCCACCATGCATGCCACATGACCACCCAACTCTTGGCCCTTCATTTGATCATGTCACCAGTGTGTGGCAAGTAGTTTAAACTATGAGCCTCCTCATTATACAGTTTTCTTCAGCTTCCTGTTACTTTATCCATCTTAGGTGTAAATATTCACCTCAGCAGTAGATTCTTATACATTCACAATCAATGGTTTTTCCTTCAACCCTTTGGCACCAGAATTAAATGCCCAGTGTACTCCGCAGAGCACCTATGACTTAAATAGTTCCCCAATACTTTTTATGTTCTTGGCCTGACTTAAGGTGACATACAGTTATCTCAGCATTACACTGCAAGTCTACTGAAGTTGTCTTTCAGCACTAAGGATTAATATGAAAGACCAAGTTCACACCCAAGTGGAACTATACATAAACGTAACAGTTCTGTGTGCTGAATGGCTGCCTAGATTGGTAGATGGCCAAGGAACTACTGAATTGTCAGTGTAAAATACCAATGTGTTAAGACATGCCAGATTTCAGGCTTCCATCATGCCATAGTTGAGGTCTTCACTCCTCTCAGATATTATGCCATGTAACATCCCAAAAAAGTGAAGGCCTCAATGTTGACATGTTACGCTCACATCTACCATTAGGTTTTCAGAACACTTCTAAATTTCTGCCACAAGCATCTGGGAAATATGCAGCTTCATTGGCACCAACAACTATGACAAAGCAGCGTAACATTACTTACTGTTTTGAATGCTGTACGCTAACATGCCGAGTCCATTTACTACATGCTCGTCCTGAAATAAATTATATCAAAATCTATTAGCATTTATACATTATAAGTGTCATAAATGAATGCTGTTTTACTAATTTAACAGTTGTTCACAGGAAAGTTTGAAAGAAGAACCTATCATCAATGCCATTATTTTAACCACTATTAATTCTAATATTATGCAGCCTGGTTGATGGTTACCACCATTTCACATAAAAATCAGTACATAATATACATAAGGGAACAGGAAGACAATGCCCAATATGGTTACAAGGAAATGGAAAGGCCTGTGAGGAAGCACAAACCACCTGACCTGTCATTAGTAGAAGCCTTCTGCACCTCCTTTGTGACATAAAAGAAAGGCTTCCAAAACTTGTTCCAAGACAAGCTATCCTCTCTCTTCAAGGTTTTGGTATGGGTCAATCTCTATTACTTCCCTGGTAAAGCGGTACATATGCCTGGAGGTACAGGTGACCACAAAGGAGTTCTATATTGCATGCAGTGACTCCAGCTGCTGTGATGTTCTGCTACAGCCAACTTATCAATGGCTTGTAACACAGCCCTTTTCAGGACTACTGGCTCCTACATGTCCTGACCCAACCCTCCCTTACCTGTTACTATGTATCAATTTCTACACTTAGCTCATTTTTTCTACCCTGACAATGGGGACAGCAGGTTTCTCGGTAACAGCAGTAACCATCTAACTGGCTACACATGACATCCCCAACAGACAGTAAGGCTGCATGAAACAGTCTTTGCCATCTTGAGAACTAGCAATGGCAAAGGTGGAAACATCTGAATTATAATGTTTATAATGAGTAAGGTCATGAGTGTAACTCAACCTTCCTGGTAATGTTACAGCACATGTTAATGTTATTACACTCCAACGTCACAACAAAAACAGTACTTGAATGCCACAAATGATGTGCAGGCATGCATGTGCACATTCACACATGCATGCACCGACACCCCCAAACCCCATGAAACACACATAGATGCATGTGCACGTGCATACACACACACAAACATACACAGAGCTCCAAGACCATCTGAGCACTGAATTATCGCAATTTTTTGGAGTGTGAACAATACATGAAATTAAAATGTGATTTTTTAAACAACTGTAACCACCAACTATGAACTTAAAAAAAAAACACATTTTTCTATAATTATGTGATAGGCTATCTAAACACACTGCATGTGAAAATGGCACTTAGTAAATGAATTTAAAGAAAACTCTAAATGTGTGTTATAAGAGAGAAGTGATGAATACAGAATGGAACATTTTAAATGGAACTGGAGTGTTGCCAATGCTTTCAGAATGAATAACCTGTATGAATAACCTAAAGCAAAAATAAACACACAGACATACACTGTCACATTTTTAATAATGACAATGCAACTGATTAACAGGAGACCAAAAACCTGATGCACATCCCAAAGGTTTGTACACCAAGAAGTAAAAAGTGTATGAATTCCTACTGGCATTTGTACCTTTATATGTATACATGTGTGTGTGTGTGTGTGTGTGAGTGTGTGTGTGTGTGAGTGTGTGTGTGTGAGTGTGCGCACATGTGTGTGTGTGTGTGTGTGTGAGTGTGTGTGCGCGCATGTGTGTGTGTGTGTGTGTGACAAGGTGTGACACAGAAATTTTATTTGTAATACCAAGGGAAAAAACAACATTTTTGCACATGAATAAAACATGTTGTGGCAAAATCTAATAAACTGAATAAAGCTAAAAGTCAAGGTGTGAAGTGTCCTTGTTTTAGTTTAATCTAATACCTACATCAAAGAACAACAAATTATGTCAGCACTGCTTGCTGCTTTGAATTAACTGTGCATTTGTCACAGTTATTTTAATGACTGACCTTCGGCTTCACTGTATATATTCCAAAGCTACAGTCAGTTATATAAACAATATATAGTAACTAGCAAAAGCAGTTGTTCCTTATATTCAACTGCAGTAATAAAATTCAACTGCTTATTTATGTCAATGTTAAGCACATCACTCTCACTGCCCTATAATTTACCACAACAATGTCCAGCACATCACTCTTAATGTCCTACTATTTATTATGTCAATGTTAAGCACATCACTCTCACTGTCCTATTATTTATTACATCAATGTTAAGCACACCAATCTCACTAAACAATATTCTATTATTTATGTCAAAGCTCAACACATCACTCTTGATGTCTTGTCATTTACTATGTCAATGTTAAGCACACCACTCTCACTGACCATTGTTCTATTATGTACTACCAACAAACTGAAAAGTGGCCATATTGTTCCCAAAGTGTGGAGTCAAACACAAGGCTGTTAAAGAATGTTCCCAGAATTAAAATTATCTGCATATCTTAATCTTCATTGTCCTACATGAACACATGTTGGTCTCCAAAGTGTACTGGTGAATGGCCTACCATGCTATATGCTGGTCTCTGTGTGTGTTTACTTGGTAGCAATTTAAATGTCCATGCTAAGCCAGAAAAACTGGCGCTTAAATCCATCTCCTAAAGGTTGAAAATGGGTCTGATACAGACCCAGGTTTCTGTTGACAAATCTAACTATTGGATGAATAACTTGATTCCACAAGTGTATTATTGAAAAAATGCCAGCGATTGCATAGCACCAGTGACAGATAAATGAATGAGTATAGAGCACTGGTGTAAAGATATGGACAGAAGAAAACTGCAGCAGTCAAAGCAAAACCTTTCCCAGAGCCACTTTGTCTAGCAAAAATCCCACATGGACTGATTTGTGATTGGACTGAGGTCTCCATGGCGAAACACAGTGACTAAATATGTCAGCCCTTTAATTTCACAAATTTTTGCCTTTGAAAACCTCTGGAAACAACCTCTGACAATGGTACAAAAATACAGAGTTAAATACCTTAACCTATGAGCACCCTCTTTGACCTCACAGAGCTTTTTTGTATGAAGTATTAACCAATAGCACTTATTAGACCTACACATCAATTCAACACAGAGGAAATAGTTTATAAATGTTGCTAAGAAATGGAGGAATTGTTTCTATAAACCACATATGCAAAAGTAATAGAATGTCTATACTGTACAGGACCTATTACAACCAAGAGAGGCAATGATCTTATAACACAACGACAATGAGGCACGTTCATACAACCACTGTTGCAGTAGAAATGCAATAAGTATCATATATTCTGGGTGTGCATTTCTAGCCTTAGTTAACCAGCATGCAAAGGGCATGTGCCCTATTATACTGTCACCTATGGCCAGTTTGGTTCTACCATATTTTTCCATATTATCTCATAAACAGCATAGATTTTGAAAAAAACATTTCTGAACATAACTGTGTGTTTTGAGTTTCTCTACAATATTTGTCTGCAACATTTCTCATTCTAAGAAGAATTCAGCATAATATTACCACAAATGTACACAGATCATCATGTAAAGCACCTGTTACTCTGTTGTTCTATGCGGACAGACAGACAGATATGAGGATGCTAACAGTCCCTTTTCAGAATTTTGCAAACACACCAAAAATGCATGACAAACAAATATCCATCTCTGACAACAGCTTCCACTCATAAACATCAGGGCACACCAATACTGTTAAAAGTGTAAACAGACCTACACAAAGCTACCAAGTGTGGTCCCCCTAATTAAATAATGAAAATGTTTTACAGAATCAGTGTTATTTATTAGTATCAACTAACCTTTCTCTCACAGGAGAACTGATACTTCTCCTGACTACTACATGCGGAATAGGAAGATTTGTTAAGTTTTCTTGATGTGTGTCAGGTCATGGTGCTATCAATTGCTAAGAATGTGTACCATCAGGAGATGTTGCATGAAGAAACCTAAGACCTACCACTGAATTTAATTTAATATAAGCTTTTGGCTTCACAAACTGGGGGGGGGGGGCGGATTCACAGCAGCTCAAACGTGACATTACATGTGGAATACAGTGTTATCATTAACACTCTTTCAACTAGCCTGCCTCCAACAGATAAACACTTGGCAAACATTCTGTAACATCTTCACCATCTGTGTACACGCAGAAAGCAAAGAATGCCACATCCCCCTAATCCAACTGGATTGCAAGATGTTAAAAAAAATTAACATAATGCAATTAAAAACAGTGAACCAGACTTTTCTTTGCACCACAGAATATGAATTATGGTCACATATTGATAATAGAGACATGAAGGTCAGAGAATGAAATAACTGCATATATATAGCTCATAAGAAAGGGTTTGACATGTAGCAGACCTGCACCAGCAAAATAAATGTTTAGTTTCCATTACCATCTTAATAAACTCACCTTGGTGATAGGACCTTGGTTTAAGGCTCACCTACAAGGAAAAAATATATATATAGATAATACCAGAAGATTTACAGTTAGTAAGCTCTAACATTATAAATGCTGCACAAACTGTTACTATCTTTCAACTCCTAGAAGCAAATATTTTGGCATTTACACATCCAATAATGGTATTTTGACAAAAGCTATTAATGGCTGTTGACGGGAATAATCGCTGCTTGTTTTTGGCATCATAAGAAATAAGGAAATTCACTGTATGGATACAATGCAGTTTCATCTTGTTAAATAGGTGGTACTTACACTATCACAGTGCTTTAAAACTTGTCTTAGAACTTCATGAATTGATGCAACACACCAAGCCGCATATGAAGGATGGAAGGTAGGTAGGTAGGTGGATGGGTGCATAGATGGGTAGGAAGGTGGGTAGAGGACTATAAGATACTGCCTTTTGGTCTCACTGCAAAATCCTTCATTCATAGATGAAGGAGAAAACTCATTACCTAGTCCTCATACCAACAATGACAGTTCACAGAAACTACTATGCTGTGGAAAAGAAACATGAATTCTATTCATTCCAATGGTGCTTAGAACACATGGTAGCCCAAAGCCTGCCATATGCTGGGTTTGTAAATTACTCTTTAGAAATTCTGAAGACATTCATGTAAATAAAAAAAACACATGTCAATTGCCAATACAGGATAGCCTTCCAATAATTAACTTACAAACTAACTAACCAACTAACTATTACAAAGAACAGAGTTCTTCTTGAGAGGCTAATAGTTCTTCAGCTAGTCAAGAAATTTCCCACATTTTGTGGAACCCAAAGGTTCATTACCATGTTCACAAGAGCCCCTGCCTGCCCCTAACCTGAGCTAGATCAATCCAGCCCACGCCCCCAGCCTATCCCTTGAAAATCCATCGTAATATTATCCTCTCCTTCATCCAGGTCTTCCAAGTGGTCTCTTTCCTGCAGGTTTCCCCACAGAACCTACTACACAGAAGGAAAAACTGCATGTTCACCGTTATAATTATGAAGCAAGGTTTCTCAATATCCAGCCACACTCTCACTTTAAACTTAGTAAAACAAATCACATACCATTGGATATTTCAATCACAGTACCAACAATAAGGTAACTACTTTGAGCCCTGACCTCAAGTACCAGCCAAAGGTGCAAAATTCCGCATTTATATATTCGGTTAAACTTCAATTCTGCACCCGGTTCTAAACATCCTGGTCTAATATATACTTTAACATATTGTTATTCTGATTTCACTATGCACTACAGTATTATTTCTATCATGTTTACTGGAAAACCTTTGATGGGCTCTGCTCTTGTTGATATTAAATGTCTCCCTCATGATTATCTTCCAACATCGAAAGAAGGAAAAATATAACTATGTAACATAGTAACATAAGTGTACTAAAAGGGTGTATAATCTACATCAACTATGCGTTGCTTACGTCCTGAAAATGAAGTACTTCAAGGTAGTCTATTTACGTGTTGCTATTCGTATGTAAATCGAAATACTCAGTGCGTTGTTTGAAACACACAAAAACATGCCCGACGTTTACAATAAGAATAGTATGTACCTGAAACCTTTCAATTTCAAATACTTTTGAAGTTAGCCTTCGTACAGTCTGCGTTAGATTCCGCGATGAAAATGTGAGCATACCAGCCATCTCACTCGTACCGAACAAAATTATCACACTCAACTATAGATGGCACAGGCACGGATTAACTAGGTACCAGGGAACCGACTACGCTACCAATCAACCTACTCAAGCGGGAGAATTACATAATCATGTTAGATTCACACCATAATTCGCACGGTCTGTGTGAAACGAATAAATCGTCGTCATATATGCAAAAAAATTATGTAGGTACAGAAGCGCAGTAATATCACAAATTCCATTGTAAATTAGGAATTTTTGTGTGAAGTCATAACACATGACAACGGGCAAAGGAATTTGATCATGTGTTCCGCAACTAAAAATTACCGTGGCATCAGAATGATATGCAGTTCGTACATGTAATATATATGGAACATATTCCCCACGGAGTCACCTCTGATCCGTGGTACATCGAACCAGAGTCGCTCGTGGATGATGGAAAAAGCTGAAGGTATGCGACTGTAACAGAAAAAGAGGTTAAGAACGTAGGGCATGAGTTGTGTACGCACCGTATAGGGTTTTGTGATATAATGAGTAAAAGTTATCGAAACTTCTTGAAGCTTTTGGAGCAATGGCCACTTGATCCAACCAAAACAGGAAGGTATTGTAGTTTTTTTATGCTCAATCCGCAGAATAGTGTAATTAGTAGTCATAAAAGCACCACCTTATCAGTAACAGCAATTTGGACAGCCCACATGCCTGTTCATACTCATAGACTGACTATTGGTTTGTCACTAATTTACGTCCAAATGCAGAGTTCATCGTTAAAACTCGTAAGAGCGCAGTAGAGTAGTAAGTCATGGTATTTGCAATTCATTTCAGAGACCTTGGACAGCATATCCGGGAACACGTGAAGATAACATTCAAGGCAGGAGAAGTATACTCTGGGGATGAGACTAAAAGCTACAGAATACATGCTAGTCTGAAGAGATTGGCAGACAATCAATATGGTCGACAATATCCAAGGATATCTAATTCTGGTGCTTCTGGATTATCAGCTGATGAGTGCCATTCACTGCTGACAACTGAATTTTTAGAGGAGCTAAAGAAATCAGACGAAGGATTGTTCTCAAAATTTTTTCATACCAGAACATCAAAATGACTGCAGTTTTAAGAAGAATTCATAAGTTTAGAAATATATATCATTTTGCACATTTTGGGATATCAACAAGTACACATAGTCAGAAGGAAGTTTTAATACAGGGAGAGTTACACACACCAGTTATGGTCCATGAAGTGCTCGAATGTCTTCACCCTCAACCTGGTCAAGTATTTATTGATATGACTTTTGGTGCTGGGGGACATAGTGAACACATACTTCAATCTGCTCCTGACATCAGATTGTTTGTTTTGGATAGAGACCCAATATCTTACTCCATCGCCAAAAGGCTTGCTGTCAAATTCCCTGGTCAAGTTGAGCCATTGCTTGGGAGGTTTAGTGAGTTACCTGTATTGCTAAGATCACGTGGAATTAGACATAATAGTATTGATGGTATACTTTTTGATTTTGGTTGTTCTTCCATGCAATTTGATGTGGCTGAGAGAGGATTTTCTGTGAGTAAAAATGGCCCCTTGGACATGAGAATGGATGGGGACCGATTTCCAGAAGAACCTACAGCAGCTGATGTATTGGCTAAAGTGGATGGGGAGGATCTGGTAAAAATTCTAAAAGTGTACGGGGAAGAGAAGCAAGCCAAGAAGATTGCACGAGCTGTGATAGAGTCTAGATACATGTTCAAAAAACTGGAAACAACCAGTGAACTAGGAGATCTTGTAGCATCAGTGTGTGCTGATGAAGAGAGACTAGACAAACTCCAGAGACATGCCCACTGTGCCACAAAGACTTTTCAAGCACTCAGAATATTTGTAAATAATGAACTAAATGAGCTGAACTTTGGAATGATAATAGCTGAGACGTACCTGAAGGTTGGAGGCAGATTAGTAACACTGACATTTCACTCACTGGAAGATCGAATTGTGAAGCGTCATTTGCTAGGCAATGTTATTGACAATGCCATAAACCCTCTTCCTTTAAAATATACCAATTCTTGTCTTTGGTATGACAGAAATGAAGTAGATAGCTTACTTCACTCAAATTGGAAACTTATGCACAAACATGTCCTCACTCCAAGTGTGGAGGAAGTCACTGTCAATCCCAGAAGTCGCTCAGCAAAACTTAGGGCTGCAACTAAAGTAACAAACGCTTTTGTTTAAGTGTGAAATGTTCAAAATAAAAATGCTTGCAAAATGTATGTAGGAAAATAAGTTTCCCGAGGTTTTGGTTGGCTGTAATGTACAATTCACAACATGGGCACTGTGGTGCAAGTTCTGTCAGCAGTACTGTAGCATTTTAGACATATTAAGTATAGTGAGAAGGTGTGTACTCTGCAAGATCGCTGTAGATGAGTGTAAATCTGTAGCCTTATTATAAGTAAGTGACATAATTGTTACAGAAATAACTATACTGTATGTAATAAGAATGGGCATAATAAATTACAAATGTGTTATCACTTTTGAAAATGCAGTGACTGTGAGTTTATTCTTTATTATAGATCTTTGTACACATGAAACCCAAAATGAAAATTTTTAGCACAGGTTCTGTATTGACATGTACTGCATGAAACACGTGTTATACTAAAAAAGTGAATACTGTTATTTCTTTTCACAGCCATATAGCATGCCTAAACTGTACATTTCTGCATAATCTTCACAATAAATTATTCAATGTGTATATATATATATCAACAGTGATAACAATATGAATGTATAAATATCATATAAAATATCTTATAACAAGTCAGTGATTATAGCAGAGATAAGGTATGCATGAATGAAAGCCACTGACATCCCTTTCTAACTTGGTATCTATCTTGATAATAATAAAATGGAAGATAGAGTGCATAATCACACCATGGCATTGCAGCTACTGTCAACCTGCTACATATTTCGTGTTCTGTTAGCTGGTGACTGACAGTAAACAGTCCATTTGTCTGTTCCAATCTCCAATATCTACAAAATTTTCATGGACATGGTTATAAGCACCAGAGCCATTCCTGAACACTGAATAAACCATAATCACGCACCCATCAAAAGAATGATGTGCACAACACGGTATTGTAATGAAGTTCCAGTGTAAAATATCAACCAACTCCCAGGAGCAGAATCCTTCCTCAGACCCTGATCAAGTGCTGAGAAGAAATTAATTGAGTATGAATAGGTGTAGCCTAGAAAAAGTACTAAAGTGTCAAGATGTAACAGAAATAAAAAAATATTTGGAAATACCTATTTAAAAGTAGATATAAATGGGAAAATGAGGTTAGTAAGTCAAAGCCTAAGCTACAAGGGAGGATAATTAGTAGCATAGTGGAAAAATTATAGAGGATACCACTGTTTGAGTAAATGGGTACACATGTATGGATCCATGCTCAGCAAGAACCTGGTGTTACAAGATGGATTCATGTGTAGAACAAACCATCACACAGTTCATTACCCTCATTCACAAGGACCCACCAATGGTTCCTATCTTGAACCACATAAATTCACTGTCCAGGGCAACAATTTTAAGCCTTAGGAGCTGCTATTTAGTGCCCACTGTACTCTGCAAAGTCTCAGGATTTAAATGGCTGCTTTTTACTTCACATGTTCTTTGTGACAACTTTGGCTGAAATTTGGTTCTCTCAGCAGCATATTGTGTGTTGACTGTAGTAGCCTTTTGGCACCAAAGGGTTAAATTTGAAACATCACCACAATAATAATTTCTTACTAGTCATTATGTTATCACAATATTTTTTTTACTTGGTTGATTTGTTAACCACAGCTAAGAAACATGTCTCTCTCATGCCATATTCAAGAAGTCAAAAAGGCTGCCTTAATGAACAAATCCAATGTGACAGATGTTACAAACCTGTCAGTAATAGAATTACGAACCAGCTACAACTGCATACTCAGCAAAGCCCATAAACGCCTCCCATAAATCCAACCCCTCGTCCATACTTCGGGGTATTGTGGACTCATACTCCACTCTACCCTGGCTCACGTGGGAGGTGGTAACAGTTGTGGAGGGCATACCCTCATGAGGGTTGCTACAACACAGGCTGGCTAACGGGGCTCAGGTCTACCCAAGCCAAGGTGGAAGGTATAGTGCTGAAGGCTGCATGACACTGGGGTAGAGATTGCAGTGTCTTAAATGATCCCCTTGGGGAACCAGGCCACACCCGATTGTATGTAGGCCTTCTGTCCACGTGGGGCTCCGTGGACAGTGACTAAATATTTTCCCTTTTTATTGTGGGAGGGCTCCTTATTGGGGAGACTGGCAGATATAAATGAATGAATTAACCATTGGCTTTGGAGATGAAGCTTCTCTCTCCATGGGGACCCTGATAGGGGACATGGATGGGAGCCATTTACCGGGGGCTTTGAGGGAAAGGTGTAGAAGTAATTCTGGAGACTGGCACCTCTCACTTCAGGGGCCTGTTGGGGAATTTGTGGAGTCACTGACTGAGTATTTTTGGAGGGCTCCAGAAAGGGAGCATCTCTCTCTGTAGGAGCCTGTTAGGGGAGCTCCTTTCTGGGGATTTGGAAGGATATGGGGAGGAGGGCTCAGGGGATGGACATCACCCCACGGGGGTCCATTAACCGGGAACTCTGAGAGATTGTTGTAAGGGGTCTCTGGAGACAGGGCATCTCTCTCTATGGGAGCTCTGTTAGGGGAACCTGGAGGGCAGCTCCTTTGCTAGGGGCCCTGAAGGTTATGAAAGGAAGGCTCTGAGGATGGGCATCGCTCTTTATGGGGGCTCAGTTGGGCAACCTAAAGGGGGCTCATCTACCGGGGACTTTGAGATATGGTTGAAAGGGGCTCTGGAGGTGTGGTGTCTTTCTCTGTGGGAGCTCTGTGAAGGGAACCTAGAGGGAGGGCTTCCCTGCTGGGGACCCTGAAGGATATGTAGAAAAGGCTCTGGGGACGGGCATCTCTTTCCATAGGAACCCCATTTGGGGAACCTGGAGGAGGGCTCATCTACCAGGGACTTTGAGAGAAGGATGAAGGGGGCTCTGGGTATGGGGCTTCTCTCTCTGAAGAGGCTCCGTGGAGGGGGCCTTGGGGGGGAAACTCCTTCACTGGGGACTCCCCGGAAGATATGTCCAGATAGTCTCCGGATATGGGTATCTCTCTCCACAGGGGCTCCTATAGTACCGAGGGGAACCTGGTGTCTGGGGGGAGGCTCGTATACCGGGGACTTTGAAAGATGGATGAAGGAGGGCTCCTTTACTGGAGAACTCTAAGATATGTTAAGCAAGGCTCAGAAATGGGCGTCTATTTCCATAGGGGCCCCACTTTTGGGGAACATGGAAGGGCATTTCTTTCTTGGGGCCTTCTTATTAGAGGAATTTTTATTAGGTCCTTTAGAGATACGCAAATGCCCTGTAGATGAGAATCTCTCTCCATAGGGGCCCCGCTGGGAAACCTGGAGGGGGTTCGTTTGCTAGGACTTTTGAGAGAAAAGAAGTAGTATATCCGGGTTTCTTTTTTGGACCCAGAGGTCATTAAGATTTTAAGCCTGGGGGCCACGGCTCCCATGATCCGATATGGGGCACAAAGGGCCCGTCTATTAAGGCCTATGTGCATTGGGGCTGAGAGTTCCTGAACCCAATTGCTAATCTATCTATCTATCTAAAGCCCATAAACACACAAGAACTGCACACAGCTCTCCAATCCTTCAATGCCTCATTATAGTCTGAAAATTAGATATTAAAATGCAGAATACAAGATTAATGCTACATTGAGTTGCAGAATATTCTGAGAAGGGAACAGTTATGTATTCTGAGGTACTAATCAGTGACTTTTACATGAAATAAGCAAGAAACAATAAGAACATAAATGCTCAGACTGAAAGTAGTATTGCACTTCTGGAAACCACAGCAAACTGGCCTCCATTCTCACTTTACTATTATTCATTTAGAATAAAGACCATTTCATCATTTTCTGACAATATAACATAATAAAAAGTATAAATGCAGGCATGTACATAAATATACAATACAATACATGAAATGGTATACACTGGTTTATGGCTAAACAATTACAGAGCATGATGATATTGTGTTCTTCATATGGTGCCACGTCATGTAGCAGACAAATGATGACATCAGATGCACACTACTACAAAAGCATAAATCTTGTGTGATTATTTTCTTGATGAACACTTTCATACAGTCACTTTGTAACACAGCATGAACATAATATGTTGTAACATAACAATGAACTGTAAAAAAATCAAATGTCAAATTTGGCTTCCTAATTTAGGATAAAGGCTGTTCTAATTTTAATTTAACATTACACATTGCAGCTTAGCCACCGCATTATAAATGTGCACTCAACTACATGTTTCATGTAAGAAATCATCACCAATAACTGAAAAAGACATCAACAGGCATTTGACATAAACTGATATGAGAACTAACAAACTGCAGTTCAGTCTGTGTGCTTTGTGATTAGATTATAAAGCTAAATAATATAAAACTGCTGCTGTTGATCAAAGTAAAACAGTAGCTGGATGAAACTCTGATTTTTTATTTGCCATGATCATAGAGAATGAAGTTACCCTAACATCAAATGTAAAACCTGTCCATTACAGTTGAATGGCTGCTCATTGTTTCCTTTTATCAGACTTAACTGCTCCATATCCCCTCAATACTTTTCACAATTAGCACACTTTTATCCTCTTGTTACACACATATATAAAACCAAACTCCATAATTATTGTAGTAATAGTTCTCCAAGTGGCAGAAATACAATGATTGATGGCAAATAAAATTCAAACACATATGTTGGCAACATTTGTATCCAAGCCAAAGGTGAGTTTCTGTTTCTATTTAATCCAAAACTGGACTATGTTATCCACAGTGGCAGCATTTAAAGCAGCGTGCGCATTTAACTTCTGTTGTCAAAGCTCCCACTCCCCACCACAAAACTCAGCCATGACCCAAACAGAATACACTGTCAGCTGCTTCATTAGATTGGTGACAGGTAATATTTGGTGCTCATATACAAAATAATTTCAACCAAACACACATGATGTGTGCTATCTATAAATGCTATTGCAACTGTTAAAAAAAGTGCAAAGGGTTAAATTATTACTTCCTCTTATATTCAGATACTTGTTACGATTTACAGTTTCTTTACCATTATAATATTAAGAAAATGTGGCCAAAAAGATGTCATGACATATAACCCTTCTCATATCACTTTGTGGATAAACTCTAACAAAATACAATGAGTTCAAAAAATGATGTGATGGCCTTTCCACAGAGCTCTGCTGTACTACACTACATTTAGCATTAACATTTGTAACTGATATTAATGACTAGAATGTATCTACTTATTATTTTTAATCAACTGTTAAATAACATCACCTCCATAACATGTCTTTCAGACATTACAAAGTTTACACTTAAGGCTGCATTAAATTGCCATCTTTTCATAACAGACGGTAGCCACATGTTCCTCTGTGCTCTTGCTTTTACCAAATAATGTGCTTTATCAATATACCCCAAAAGAGGTAAAAAAGTAAGATAAAACTGCAACTTTCTTTCATTCAGATTAAGTTCAAAAGGGCAGACAGTGAAATTTAAAGATGTCTCCAACTGATTATGTTATGGGAATGATGAACAGATGCACAGTTAAACTTAAAAATATACACAATTTTGGAACTGTCTTTGTAAGAAATATGCTGTTGTATGAAGTGGTTACACCAATTTATTGTCATTCTGATGGATTCCGGACATGATTAGTAATTTATAACAACCCTCTCCTACAGTAGTTTACATTGGTCCCATCACATACTGTATTTGAAAAAAATACTGGTACTTTGCTCCCTCAAAACTACTTTCTTGTACCCTTTTCATATTTTAAAATCACTTACTGCTGTACATGAAAACAACCCACCATAATGAGAGGCAAGTACTCCAAAAGAAAATGAATCATATCTCACAGAGACAGATTACAAACTTAGAGTAACTCCAAAAAACTGGCCATAACAATCATCCCCTCATCTGCAAGCACAGGTCAGGGTGTTGTGATCCGCAGATAAACTTGGGAACCACTGTTGCAGTCATGACTCTAGTAATGCCCTGTGTTATTAATTCTGCACATCTTTTATCAAGACCACACACTGTGCAGTTGAGTGATGGCATACACCAGCCTAAGAGTCTCAACATCAACAAATTCAACAAGTGGCTTAACATGATAACAACATTAGTGGTAACAGCTAAATATGAATAAGCATGTGCTCATTTACAATAAATATATTTTACTATTATATACTAATTAGCTACTCTTGGTGGACTTCATTTAATAAATGTGTATGTGTACCAGTACATACAACTCAAATATAAGCAGGTCAATGCCATGGCAAACTATGAAGTTGAATAACTGAAATGTCTTTCATCTAGGAATGCAACCTTAGCATTCAACAACAGACATCTTTATCTTCAAAGCAATAAAGAATTTGTTGGTATTTTTTATCAGGGGTGCACAAATTTTCCAAAAATCTAGTAGTCACGTTGGAATTCTAGGCACCAGGAGGGTGATACAAAGCAAGTTCCATAATGAGGACCCACAAATATTAGGAGCCACTGCAAAAACTTTAGATGCCATTGTGCATCCATTTTATATCACAAACCGACTATGGTACAAAAAATTCATCATACCTAATAATCATTCAACTCTATCACTTATCATGCAAGTTTCTTGCCAAAATAAGAATGGTGCATTATTCCCTTCATAATGAACTTTCAAGTGAACCATAACTCAATGTAAAATTCTTCAACAAGAATTTTACCCACCATCTTGGAGCTCTTATGATGCAATCAGGAAGGCATGTTAACATTCACGTACAATAACGGAACACTGAAAAGATAAAGTTGTCCCTCTCCATGCCATGAAGGGGAAATACAGGCATAGCTCCATACATTCTTAAACCTTGCCAATAAATGGAGGTGAGGGGTCAACTTCATGCCCCAACCTCTGTACCCCCAGGAAAACACAACCCAGTGCTCACTGAAGAGGAGGTTGGGTGGCTGCCACAGCCAGTCTAGACATTTCAAGGGAGAGAAAACGTCTTGTTCCTGCCAGGATTTGAACCCGTGATCGTCCAGCTCATAGCCTAATCACTATACTACGCTACACAGCTCCCTCCAGAGTATCAAAGTTTGTGTCAAATTTGCTACTACACAATTTTCTTTAAATAGACATAAGCCAATTCCCTGCAATTCTATTAGCAATTCTTAAACATACAATTAGTTACTTTTAGCCTTTCATGCAACATAAGAGTTCAACAAAATTCTTAATCCCTGTTCTTTTTTTCAGTAATTTCATATTTTGGTTTTTTTATCACTATTTAAAAGCCCAGAACACTACAACACCTACTACTCCCCTCTACAGTCTTTCACAGAACTAAAATAAGAGCAACATAGATGGAGCAGATTGTAATAGATGTTCAAAATAAAAATAAAAAATAAAAAAATTAAGCCAACCTCAAAATTCTAGGTTTCAGAAGAGTGACAAGAAGCAAGTTCAATTCTGAGGACCCCACCACAAAAAATATAGTTGTGTGGGTAACCTGGTGCCTGGGATTTGTGCACCCCTGAACTGTAACATATAATACATACAACACAAAGGGGCAGGAAGGCACTCATGGAATATGTCAGAAAGAACTATAGAAAATCTCCAGCATGAAAGGTATTATAAATGGCACAGGAAGAGTTAACATGAGACCCTTGTCAATTCTTACATTGCTGCATCTTGTTTAAGCATAAACTGTTATTTGTGTATGTGTATAAAACTGTAAAGATGTTCACACATGTTAGGCATTCTAGCATTTTTGAGTCACATTAACCTTTAAACAACCAGATACAAGATCAAATTCCCTCTCTGGTATTTAAATCTTTTTCAACTCAAGAAATTATTAATATAATTAAATCATTAAAAACAAAAGAATCATACGGCTATGATGAAATTAGCACAAAACTTTTG
>Ga0131853_10005713_pt1 | contig 22477 bp, 20 predicted proteins | sample TergutLab28metaG_FD_92764 | JGI IMG/M metagenome (GOLD analysis project Ga0131853, IMG submission 92764) | Labiotermes labralis P1 segment gut microbial communities from Petit-Saut dam, French Guiana - Lab288 P1 (version 2) (version 2) | ecosystem: Host-associated > Arthropoda: Insects >... | reverse complement strand
TGATCGCGCCCACCAAAATGCTTACCTACATCCGGCAAGGATACGTCCAGCAACTTTCTACTCAGATACATGGAAATCTGTCTTGGCATTACTATGTTTTGGGTGCGCTTTCTTCCTGCCAGGTCTGCTGTTGTCACTCCGAAATGTGTTGCAACCACCTGCTGAATATATGGTACAGTAACATCAGGTTTTTTGTTTGGGGTTAGCAAGTCTTTTAAAACTTCTTCAGCAAGTTCTAATGTGATTTTTACATTTGTTAATTTGGCATATGCCGTAAGCTTATTAAGTGCCCCTTCCATATCCCTTATATTAGAAGTAATATTCCTCGTAATAAAATCTTTTACAAGCTTAGGGATATTCAAATGCTCTATATCCAGCTTCCTTTCAAGTATCGCTGAGCGGGTTTCGTAATCGGGGATGCTTACATCCGTCATAAGCCCCATAGAAAATCGTGTGGTTAGCCTTTCTTCTAAGTTTTTAAGCTCCTTTGATGGCTGGTCGCTGGTTAATACAATTTGCTTTTTATTTTCATGTAATATATTAAAGGTATGAAATAGTTCTTCCTGAGTACCCTCTTTTTTTTCTAGAAATTGAACATCATCCATAAGAAGTACGTCAAGGCTTCGATATTTTTTCATAAAGGCTTCTGTATTTTTTTCGCGTATCGCGGTCACAAAATCATTTGTAAAACCTTCACTTGTTACATACAAAACCTTTAAATTTGGAAATTTGTCTACAACATGGTTGCCAATTGAATGCATAAGATGGGTTTTTCCAAGCCCTACACCACCATAGAGGAAAAGAGGATTATAATCAGTTTGCCCAGGGTTTGCTGCGATAGACTCAGCAGCGGCATATGCTAGCTCGTTGCATTTGCCTTTTACAAAGGTTTCGAAATTGTAGCGTGGTCTAAGGTTTGTACGGTCATAATTTTTTCTTCTTATAAGATTGGTTTCGTCAAAATCCTCTGGTGAAACTATTCTTACTTCCATATCATTGATACCCGAAACGGAGCGTATGCACCGGGTAATCTCTGACAAATATCGTTTTTCAATTGAAGGTTTATAAAAATCAATATCTGTTTTTAGGGTAAGCACGCCATTTTCAAAAGAAATTGGGGCAATAGACATAATAGTAGTGTCATAGACTACCTGTGTCATAGTATTTTCTAAAAGAGGTAAGGACTGTTTCCATATAGATAAGATATCCACAACTGACCCTCCAATTATTGATTGAAATATAAGGATTTGTTCTGAAAATGGTGAGTTATCCACATTGTTTTCCACAGGATGTGCATAACTAAGCTCTATAAATGCAATATACCAGAAAAACAAAGTACATGCAAGAATGTTTCCACAATATTTCCCGGACATGTGTATAATTATTTCCTCGTATTTCCCTGAATATTTCTATGGTAGTTTTACACAAAAAACGGTATGCTAGCATACCACTTTTTTTGTGAAGACATCCAAAGTTATTGGGTTATTGACGGCAATTAAGCAAAGACATATAATGGACGTTGTCAATCGGTTTATTTTAGAATGAGTGATTTATTTTAGAATGAGGTGAAGCATGAGCAAAAGAACTTTTCAGCCTAAAAAAAGGCAACGTAGCAAGGAACATGGCTTTCGTAAGCGTATGAGTACGTCCAACGGGCGTAAGGTCTTACAAAGAAGACGACTTAAAGGCAGACGTGTACTGTCTGCATAGTACAAGCATAAAGCCCGCTAGGCGGGCTTTTATGCATTCTCTCAAAAAGACAAATGCATTTAAAATCGTATATGAAAATGGAAGGAAAGTAGTTAATCCTTTTTTTGTAGTATATGTTCGATTAAACTGTTTAAATATTAATCGATTAGGCATTTCTGTGAGTAAAAAAGTAGGCAATGCGGTTACCCGCAATAGAATAAAGCGAATTATTAGAGAATACTGCCGGTTAAAATCCGAAATTATAGTTAATGGTTTTGATATTGTGATCGTTGTAAGACCAGTGGTTAGTGAGTTGCCAGGAGATGAGTTGTTTCAAAAGGTTAATACGTCACTTAATACATTGTTTCAAAGACATGGATTATTGGTAGAATAATGGGTAGTAAAATTATTTTAGCGATGCTGCGTTTTTATAAGAGGTGGATTTCACCAATGTTAGGGCAGAGATGCAGATTTGAACCTACATGTTCTATGTATATGTATGAAGCGGTAGAAATCTATGGTGCACACAAGGGAGTATGGATGGGGCTTAAACGCTTGGCAAGATGTCAACCATGTTGCAGAGGCGGATATGATCCGGTGCCATAATTTAATATTTTAACAGTACAAGCTATTCATATAAATATAGTAGTGAATGTGATAAGGAAGGATAAATACACATATGATTTTAGGTTATTTACAGTCAATTCCGGCGGATATTTTGGTGTTCGCGAGACAGGTACAGGCTGATCCCGGTTTTATTGTAGGTCCAATTGCAGCTTTTTTTGGATTTATACTTGATTTGATGTTTAGACTGGTGTATTCGATTACACCCAATAATTCATTGGGTTTTGCAATAATCCTTCTAACAATTATTGCCATGGCAATAATGTTGCCATTGGGCATAAAATCTCAAAAGTCCATGACAAAAATGCAGCAGCTGGGACCGGAAGTTGATAAAATCAAAGCAAAGTATGGTGGAAAACCTACTGACCCAGAAATAAAAAGAAAAATGGACGGCGAAATACAGGCATTGTATTCTAAAAATAAGGTAAATCCACTGGGTGGATGTCTGCCAATGCTTATACAAATGCCGCTTTTCTTTGCTTTGTTATACATCATGCAGCAGAGCTTTTTATATATAGGTACTCTCAATGAGTTGTACTATAGCTTAGCAGAAGCTGTACAAGCCTATCCAAATTATCAAAATGTAATATGGGACTTGGCAATAGCTTATATACCGCCAGGGTGGCAAAATACTGCAACAGAAATTGCCGGGCATTTTGCATGGATAAGAGATGTTGATGGTGTTAGGATGGTGCTAGAAGATTGGAACTATGTTACCAATGCATGTAATATAACAGGATGGTCATATGATGCAGCTGTTGAAGCTGTTGGTGGTAACTTTATTGATATAACAGTTGTATCAGACCTTGCGAGAGTACTCAACCGTTTCCAAGACTCTGATTGGCAGATAATTCTTCGTGAATTCCCTAATCAATACTCTCAACCAATCAGTGTTTTATATGAATATAAAAACAGTATAGAGATATTCTTTGGCTTACCCCTAACTGAAAACAGCGGTATGAGGTGGCCTGGAGTTATTGTTCCTTTCTTTACTGTTATTACAACGCTCGGGCAGTCATGGTTGTCACAGCTGGTTAATAAGCCCAAGGACGACAAAGCCAAGACTCAGCAGACAATCATGATGGTCATTATGCCGATATTCATGGGCTTTATAACAATTACAATGCCAGCTGGCGTTGGTTTGTACTGGATATTCTCTAACCTGTTTAGATTGGTGCAGCAAATTATCATGAACCAAAAGCAGGGCATAAAATTCCGCTTGCCTTTTGCAAAACCGTCTGAGTTATAAAAATAAAGAAAAACGGTTTCAAGGTATATGTAAGGAGATTGAATATGGATTCCAATAAAATCGAAGTAGCTGCGAAGACAGAAGAAGCGGCAATAGCTGAAGCTTTAGCGGCTTTGAGCGCAACTAAGGACGAAGTAAAGATAACTATACTGGATCATGGGACAAAGGGTGGGCTCTTTGGTTTTGGTGCAAAGCCTGTACGAGTTCTAGTGGTCAAAAAAGCTGATCCTGAAGATGTAGCTGCCAATTTCTTAAAAGAAGTTACTTTAGCTATGGGTCTAAGTGTAAAAATTGAGACACAGGCAAGGGATAGGCAGCTTATTGTAAATATGAGTGGCGAAAATATGGGATTATTAATTGGTAAACGAGGGCATACCCTTGATGCGATGCAATATTTAACAAATCTTGCTGTAAACCAAAGCAGTGAATCCAATATAACCGTAATACTTGATACTGAAAATTATCGTAAACGTCGTAGAGAAACATTGGAATCTTTAGCGTATGGCATAGCAAGAAAAGTAAAATCCACTCGCAAGCCAGTGACGTTAGAACCAATGAGCCGCTTTGAGCGTCATATAATCCATACTGCCCTTCAAAATGACAAATTTGTACGCACATCAAGCGATGGTGCTGAGCCATATCGTTTTGTGGTGGTTAACCTAAAGTGATGGAGTTCGATACAATTGTAGCAATAGCAACACCGCCAGGCATTGGAGCTGTCGGGATTATTAGAATTTCTGGAAAAAATGCCATTGATGTTTTTAATAAAATATTCAGAAAAGCAAGAGAAAATTGGAATAGTCACCAGATGTATTATGGGCATGTTTTCACCGGTATAAGAGAAAGTGATATACATGTAGATGAGGTAATTGCTTGTGTAATGCGTGCGCCTCGTTCGTATACATCAGAAGATGTAATAGAAATATACACACACGGTGGAATTATTACCGTGCATGGTGTGTTAGAAGCAGCAATAAATAACGGAGCGCGCTTAGCCCTACCTGGGGAATTTACTAAGCGTGCTTTTTTTAATGGAAGAATTAATTTAACCCAAGCCGAAGCCGTTATGGATTTAATATCCGCAAAAACCGAAGCAGCAAGGAAAGCAGGGTTAAAACAACTAGGTGGAGGGCTTAGTAAAAGAATTTCTGATGCAAGGGATGAATTGTTAATGTGGCTTGCAAGTATTGAGCTTTCGATTGATTATCCTGAACATGAAGAAGAAGCTGCTAACCTTGAAACAATTCTAAATCAGGGTAGATTATGGCTTGAAAGGATGACTGCACTGCAAAGGACTGCGAATCTAGGTCGAGTGCTAAGAGAAGGCATAAAAACAGCCATAATAGGCAAGCCCAATGTGGGTAAATCAACATTGCTCAATGCAATCATTGGTGAAGATAGGGCGATTGTTCACGAAATTCCCGGCACAACCAGGGATGTCCTGTCAGAGCAGATTAGGGTAGGGGATGTGGTGCTTCATCTTATGGATACAGCAGGCATACGAGAAACAGCAGATCCGATAGAGGAGATAGGCGTGCGAAAATCGTATGAGGCTGCACAAGATGCAGAGCTGATTCTATATATAATAGATAGATCCGCACCACCAAGCATTGATGACATACAAATAATTGAAATGCTGGTAGATAAAAATATTATTATTGTGTTGAATAAATGTGATTTGTTAACAGCCACGAATTGGAGTGATGTTCTGCCGACTGCCATTCAAGAGTATGATATTCATGAAATTTCTGCTTATACTCGACAGGGCTTGGATAATTTATTTCAAGACATTAATCGGCGGTTCTATGAAGGGCAGCTTTCTTCTGATGATACTGACATAATCACACGTGAAAGACATAAAATCCTACTAGGTAGTGCAATTGACCATGTGAACCGAGCAATGATGGATATTGAAAATGGAGTAGAAGAGGATTTAATTTCAATTGGGCTACGTGAAGCGTATTCGGCACTTGGTGAAATACTAGGGTTAGAAATCAAAGATGATATTGTAGATAGAATTTTTTCTGAGTTCTGTGTGGGTAAATGATATGAAGCGGCATATCATTGTAATAGGTGGCGGTCATGCAGGGTGTGAAGCTGCTCTTGCCGCTGCAAGAATTGGATGTAGGGTTACTCTTTTTGCATTGAGCTTAGATAGTATCGCAATGATGCCATGTAATCCTTGTATTGGAGGCAGTGCCAAAGGTCATCTTGTAAGAGAAATTGATGCTCTTGGCGGTCAAATGGGAAAGGCAATTGACGCAAATTTTATACAGAGCCGAATGCTTAACCTAAGCAAAGGCCCTGCTGTGTATTCGTTGCGAGCGCAAGCGGATAAAAAGCAGTATATGACATATATGAAGCAAGTATTGGAAAGTGAACCGAATATTTCGCTGCGTGAAGCTGAAGTTACTGACATAATTGTAGATGAAAAAGGAATAACCGCTATTGTGACTGAAGCAGGTACCACTGTAGCAGCCGATGCAGTAATAGTAACAACAGGAACATATCTAAGCGCGAGATGTCTATATGGTAATACCGTTAATAACAATGGACCTAATGGACAGCGCGCTTCAAGGAGCCTTCGTGACACTTTCACGCGGCTGGGTTTTAACTTGCAGCGTTTTAAAACCGGCACGCCTGCTAGGGTGCATAGACGCAGTATTGATTTTTCAAAAATGGCAATCCAGCCAGGTGATATAAATCTTGTGCCGTTTTCATTTGAAAGCGATCCTTCATTGTTGACGAGAGAGCAAATCCCTTGTTATCTAACATATACAAATCAAACGACTCATGAAATTATTCGCAAGTCAATTCATCTTTCTTCTATGTACAGTGGTCTTATTGATGCGACCGGTACTCGATACTGCCCTTCCATTGAGGATAAAATCGTTCGCTTTTCCGATAAAGAGCGTCATCCTGTTTTTGTTGAGCCAGAGGGGCTAAACACTGATGAAATGTATGTCCAAGGTATGAGTTCAGCTTTACCGGAGGATGTTCAGCTGCAAGTATATCGTAGTATTGCCGGGCTTGAATACTGTGAGATAATGCGCCCCGCATACGCAATTGAATATGATTGCATTGATGCGACTGAGCTAACATTGCAGCTTGAGTCAAAGAAAGTAAAGGGGCTATATTTCGCCGGGCAAATCAACGGGTCATCTGGTTATGAAGAAGCTGCGGCTCAAGGGCTGATTGCAGGTATCAATGCGACGGGTTCACAATTGATCATTAGAAGAGACGAAGGATATATCGGTGTTTTGATAGATGACCTTGTGACCAAGGGCACTGCAGAGCCATATCGCATGATGACTTCACGAGCAGAGTATCGCTTATTACTCAGGCAGGATAACGCGGATTTAAGATTAACGGAAAAAGGATGGCAGGCAGGATTAATCCCAAGTGAAAGGTATGAAAACTTGATCAAAAAGAATGAAGCAATTTCAAATGAAATAAAGCGAATGTCGAAAATAAGTTTAAGCCCAAATGATGTAAATAAAATGTTAGAAAAAAAGGGTAGCGCAATACTCACAACCGGATGTAAAATAACAGACCTAATAAAGAGACCAGAATTAACATACAAAGATTGCTTAGCTTTCGCCCCAAAACCAAACGATGAATTCGAATTACCTGAATATGTTAAAACCGCGATTGATGAGCAGGTAAATATTCAAATCAAATATGAAGGCTATATATCAACCCAGCTTGAGCAGGCAGAGGCTTTCAAAAAAATGGAGCATAAAATCTTTCCTGATGATATTGACTATGAAGATATAAAAGGCTTAAGAATAGAAGCAAGGCAAAAGCTTGCAAAGCAACGGCCTTCCAGTCTAGGGCAAGCCTCAAGGATTACAGGTGTTTCCCCGGCGGATATTAGTATTTTGATGGTATACATGAAGGCAAAAACCTGATAGAACTCGGTCAACCTACCAAGCATATATTATTAAGAAAGATTCCTCTAAGTGTGAGTCATTCTTAATATGTACATAATCCCATAATATTATCAGGGATTAGAAAAAGGGACTGGCTTAAACGCTAACCCAAGGAGGAATCAAAGTGGAAATCCCACGGCTTACTTACATCAAACCTCTTATACCTTCTATAGGAGTATCAATCCCATACTTAAATGACCATGGAGTAGCATCATGCTTCTTAGAAGCAGTTCAGCTAAACCCAGATAAGGCATGGGCTTTTGTGAGTAAAATCTGTGCTCAAAGCTTAGACCTAGAAGCTCTGCAAGAGCTTCTTAGTGATGATGTTTCTTATAGACAGGTATTAGCGGCAGCATATATAAGTGATACAAGGAATTCAATGTCCAGGTCTATTTATATTGAAGACCCGAAACGCAACCTCAGGCGTATACTTCATTTGCGAATGATAAAGGAGCCGGATAAATACGGTCCATGGAAAATCTATAGCGTTGAACAAGAAGAATGCGCAAGGATTTAATTATAGAGTGGCTGGCATGTAGAAATCAAATCCTGACTGACGACCAATTTGCACAGTTGGCAAGGTTTCAAGAAATGGTTCTTACTGCACCTATTAATCTGACAGCCATAAAAACAGACGAAGGCTTTGCAGTTAAACATTTTATAGATAGCTTTACATTACTTGACTATGTTGATAAGCAAAGCAAAGATGCAACCTATATAGATGTGGGTACAGGAGCGGGTTTTCCTGGTATTCCTTTAAAAATAGCCCGTCCTGAGTTGGATATAACCTTATTGGATTCGCTTAACAAACGAGTCCTTTTTTTGCGTAATGTAGTAGACGAGCTCGGATTACAGAATATGGAATGCGTCCATGCAAGAGCGGAAGATATAAGAACGCGGTACAATGTTGCATTTGCAAGAGCAGTAGCAAATCTTCCTAAGCTTTGTGATTATGTACTACCCCTGGTAAAACCGGGAGGTGTTTTTTTTGCAATGAAGGGGCCTGAAGTACATGAAGAAATAAAAAACGCCAAACCAGTGCTAGACAAGTTTGGCGCAGTTATTGAAAACGTAGAAACAGTGAAAATAGCAAGTGGAATGAAGCACACAATTATAGTAATACGTAAATCCTAAGGGCTCGGTGAAAATACTGATGACCCAGGTTCAAGGCTTGTGACCAGCACAAGTGATGCGGATGGGTTAATATGAATTGTCAATTGTATAGAGGCTGGATTTTTTCTGGTTCCAGCAGCAAAAGCCGTTTCGAATGGAACATTATTATTTATCAGCACACCGGTTAGGAAGTTAAACTCTAATAGGTTAAGCTGTTCATTATTCATTATTTTTCTAAACAATGTACCGGATAGCAATGTAGAAATATGCGGGTCAAACAAATGTGGCCTCCCATGGACGAGATATTATATCTTATGCATGAGAGACCGCAAAAGTGATGTTAAAACACGGGAACAACTCCGCTATAATTCTCTAGAATAAACTCGCGTACCCGCTCCGATTGAAGATGCTCAAGTAGTTTAAGCATTACAGGGTTGTCTGCATCTTCTGGTCGCACTACCAGCATGTTGGCATAAGGGGTATCGGTTGTTTCCATTATCAAGGAGTCGCGAACAGGGTCAATTCCCGGTGCTCCGAAGAGTACATGGTTGGTATTTATAATTGATAGGTCTGCCTCGTTGTTAAGCATTTTATTTGGCAAAAGGGCTGCACCGATTAGTATAATATCAAGCTCTAGAGGATTGTCGATGATATCGCGTACACTGGCACGAAAGCCTGCGTTAGGGTCGAGAGTGATTAGCCCGTTATTTTCCATTAGAATTAATGCACGCGGCCCGTTGACAGCACAATCGGGAATTGCTACGGTAGCACCGACGAATAGCTCATCAATATGATTCAGGGATTGAGAATATGCTCCCATTGGCTCAATGTGAATTGCACCTACTACATGTAATAAATTGCCGGAAGCTTCCATGTAGTTTTCCAAGAAAGGCATGTGTTGAAAATAGTTTGCATCCAATGAACCATCGGATAAAGCAGGGTTGGGGAAGCTAAACTCTGTAAATACTCGGATATCAAGTCGTATTCCTTCTTCAAGGAGATATGGGCTGATAAGTTCCAGGATTTCTGCATGTGGGGTTGGGGTTGCACCGATTATTATTGTAATAATTCCGTCATCCTCGCGGTTACAGCCTGCAAACGATAGCAGTAAAAAGCATAGGCTTAGAGCAATACATATAATTTTTTTCATGTTGTTACCTCCAATTAATTAATGACAAAAAAATAAGCCCCTCAGGGCTATCCAATTTCGTTTAAATATAAACGAACATCTTCCGGATGCCTCGCGCGCTGGCACACCGGGGGAGTTAGCACCGTACATAAAGCCGGTTGCTGGGTTTCACAGGGCCCTGATCCCTCCACCTCTCTGGATGTAGTTTATTTAGTTGTTGTGGTGTATGATAGCAGATATTTTTTATATGTCAAATATAAATTACTCCCTGTAAAATTTTACTTGCGAGCAAGGAGATTAAATGAAAAACCGAATACCTTTGTTTTACGCTGTAACCGCAATATTTTGGTTTGCTTTATATGCCTATGTCCCGTATGTTTCCCCATATGGAGAGTACTTGGGTGCGGATTTGCGAATGATAGGTTTAATAGTGGGAGCATATGGATTTACACAAATGCTTATTAGGTTTCCTCTTGGGATATTATCTGACCGGCTTGGCAAACGAAAAATCTTTGTTTTGATTGGGCTGCTTTTTACCGCTATAAGCGGAGCGAGTGTATTTTTTATGCCTTCACCGATTGCGCTTTTGCTTTCGAGGAGCTTTGGTGGCGTGGCAGCTGCAACATGGGTTACATTTGCGATTCTGGGAGCAAGCTATTATCGCCCTGAAGATGCAGCAAAGTCGGTAGGATTCTTAAACTCGGCAAACGCATTAGGTCGAATATTGGCTTTTCTTGCAGGAGGAGTGATTGCTCAGTTTATAGGTGTACCTTTTGCGTTCATGTTGGGAGGTGTTGCCGGGGTTGTTGGGCTGATTGCTGGGCAGTGGATAAAAGAAGGCAATAAGCTGCATGTAAGTGAAGATGAGTTTAGAGAGGATAACACAGTAAACCCGCCAAAAATTACTGATTTGATTTTACTGGTAAGAAATAAACAGTTATTGGTTGCTTCATTTATGGCTATTTTATGTATGTATATATCTTTTGCGACTAATTTCGGATTTACCCCACTACTTGCCGAAGGAATGGGTGCGAACAGTTTCCAGCTTGGAATGATTGGCATGACGGCGGCTCTACCTGGTCTTATAGTCTCTCCTTTAGCAGGAATCATATTTCCCAAAAGATTAGGCAATAGAAATACAATACTCATGGGATTCGCATTAACAGCAATTGGATGTGTTCTGCTTGTTTTTGTAGTTGACTTGTGGCAATTATACGCAATACAGGTTATTATTTCTACAGGCACATCAGTGGCATATACTCTGCTGATGGGCTTAAGCATATCTGATATCCCAGTTAAGGGTCGAGCAACTGCGATGGGATTTTTCCAAGCGGTATACGGGCTTGGCATGTTCGTTGGTCCATTTGTTACAGGATGGGTAGGGTATAGCTTTGGGTTGGGTGTTGCTTTTGGGGTGACAAGTGGAGTAGGGGCTCTAGGAATGATACTGGCATGGATATTTATAACCAACAGACAAAAGGATGGTAATAATGAAACGAAGATATCTTGATGAAGCAGCTCCATATATAGTGCTATTAATTGCTGTTTTTTTCATTTATTCCTTAGTCTATGCAAACACATATTTTCAAATCACCCAGCACAACGTATTTAATTCCTACTCATTACAAGCATATAGATGGCTTCAGGGGTATTTAGACTTGGGTTATAATTTTAACCATCTTGAGATTGCGCTGTACAACAATAGATACTGGATTAGCTTTCCGCCCATGCCTTCTGTGATCATGTTGCCATTAGTAGCCATTTTAGGGTCACCAAATACACCTGACCATATAATCGCGCTTTGCGTTTTCATAATAGTAGTTGTTTACGCATACAAGATTGCATACCATCAATTGAAAAATAAGATAGCAGCGATATTCTTTGCGTTATTTTTGACGATAGGGTCAAATTATTTACAAATATCAATGAGGGGTATTGTCTGGCATATAGCACAAAATCTTGCTTTTATGTTTACATTGATGTCGATTTATTATTCGATAACAGATAATAAAAAACATTCATTTTTGGCATTATTTTTCCTGAGCTGTGCCATGGGCTGTAGACCAATGAATGGGATATATATTCCTCTAATAATGTGTCTTATATATAAGCGAGAAGGCTGCGATTTTCTGACATTTGTGGAAAGGTTGCTTTTATATAGTATTCCGGCGGTTGTGTTGGGTGCTATATATCTAATATTAAATTATCTTCGCTTTGGAAGTATATTTGAGTTTGGGCATAATTTTTTACCTGCATCAATGGCGGCGGAGCATGGGCAGTTAAGTGTTATGTATCTACGTAACCACTTGCGATTTATGCTATTGAGAATACCTACGCAGCTGCCTGTGTTTTCTAGTTATAACGCAATTTTTCAGCCCATGGCAATATGGATCATTTCTCCAATTTTTAATGGATTTGTAGCATATTTAATACTTGCGATAAGATATAAATGGGAAAAGGATAATATGTATAGGGTTATTTATCTTCTACTGGTACCGGTATTAGTATTTATTCATATGTTAATCCTTGCCTCTCATAAGGATGTAGGAGGCCCACAATTCGGATATAGATATACTGTGGATGTGTTGCCTGTTGTATTTTTTGGGCTGTTAGTAATCTTGAGTGAGAAAAAAGATAAAAAAAGCCTAATAATGCGGATGTTACCTCTTTTTATGATAGGTTTTGTATTGAATATACTTGGGCTTTTGCAGAGTATAGGGGTTAGGTAATATACAGAATATTACTAGAGCAAACAGGATTATTATAGTGTATACTACAACATATCCATGAGATGGTTTCCTTCATCATATATTACATATCGTAACAGAATTTTAACTTGCTAGTAATTGACAGTGTAGCAGGTGAATGTTAATTTACAAAGGAATTTGTAATAACTAGGCTATTAGCAAGGAGGTGCCTATGAACCGAAAAATAAAGTTGGTAACAATCATAAGCACATTAGTGGTGATAATGATTGTGGTTCCACTGTTTGCTGCGTATGCGAATAATAATAGGGCCGTTACCGTTACAGTGGATGGTTATGAAATTTATTTTCCTGACCAAAGACCAGTAATGGTTAATAACCGAGTCTTGGTGCCTGTACGTGGCGTTTTTGAGCATATGGGTTTTTATGTTACATGGAATTATGAATCCCGAGTTGCGAGGTTAGAAGGCAATGGAACGGTAGTAATAATACCGGCTGAAATGGAATCCTTTATTGTCAACAGGCAAATCATAACCCCTGATGTACCACAGCAAATGATGGGCAATAGAATGCTTTTGCCATTACGAGCAGTGGCTGAGGCATTAGGTGGAACTGCATATTGGTATAATAACGGCAGGGTTGCACGAATAATATCAAATCAAGAGCAGTTGCCAAGCCCTACACCAACTCCAACACCTAAGCCAGAAAATGGAAATGATTATACTGTAGTTAGACCAACACCGATACCGCCAATTAATGAAGATGAGCCAACACCTACGCCATACCCACCAGATGACGACCCTGATGAATATTATACTCCGACACCAACACCAGAACCAACACCAGAACCGACACCAGAACCGACACCAGAACCGACACCAACACCAACTCCTGAGCCAACGCCAACTCCTATACCAGAGCCAACGGCTACACCGCCGCCAGGGTCAACATTTACCCCATTCCAGACACCGCCATCATCACAGCAGCAGAATCATGGACAATTTGATGATATAACATCGCAAATCCAACTGCCGAATAGACAACTGTATGAACATGAACGTGAAGAATGGATTTACGAGTTTCGTAGTAATGGTGGGCCAAATGAGTTTGAAAGACGCGTAATGGAGCTGATAAATGATGTGCGTGAAAGCCATGGATTGAACAGACTCTATACAAATGAAAGATTAACAATGGCTTCACGGTTCTATGCGCAGACATTGGCAAATTTAGATCTATCACTTGGGCACGATGAAGGTCCATACGGAGGTGCAGTTGGAACCGCAAGTGCTTTCGGCTTCAATATACCCGTACCGGGATGGAGAGGTGGAATCGGAAATGGCGGCGCGTGGGATCCTGCTGTAATTGTTAATAGATGGATGGAATCACCAACGCATAGAAATTTCATACTAATTGCTGATGGGCATGTGTATATAGGATTTGGTTCACACTTGGGGGGAAGATGGGGAGTATTTCACTACTTAATGGTAAGTAGAAGACCCGACTAAAACCAACCAATTAACTGAATGTGATATAATTAGTCAGCAATGAGTCATATGTAGTTTATGATGTTTAAAATGAAGACGATTGCATTCTGTGGTTAAATGATGTGATCGTCTTTTTGTGTATGATGACAAATTTTTAAGAGTTAAAGCATACAATATTCAATATCGAGATGTACATAGACGTTCTTCCACATCTCAATTTTAAATATTGAGATGTGGAAGAACGTTTTATGAAATCATAATATTTAATATTGAGATATTCTCAGGATGCCTTCTTTCATAATCACGCACATTAATATATACTCATTCTCACACAATCAACAATAGAGAGAGGGTTTGATCGTTTTTGGAATGGATAAAGGTATCTCTCCAAACAACCCCCTGGGGTATTGAAGTTGCAACAGGTATTCTTATGAATTTTGGCATTCATGGAGTTGAAATAGTTGACTCATCGGAAATGAGAAAAAATCTTGAAGAAAAAACAGTTAACTGGGACTATTTAGATGATACGATTCTTGCGGCTACGAAATCGAAAATCAATCCTGTTCTTTCCTTTTATATCGGCACGGATAGTGAAAGCATGGGAACACTGCGTTCATTCAAAGAAAAAATTATTGGTTTTGACCACGGATGCGAACCAATTATCACTGAAGAAAAAGTAGACGACCAAGACTGGCTCCATGAATGGAAAAAACATTTTCATGAGATGCAAATAGGCAAAATTGTCATTTTGCCTGAGTGGGAGCCATGCAATATTCAAGATGATCGGATTGTGTTCACCATTGACCCTGGTTCTGCATTTGGGACAGGTCAGCATCCCACTACAGCCATGTGCATTGAGCAATTGCAACATGAAATAAGTGAGAATGACATTGTTTTGGACATCGGTTGTGGAAGCGGTATTTTGTCAATTATCAGCTTATTGCTTGGGTCGAGCAGCGTTGCTTGCTGTGATATTGATCCCTCGGTTAAAGATGTAGTTGTTAGAAATGCAATGCTTAATCCAGTTAGCACTGATGACTTGAAAATTTACATCGGTGATATTCTTGTAGACGATGAGGTCTATAAAAAAATAGCTAACCAAAAATATGACATTGTCATTGCTAATATCGTAGCGGATGTTATCATCGCCCTTGTTCCGTTGATTCCTCGTCTGCTTAAACCTGCTGGTGTTTTCATTGCATCTGGTATTATTATTGAACGTCTTGAAGAGGTGAAATCAACTTTTGCTCAAAATAATTTAACGATTAAGAGCACCATTACATCTGATGGCTGGTGCTGTATTACCGCTCATGGGTAAATATTTTTTTTCACCAGAAGATAGGGATGGGCAGTTTGTCAGGCTAACCGGTTCGAAAGCTCATCATTTAGCAAATGTGATGCGGCTTCGTATAGGGGATGAAATTACGCTTTGCGATGGAATGGGTTCTGATTTTAGGGCAAAATTGGAGAACATAAAACGTTCAGACCTACTATTTCTTCTGCTCACGTCTGTGCCTTCTGAAATAGAGCTGCCGTTTCCTATAACTTTATTCCAAGGAGTTCCCAAAGGGGATAAAATGGATTGGATCATCGGAAAAGCTGTTGAAATGGGTGTCAGTAAAATTGTGCCTGTTCGTACTGAGCACTCAGAAGCTAGGATCGAAGATACTATTAAAAAAAGGCTGCGCTATGAGCGAGTAGCTCTTGCAGCAGCAGCCCAAAGTATGCGAGGTTGTCTTCCCATTATTGAGTCATTCATTGATTTTCATGATGCTCTATGCTTAGACTCGCAGAGTGATATCAGCCTTGTCGCACATGAAAAGGAAAACATTCAAACCATTAAGTCGGCACTACAAGGAAAATCATCGTCTTCTATCAGCATATGGGTTGGCCCTGAAGGCGGGTTTTCTGTAAAAGAAGTTGATAAATTCATATCAAAAAAACTAGCTTGCGTTAGTCTTGGTAAACGCATTCTTCGCTGCGAAACGGCAGGGCTTGTCGCGCTTTCACAGATTATATATGAATGGTATTTGTAATCCTCAAACAGAGGTGAATTTATTTTGATTTATTTCGATAATGCTGCTACCACGATTCCTATAGGATATGTTAATGCATTTTATAACCCTTCATCCCCCCATTTTCTAGGGATAAAAGCTGAAAGAGCACTCAGATTAGCACGCAGTCAATTAGCTAAACTACTGGAAATGGGAGGTTCTCAATCCTTTGGCTTAACACCTTCCACTTCAAATGGTGATATTATCTTTACTTCAGGCGGGACAGAGTCCAATAATTTAGCTATCTTAGGTTTTGTACTTGCAAACTCAAGGCATGTTCCAACATTGGTTTGTGCTCCTTATGAACATCCATCCTTGGTTAAGCCCGTTTGTTTTGCATGTCAGCGCAGTTGGTCACGTGAGGCTGACGAAATCCCCTCTTCAGGTAAATGTTTGCTTGTTCTATCTCATGTTAATCATGAAACGGGAGATATTTATGATGTCAACGGAATCGCATCATCAATTAAACAGAAAAATCCAGAGGCATTGGTTCTCGTTGACGGTGCTCAGGGTTTTAGCAAGGAAAAAAGCGACCTTTGTAATATAGACATTTACTCATTCAGCGGGCATAAGTTCCACAGCCCATCCGGTGTCGGAGGGCTTTGGGTTCGCAAGGGTGTTAGGATTCTTCCGCTTTTACATGGTGGCGAACAAGAGAGTGCCTTACGTTCAGGTTCAGAAAACGTATCGGGAATTGTTCAGATGACAGAAGTTGCCTCACAGCTTTTCCATAACTTAGAGCACAACCATGCTCATGCAGCTAAAATTAAAGCAATCATCTCAAGTCTTACACTTGAATTGCCAGACGTTACTGTTAACACAACCAGTAAAAATATTTCTCCATATATTCTTAACATGAGTTTTCTTGGTGTAAAAGGTGAAATATTGGTTCATGCTTTATCAGAAAAAAAGCTCTATGTCTCAATGGGAGCAGCTTGCCGCAGCCGTAGCGCAAAGAAATCAGCTCTTGAACTAATGAGATTTTCGAGGGGTATTTATGACTCAGCTATAAGGTTTAGTTTCTCGCATTTAAATACCATTGAAGAAGCTAATGTTGCTCTGGAATTGATTGCAGATCAAGTTAGAAAACTTCGTAAGATGAAAGGATAGTTATGGATACTCGTACTAAAACAGTTCTCCTTATTAAATATGGCGAAATTTCTCTCAGAAAAGGCAATCGTGCTTTTTTTGAACAACAAATAATGGCTACACTTCGAGATAAACTTAAAGGAATGGGCTCAATTTCTGTTAGGCGGGAACAAGGCAGATTTCTTATCGAAAATACACAAGGTGACCTAGATGTTGCTGCTGCCATAGACAAGATACGCTATATATTTGGAATAACCGCATTTTGTGTTTGTGTTAAAACTTCTGCACGCTGTATTTCAGACCTACAAAAGATAGCATTAGAGTTCTTTTTGGGCTCTTCTGCTGGAGCTGGAACTTTTAAGATTATCACAAAGCGAAGTGACAAAAATTATCCTCTTTTATCTGGCGAAGTCTCCGCGCTTATCGGCGAATACATCCTTAATTCGATGTCGGATATCAAAGTCGATGTACACAACCCTGAGACAATCTTATGGGTTGAGATAAGAAATAACGTTTATTTCTATGTAAATAGTTATCTAGGCGTTGGTGGGCTGCCCTATGGTGCGTCTGGGAGGGGCGTTCTCTTGCTTTCTGGGGGGATTGACAGCCCAATTGCAGGGTACTTAACAGCCAGACGAGGTGTTGAAGTTTGTCCAATTTATTTTCACTCTCCTCCATACGTATCAGAAAGAGCGGCTGATAAAGTGCGTGATCTCGCGCGAGTATTATGTAAATATACTGGGCATCTGAAGCTTACATTTGTGAACCTTACCGATGTTCAATTATTTTTACAGGAACATGTACATGAAGAGAAGCTTACTATTATGTTAAAACGTGCTATGACACGTATCGCAAGCGCGATTGCTGAAAAACTGAATGCGCATTGCTTAATAACAGGTGACAGTATTGGGCAGGTTGCGAGCCAAACGCTTCAAAGTATTGCGGCGGTTAATTCAGCAACAAATCATGTAATACTACGACCATTAGCGGCAATGGACAAACAACAAATTATTGATATTGCTAAAAAAATCGGTACTTTCGAAATTTCTATTCGCCCTTATGATGATTGCTGTACGTTGTTTGTTGCTAAACATCCTGAAAATAAGCCCAAAGCTCATATTCACGAACGTTTAGAGGAAAATCTTAGCTCCGAACTCTTTCCTCTTATTGAAAAAGCAATTGACGGGGCATGGGTTGAAGTTTTCGAATAAAACATAATATCAACCAATAAAAAACCGCGCAGCGCGCGGTTTTTATTGGTTTTTATAAGTTGACTTACATATAATTGTAGTTAGGAAATTCTTTAATAATTTGAATGTCATGTGGATGACTTTCTCTTAGCCCGGCTGCTGTGACCTTGATGAATTCTGCTTTTTTGTGTAGTTTCTCGATGTTAGTGCAGCCGACATATGACATTCCTACGGTTAAACCACCTACTAGCTGATGAAGAACATTTTTCAACTCACCTTTATATGTTGTGCGTCCTTCGACTCCCCTTGAGACTTGGGTTGTGTTATCACTTTCATAATTTCCGTGATTTTCACAACTTGTTGACTCTATTCCTCTGTAAACTTTATATTTTCTGCCCTGATACAATTCAGTTTCTCCTGGGCTTTCATCACATCCAGCAAAAAGGTTGCCCATCATGCATGCAGCTGCTCCGGCGGCAAGTGCCTTTGTTATATCTCCACTGTAGCGTATTCCGCCATCTGCTATTATGGGCGTTTTGGTTGCTCTTGCTATGGCAGCACAATCCATTATTGCTGTAATTTGAGGAACACCGATTCCTGATATAATACGTTTGGTTGAAACAGATGAAGGGCCGATTCCTATTTTTATTATGTCTGCTCCTGCATCTATTAGAGCTTTGGTGGCGGTTTGGGTCGCTACATTTCCTGCGACTATTGCAAGCTGCGGAAAGTCATGCTTTATCAATTTTATTATTTTTATAACATCACTTGCGTGTCCGCTCATTACATCAAGTGCAATCACATCAACTTTACGCTCAGAAAGCAACTGCACTCTTTCCGATAAATCATCACTAATCCCAACAGCAGCTCCGACCAATAACCTTCCTTGAGAATCCTTTGCCGAATGTGGATATTTAATTGATTTATTTATATCTTTTACCGTGATCAAGCCTTTCAGGTTGCCCTTATCGTCTACAATTGGTAGCTTCTCCACCCTATGTCTAACAAGTATTACTTTGGCTTGATCTAGAGTCGTTCCTACTGGTGCGGTCACTAAAGGAGGCGTTGTCATCACCTCGTATATTTTTTTGCCATAATCTGCCTCAAAACGAATATCTCTATTGGTTATAATTCCAACAAGTTTACCATGCTCTACAATTGGCACACCCGATATACGATATCTTTCCATTAGCACATCTGCTTCATGGACATAGTGGTTAGGCGACAGATAAAAAGGGTCAGAAATAACACCATGCTCGGATCTTTTAACCTTATCAACTTCATTTGCCTGTGCTTGTGCTGACATTGACCTATGAATTATGCCAAGCCCGCCGTTTCGTGCTAGTGCGATTGCCATTTTGGACTCTGTTACTGTGTCCATCCCTGCAGAAAGAAAAGGTATGTTTAACTTAATTTCTGGTGTTAAAAAAACTGATGTATCAATTTGCGAAGGTTTGATATCAGAAAAATTCGGAGCTATTAAAACATCGTCGAAAGCGAGCCCTTCTCTGATATTATTTTTTATTGGTGCAATCATGCCTGAACGTCCTTCCGTTATAACTTCACATGTAATCTTCGTCTGGTCAGTACAGAGGCCAGAGCTTTTAACATTATTTCATTAGGTTCAATTACGACTTTCGTACGCTTATTCTGATGATTTATCATAAAAGCGTAAGTATCATTTCCTCGTACGCCGCTCGTAAAATCTTTTGTTACTTGAGCACCATGGAAAGAGCCTGAATGACGCTTATCTTCTATATGTGCCATTATTTCAAAATCGTTCACCCGCGCGCTAAAGACTCGTTTCCTGCGAGACCTATTATAAATGGCATCAATGTCCAGCTCACCTGATGTAAATGTATATTCATACTCAACATTGAGAAAGCTCATAACATACCATGCTCCAAAAATAACGGCTGCAAGAAGAAAGGGGCCGAACATCCCTGCTGCCATCATAACAATTATACCAAGTGTAAAAGCTGCAATTACTAACCCCACTTTTTTTATTGTATTAATCATTGAAGGTTGTTTTTTTACAATTTGCTCTTTAAAAACATCGCCTCTGGACAAATGAATCACCTCTTTAGTTTATATATATTACTTTTGAAAAATCTAATTCATGAGGGGGCTTACCGCTTTTAGCAAAGCCCACGCATACAGCCATGCCAAATACATACCCTTCAGGTATTTGTAAGTGTTTCGCCCATTCAGCTGCGCGAGAGCCACTAAGTGGTATTCTTGCCATTCCGCAGATCACACTTGCCAATCCTAGGTCATGTGCAGCTAAGGCTATGTTCTGCGCTGCTATTCCTGTATCAAGGGTCGAATAATCTGCTTCATTTTTAGCAATAACTATCAGGCAGGGTGCATTGTAGAATATTCGCCCTCCCCTATCCATAATTCGTTTATAAGCTTCTTCTCCTTGAGCTTTGAGAATAAACATGGCATCAGCATCCATTTCATCAATTAGCTCCTTGTTTGTTATAACAGTTATGTGCCATGGCTGCATATTCATTGCAGAAGGTGCAGCAAGCGCAGCCTTTGCCAGGGTTTCTGCTTGATCACTTGTTATTGGGCTGCCTGTGAAATCGCGACATGAATAACGATCAAAAATTGTCTTAATTACATTACTCATTATGGTCATCCTTTCTTGATATGTTGAGTAATTTTTCATGCACATTGTAAATGGGATGTAAGTTTTTAGCAAGGGCTCTTGGTAGATTTTCACATAAAAAAGACTGCCACATTATGCTCAGAGCAAATACTACTCATCGTTTCCTGTACATGAAGCAGGATTCCCTGTTCTCACGCGCGAGATTAATGGGATCTCGTTCCAAAACCGGGATGACGAATGAAAATTTGCTTTTACTTAATGCGACAACCTTGTTATTTTCTGTTTGAAACTAACCTTTTGTTACTATGTCTGCTTTTCATTGCTTGAATTAAAATAATCTACTATCCCTAAATATATTCCCCAGGCAATTTTTTCCTGATAGTCGCTATCTGTTAGCTTACTTCGTTCCCCTGGATTTGTTAAAAATCCGCACTCTACTAGTACCGCAGGCATTTCTGTCTGCTTTAACACATAATAATTTTTATTTGCTCGGGACTCTAGCCTATTGTCTGGATTAAGAAAATTCTTTAATCTGCTTTGTATACATATTGCCAACTTTTTACTGTTATCTGACTCATTAAAGTAAAATGCTTGAAAGCCTTTTACATTTGAGCTTTTATATGAGTTCTGGTGAATACTTACAAAAATATCTGCGTTGCTTGTGTTGGCTATTAACCTTCGTGCATGCATGTCTGCAGATTTTTTATTAGCTAGACCAGTGTCTTCTAGGCGTGTAACGATTACAGTCGCGCCTCCCTGCTCCAAGAAAACCTGTAGCTTTTTTGCAATACTTAAATTTAAATCTTTTTCTTCTATTTTACCGCTAACCATCCCCGGATCCCACCCTCCATGCCCTGCATCAACCACAACCACTTTTCGAGAAAGTGGCATCTGATGACATGTAGCCATATCATCAGAACCGACAGACATTATAAGAGTAAACATTGTTAATGCCAAAAAATACATATTCCACCATCCTATGAATATTTATTGCTAAAATAGGATGGTCTATTAGCAAAATTTTATACAGCCTTCGATATATAAAAAAAAGCTGCCACATCTTGTGGCAGCTCTCTTGGCCTGATTGCGTAAAATTGTCTGGAACGGTAATACACTCATATAATTATTAATTAATTAATACTACAAATTAAAGTTAATTAATTATTCGTTACTAATCAATTAATATAAAGTCTTTATTATCGGTCCGAAATTAACCCAATGCATGCGCTTCACTTGTTCTTAGGCGCGAGATACGTTGCTGGCCTGTGGGCCTTTTGCGCCTTGAACAACGTCAAACTGCACTTCCTGTCCCTCATCAAGGGTTTTGAAGCCGTCTGTTTGGATAGCGGAGAAATGAACGAATACATCGTCTTCACCTGGGATGGAAATAAATCCATAACCCTTCTCTGCATTGAACCATTTTACTGTACCTGTCTTCATGAAGCAATCCTCCTAGCGGATTAAATAATACGTTCGTCCATTTTGGACGATTTAACGAGTGAATATTATCATGTGTACCATGATATGTCAAACAAAATCTTGGTTTTAGTCATTTTTTAATGTGTAATGATAGTAGTCTCCTTGTAAAAATGGTTCGGCTAGATAG